>Ga0214919_10003596_pt1 | contig 23274 bp, 19 predicted proteins | sample LL1503_MetaG_FD_177994 | JGI IMG/M metagenome (GOLD analysis project Ga0214919, IMG submission 177994) | Freshwater microbial communities from Lake Lanier, Atlanta, Georgia, United States - LL-1503 | ecosystem: Environmental > Aquatic > Freshwater > Lake | place: USA: Georgia | collected... | reverse complement strand
GTCACTGTGGAAGAATCTGCAATCGGTTGCATATATCCCTTATCGTCTTTCATTAGGTACTGGTATATCTTTGCAAAGGAATACAAGGGTATGGAATCGCCTGATAAAAGAATAAATTTGTGCACTGTAGGATCACAAAACGCTTCATTATACATATTCTGTTGTGCCTGCAATAAACTAAATTTGCCCCATCTGGTTGGAATGGTAGGAATCACCTTGCAGTCCGGCAAACTAGATTCGTGGATACCATCGGATCTATGCAGATAGATGACATACTGATCTTTATTCCCCATTTCAAAAAATGTCTTCCAAACAGCCTGTTGTTCTATGTCCTTATATGACAAAAAACAAAATGCGAGTTTCATATTGTTACACAGTTGCGCGAAATACTTCGTATATTGTGGCCGCGAGTTTGGGACCGATACCGAGGGCTGCAATTTCATTTACAGAAAGACAGGCGAGTTCACTTAGAGTCTTCGTTGCCAGGAGCATCTTTACTTTCTTCGGGCCGAGACCCGGAACAGATGACAACATGGCCTGTGCCGTGCCCGTAGGAGTCTTGTTACCCTTTTTTGCAATATGGAGAGCCGCTGTGAATCCTGACATTGCATTTGCCGCTGCCTCTTCGGAATCTGGCTGGAAGACTGTCGGATCATCGGACAGCTGTGCCAAAAGAACCTTGCACCACCGTGCTGTATCCTCCACTGAATTTCCCGCAAGTACTGGCATTCCATAACGTAACAGAAGTCGCGTAGTAAGACGCTTTAATTGATTCTCTGTTGTTTTATTGTAGACACGCGATTCGGTTGCAGACCATATACCTTCCAATATATACAACACCGCTACACCAGATCCGCGTACAGCCATTAGGCGTGCCCGCTGTTCACGATAGCGCCCGTCTGTATTGGATGCTGCAAGATCGGCATGACTCTTCCGCTCTGCAATAAGCAAGGGCTCACCCTCTGCATTCTGAATCAAAAAGTCTCCAACATCCAATGAGGCGAGTGTAAATGGCACACCGAGTTCAGTCAGAGCTTCTGCGAGCTTACTTTCACGGGTATCAACGATCATATGTAACACCGAAGTAGGTATGGATGTCATTCTATGTATCTATGCCTTCCTTCTTAAGTCCGGATGGATGAAGAATCGCAGCATACTGTGTTTTCAATGCAACGATATCACCCGTATCCATAAATGTGTGTAGAATATCTGCCAGAGCCTCACTAACAAGAATGCGAACGTATTCGTCGCCATCATTCTCCTCAATCTCCCAGTATCGCTCAAATACGTCAGGGACATCATAGATCATAATTTCGGAACCAGGTCCAGATATCCATTCACTGCCCTTCTCTTCTGCCAATGCAATTGCCACTGGGTCACACCGAATAGATCCGGACCCACGATTGAATAGAGCCCGTGTTATATTGATCGTCTTACCCGTGCGACGTTCATATTCTGCAACAAATACCTCTGAGAAAGAGAATCCAATTCCATAACAGTTGTTATAGAGAACCTTCATATTTGCATGCCATTCTACGTAAGGCAAGTATTGTCACATTTTGTACATTAATACCATTGTTTATGATCAAATGTTGGTCCAAACATTCTTTCCATACCTGGAACAGGGCCATACCAGTAATCTTTGCTCTGTCTTTCGGATATACCGGTTGATGAAAAATATGGATCTATTGCTTCGTCAGTGACACGTTTTTCCCTATATTGAAAGGCAATATCTACTGCATCATTTCCAGTATCTACAACCGAATCCTTGACCGGTTCTGTATATTCTACATGCCTTCTTCGCGGTCGGAGTTCATTTACCTCCCAGTGATTCGCACCGACCTTTGTTACCACGGGTTCATAGTCTGGATCACTCTGATATACTTTCTTCACCATTCTATCCACTTCACGATCTTTCGGATCTTCACAGCGTCCAGGATGATGTAATCCTCCGAACTGCTGCACGGCATCCTTGACAATATCCGATGCATCCGGTTGAGACATAACGTATGACTTGAGTTCGCCTGAAGCAGTGAATCCCTCTTTTAATCCCATGTATTTCGCACGCCGCTCGTCAGACGATAATGGTTTGTCAGGCCAATCAAACGAACGCTTGTTCATCAGAAGATTGAAATTCTGAGGGGGGATTTCCATGCGGCCATTACGTTCGTATCCGAATATGCGGGAAAACTCATAGTCATCTACCTTATTAATTGGTGTTGTTGCATAGAGCTGTTCAGGTTCGGGTTCACGTCTGACCTTGCGTTCTGAACCAGTGAATGGGGGTATCGGACATATTTGTGATTCTGGTACAGAATGCCACCATTTTTTGAATGCGTTCATATCTTCAAATACCTGGCCCGAAGGTTCAAGGCGGAGTGTGCCATCATCTGCACGATGTAGAAATGCAGGACACTCTGCAGATGGTAAAATATACGACCCTGCTACTATGAGGGATACGAGTATTAGAACAATAGAAGCTATCCACCATCCCGAATATGCACTATCCAACATCTTCTCTCCTTTTGGCAAATATTATCGCACACTAAAGTAAGGAAAAGATGAGAAGCCGGCGCCGTGCAAAGAATGTTTTGGATATGCGGTCGGGTTCTGACTATGAGATCGGGGCCATGAACTCGCTTATTCAAAAAGGTCCAATGACAATCATGCTTGTATATACAGAGACATGCCCGCATTGTATTACATATATGCCGATTTGGAAGAAACTCTGTGCTACTCCTGGAAGAAATGCAAATATGGTTCGTATGGAGGCATCTACATACCAGAAAACGCCTATGTTTGCTAAAAAGCAAATAACGGGTGTGCCAACGATTCTACGTGTAGATGAGAGCGGAGATATTACAGAAATCATGGAACCGCGAAATATACCGAAGATGATAGAAACGATTACAGATACGATCAGTGAGCGAAAGAATCCTTTGCATCCTATTCCTGCAATTACACAGCAGGGGGGGAGCAACCCCTGGGTAGCATATCTCAGGGCACGAACAAGGAGGAACAATCGTCGTCGGAGAATTCGGGTCTAATATTTTATGTGGGAAAATAAGAAATGACCTCCGGCGGTCTAATGCAACTTGTGGCCTACGGTGCACAAGATGTATATCTAACATCAAACCCGCAAGTTACCTTCTTTAAAGAACTATATAGACGTCATACCAATTTTGCGATGGAATCTATTGAACAGGTGTTTAACGGTGTAGCATCCTTTGGTAAACGTGTGCAAGCCACTATTTCTCGCAATGGTGATCTAGTATCGCGTATCTATCTTCATGCAACTCTGCCTACTGTAGATTCCTTTGTAGTCCAAGCATCACCAGAATACACAACCACTTTTAATTGGATACCCTTCATTGGACAATATATGATTGACAATATATATATTGAAATAGGTGGACAGCTGATTGATAGACATTATGGTGAGTGGTTACATATATGGAATGAACTAACACTACCCATTGGCAAGGGACCTGGATATATTACCATGGTGAATGGCAATGGGGGTATACCGGTAGATATTACTGGGACATCAGATAATTGTATAAAGTGCGCCCCTAATGTTGATCCGAATACTCTCAAGGCGAACTTGTATAACCTTCAGAATAATCTTCAGCTGGGTCTTTCAAGCAGCTTTGCAGGGTTATCCCCGGGTTGGAATTTTTCAAAGAGAAATGGTGGTGGTGATGCTGAAGAAGATGAGGAGGATCAACCTGAAATAAATGAAAGCATGAGCGAAGATTCAAGCCCCGAGATAGAAAGTACTGCACTCCGTGGATGCCTTCCTGGTAAGAATCTCTATGTACCGCTAGAATTTTGGTTCAATCGCCACACTGGACTTGCATTGCCTCTTATCGCACTGCAGTATCACGAAGTAAAAATAAATATAGATTTCAAGAATATTGAATATCTGTGCAATATAACGAGCGCATACAACGGCAGTGGAACACCCAATGCAAATATCGCGAATTCTGATATTCAACATTCGTTGGTGAATATTGGAAACCTAGGTCTACTGTCATGTTCTCTTTATATAGATTATATCTACTTGGATACGGATGAGCGGCGGCGGTTTGCACAGGTGGCGCATGAATATCTCATTGAGCAACTCCAATTTACGGGCACAGAATCTGTCACGTGTGTATCCAATAAGTTGAAGCTTTCCTTCAATCATCCGTGCAAGGAGCTCATTTGGATTGTTCAGAATCCAAGTTATATAGATTGTACATCCCAAGAAAATTCGCCTTATCTGTACACAGATGCAAATGGAGGAAATCCAATTGCGTCGGCGAAACTTCAATTCAACGGCCAAGATCGTTTTTTTGACCGCGAAGGCGATTATTTCAACTATGTGCAGCCCTATCAACATCACACCCGCACACCGTGTACAGGTATCAATGTCTATTCATTTGCACTTCAGCCAGAGGAAATTCAGCCGAGCGGATCGTGCAACTTCTCGCGAATAGATAATGCTATATTGAGTTTTAATCTTACTCCGACCACCTTTTTCAATCAAGATGGAACTGTTCAGCCGAGCGCAAACGTTCATATTTATGCGACGAATTACAATATATTGCGTATTATGACAGGGATGGGAGGATTAGCGTATAGCAACTAAACATACACAGTATGTTTGTTAGCTATAGCATCATCTTGTTACAAGGTTCGTGTTGCGTTATTGTATAAAATAGATATGCTATATAACATGCCCGAGTATGATCAATCTGCAAACAGGATTCATTATGAATCACTTTGTGTTGAAAAACAGAAACTATTAGATGATTTACAAACATTAATTGTTGATTCAAATAGTTTATTAGAAGGAAATTCATTTTATTTTGATGGTTCACTTACTCTATTTTTAGATTTATATGAGAAACAATTGAATCTTTTCTGGTGTGGAAAACAGGCATCAACAAAAATATGCGAAATAGGATTTAATGCAGGGCATTCTACTATGCTAATGCTACTAGGGAGAGATAAAACCCCGTTAGAATTTACGATATTTGATATAGGACATCATTCTTATACAAAACCATGTCTAAATTATATTAGATCGCAGTTCCAACACGTTACCTTTGAATATATAGAAGGAGATTCAACGTTGACCATGCCTAATTGGATTAAAGCGAATCAAACACAATTAGGAGTATATGATGTGGTTCACGTTGACGGAGGACATTCTGAACACTGTATTTCCAATGATATGAAAAATGCCGCTCGTCTTGTGAAACTAGGAGGAATAATTATTATTGATGATACATACTTACAACATATCAATACATATGTTAATGTATATATATCAAGTGGTACATACAGAGAAATGGATGTTCTACCCACCAAAGGATATTATCATAGAATTATACAGAAAATATCAAGTCCTACATTTGTTTCCACAAGTTTAAATAATAGAACATATTCTTGGGAACATAATTCCATAATATTTCTAGAAAATGGAAAAATGAGTGCATTCGGAAAAGGATATTACGTACAATTTGATACATATGCATTTCAAGCAGCATTCGGAAATAGAATACATTCAATTGTGTTTAATAGTGATTATACGGAATATACCGCTACAAGGCATTGCGATGGTTACATAGTTAAAGGAAAGTGCATCAGCATATAAACTTGACCCTCACTGCCTCTATACCTACACTCCAGGTAGCACCATGACTGCTACTATCTCTTCTCTACAATTTCAGATCCTCGGTGCAAATACCAAGGATGTGAATGGTGCCTACCAAATTACTCTATTCGGAGCTACTGCCGAAGGATATTCTGTAAGCCTTGCTGTAACGGGGTTTCAGCCCTTCTTCTATGTAGAGTTATCGGATGCATGGACCATGCGCGATCGCGTGGCCTACCAGCAATATCTCCTACGTGGATTGAAAGATAATGATCAGAAGCTAGTGTCATTCACCATTGAGAAACATAAAAGCTTCTGGGATTTCACCGATAACCGGCTCTTCACGTTTCTTAAGATACAGGCACCATCCAAGCGACTCTGGTCACGGCTTCGCGACAAGTGTCAGGACCCTGATACGTGTTTGCCGACGCCATACAATGGAAAAACACTGCGAGTCTACGAGGCCAACATTGACCCCATGCTCCGTTTCTTCCATATTCGTGAGATTCAGCCTGCGGGTTGGGTCACAGTTGATGAGGACTACTGGGATGAAGTAGAAGATTCAACAACAACTACTGTCATTCAGGCAACTGCAGATGTAGAGCATGTCATGCCTGCATCGGTCCTGGCGCTGGCTCCACTCAAGATTATGTCGTGGGATATTGAGTGTACGAGTAGCCATGGTGATTTTCCTCTGGCGCTGAAAGAGTGGAGGAAACCGGCCAGAGAGCTCCTGGACAACAGTATCACTGCATGGCCTGCTGTAGAAGCGGCGATTCGTGCTGCTATTCTGGGTGAGCCCGGCCCACTGAGTCGTATCTATGTAGCCGATCCACTGGGTGTAGTCGCAGGTCTTCGTCATATTGCCAATATCTGGGTGCCACCTGTAGGCGACAATGCAGTGGATACAATAAATAATCTGTTCAAACAGCACTTGCCAGCGCCCGATGGTGATCCCATCATTCAGATCGGTACAGTGATCTATGTAAGCGGCAAAGCCATTCGCAAGGATATCTTCGTCCACGGATCCTGTGAACAGAACGAGGGTATCATCACCCACTGCTATTCCTCTGAGGCGGCCATGATCCGCGGCTTCTGTCGTCACATTCAAGAGTCTGATCCAGATATCATGGTAGGGTACAACATCTTCGGCTTTGACGACAAGTATCTGTGGGATCGTGCAACTGTCACAGGCACCATCGCCGCTCTAACAGCCTTCAGTCGCTACACAGACAAACCACCAGAATGCAAGAAGAAGATGCTCAGTAGTTCTGCAATGGGCGACAATATCTTCCATGTTATTACGGGTGAAGGGCGACTCCATATTGATCTGCTCGCCTATGTTCGCCGTAATGCAGTTCTGGATTCGTACAGCCTAGACAATGTAACGGCCACATTCATGAGCGGCGCCGTGCAGTCTGTAGCCTCTGGCGTTAGCTCTGACTCGTTGGTCATCAAGACAAAGTCCACCAAGGGTACATCAGTAGGCCGCTATATTGTTCTCCTAGATGAAGAAAACGATATTGTGGGTGAGAAGATGGAAGTGCTCACTGTAGAACCCAAGGCCCTCCACGTTCGCGGTGAACTGGAAGGCCATCCTGTGCGTTGGTCGCTATCCAAGGACGATGTAAGCCCCAAGGATATCTTTGCACTTCATGCACAGGGACCTGCAGAACGTGCCCGTGTAGCGGCCTACTGTATTCAAGATTGCGATCTCGTGATGGAGCTCATGTACAAATTGGAGGTACTCAACAATTCTATTGCAATGGCCAATGTCTGTTGGGTGCCGGTGGAGTTTATCTTTACACGTGGACAGGGGATTAAATCAGAGTCACTCGTGTTCTATGAGTGCAGAAAAGAGGATCAGCTCATTCCTGTACTACAGGCTCCACCTCGGCAGGATGAGGATTCCGATGCAACAGAGACGCCAGAATTCATTCAAGATGATAATGAGAAATATGAGGGCGCCATTGTTCTAGATCCGCTCACAGGTATCTATCTGGACGATGAACCGGTGGCTGCACTGGATTTCAGTTCACTGTATCCGTCATCTATTATCAGTGAGAATCTGAGTCACGATAGTCTTGTCTGGGTAAAGGACTACGATCTATCCAATACACTGGTCTGTATCAAGGAGGGCAGTGATACATATGACAATCTGCCAGGATGGGAGTATCTAGAGGTAGAGTACGATATTCTGCGACCGGATCCTGCAGATACACGGAAGCATCCCGTTGCAATCCGTGCAGGCCGACGTGTGTGCCGGTACGCGCAACCCGCCGATGGATCCAAGTCTACACTGCCCAAGATTCTTCAGAAACTCCTCAGCCAGCGGAAGGCTACACGGAAACAGGCCGAAAAGGAAACCGATGATTTCCGCAAAGCACTGTTGGATGCACAACAGCTCGCCTACAAGCTTACTGCAAACTCTCTGTATGGACAGCTCGGTTCCAACACATCCAAGATCCGTCGGAAGTGTCTGGCTGCTTCTACAACGGCGCATGGTCGCGGACAACTCTTGTTTAGCAAGGCGTGCATAGAACAGGCGTATGGACCAGGTGTAGATCCGCGATGTTCCGCAGTCTGTGTCTACGGTGATACGGATTCTGTGTTTATCTCATTCCGTCCTCGTGACCCCGTCACAGGGCAGAGACTTACAGGTCGCGAAGCCCAGGTCGCTGCAAAAGAGTTAGCCGAAGAGGCAGGTCACAAGATTAGTGGTGCCCTGAAGCCGCCGCACGACTTTGAGTTTGATAAGATGTTCCGGTGCTTCTGTCTCTTGAGTAAGAAACGATACTTTGGTGATATGACAGAGGGTGGCCTGGACGACGCCGATTACCATCGGAAGTCCATGGGGATTGTGATGAAACGAAGGGACAATGCTCCGATTGTCAAGTACGTGTACGGCGGTGTCATAGAACGAATTCTGGCACAACGTGATATAGTGGCCGCCTTTACGTTTGTTCGCCAAGCAGTCATGGATCTATTGGCAGGTAAGTTCCCTTTGAAACGTCTGACAATTACAAAGAGTCTGCGTGCAGAATATAAGGCAGTACCCGCACACAAGGTTCTTGCAGATCGTATGGGCAAACGCGATCCAGGCAACAAGCCGGCCTCCAATGATCGGATTCCGTTCATGTATGTTCTGCAAGCTACCGGAAAGTCGTGGCCAAAAACTGTTAGTCAGGGCGACAGGATTGAGACACCGGCGTATGTGAAAGAGAAGAATCTTAAACCAGATTATACGTTCTATATTACGAATCAGATAGCCAAACCGGTAGCACAGGTGTTCGGCCTCGTTGTAGATCGGTTACCTGGATACAAGTTCAAGGGACCTATGACACCCGAGGCCCGCGAAGCACTAGCAGAAGAGCTCTTGTTCGGTGACCTACTGAGAAAGGCTTCGGGTCAGACGGATCTACTCTCCTGGTTTACACGAAATACGAATACGTAGGTAGAATGGAACCATCTACCACACGTTCAGGATTATCGTTCAAAAAAAATAAAAATACACGGAAAGCCAATCGCCGGAACACATGGTCAGAGCTAGCAGATAAATATCCGAGAATGAATCCAAATGTAAATCTACCCGCTGGAGCTCGCTACATACCCCCTGGTACGGTAAAACTAAATCCCCCTACAGCACTTCCAAATTGGAAGAGGTTAGTTGACAAAATTACACATACACCAATCTATATCATCATATGCCATGCCTCATTATGTATCTCCTATGCATCATGTGGAACACCGACACGTAAGCAGAGAGATCCAGGTATTCCAAAATTTCGCATTCCACCCGATACATATATTTTGAATTTAACAGAAGGCGGACAATACTGTCTATTTGGTGGAGCAGAGGCTATGTTGGCAGAAACAAGTAAAGATCAATTTCGCAATATACTTTTGTTGGATGATTTAGAAGATGTGTATCGGGGCAAGGGGAAGCATCCGTTTGTTTCTTCTGTGATGCGTGCAACAACGGGGTCTGTCTATCCAAACATTGGGTGCACATTCAAGGAAAAACCAGGTTTGCTCAATGAAAATGGAGTATTTGATCTAGATAAACCTGTACCTCGCATTATAAATGAACATAGTCTTATCAAATATAATGAGAAAGGCTATTATACTGATGAAACGTGGTATTTAGACGACATAATCAATCATATCTATGCAAAAACGGGTATACCACGTGGGATTTTTGTATTTGCGGGATGTACATCCGGTTTTAAACAGGCAACTACTGCTGCAAATCTGAATGGTCCGATTGCCAGTGCCATAGTGGACGGCGTTCAACTCATACGTGATGCAGAGTATGAATATAGATCAATTGTACCTACGCTTGATCGTAAGACAATTATGCGTGAAGCCCCAGAGCATATGGCGATCAATCTCGGTCACAGTGGGATAATTGCTCAGGAGGACCCGACATTAATGGCCAAATTCACTGTGAATGCAGGAGAAAAAGATGTACGTACTCTATTTGGTAACATACCCAAACGAGATCCTGTAAATTACGCAAAGGCAATGGATCTTGTTAGTAAAAAACAGAAACCCTAAGGAAGGATGCTAGATATATTTTTATCAGGAAGAAATCTGTTTGTGCTCTACCTCGTACTTGCAGGACGATTTATGGCACCCCTTTTCCCATGTAATACGAGGGCCTTTTTTGCAGATTCTGCTCTTGTGCGTCATCTCATCGGTTTCGTGACCCTAATGTTCTTCTGTGTTGTTACAGACTCGGAATTAGATGGATATATGCCACTAGGTACACTCTTCGCAACAACCATAATCATCTATTTCTGGTTCTTGATCTCTTCTAAAATGACCGCCAATTGGTGGTTTATTCTGGTCGCTATGTTGGCAGCTATCTATATCATAGATATTTACAGGCAAGGTAAGGAGAACATACCTTCAGAATTGGAGGAACAATTCACAACTGCAAAGAAGGTCCTGATAGGCCTGAGTCTAGCTGTGACACTGGTAGGTTTTTTGATCTATATTGGTGAGAAGAAGCTGGATTACAAGAGCAAGTTTGATTATGCCACACTCATTCTTGGAACGACCACATGTAAAGGTACTCCGAATATTCAGCCGTACTGGAAGTCATTAGGAGCGGCGTTTATGGAAGTTCCCCGACCCATGACTGGAGGTTTTTTTGATGGTATTCCTCCTGTTGTTTCGTCTCTCAGTACGGGAATGAGCGACAGCTTCTAGACCATGTAGACCATATTGCTTCGCTACCTCTGCAATTTTGTTCCAATCTTGTACTGGATTTCCTGCTGCAATCAATGCTACAGCAATCTTATCTTGCTTAGCCTTGATCGCATATCCAAGAGCGGTTGTTCCTTTCTCTGAACGTAGACCGAGATTTGTTAGGGGGATCAATACTTCTGCTACATCTGTATCTCCTTCTTCTATCGCTGCCATAAGAGGTGTGAATCCCTCTTCATTTTGCAGATTCGTATCTGCTCCTGCAGCAAGCAACATTTCGGCTATGCGACGTGTTCCTGCGACATGAAGAGGTGTATCTCCTTCATGATCTTGCGCATTAGGGTTCCCACCTAGAGACAGAATCCTGTGCACAATCGGTTCCATACCTTTTATAGAGGCTACAACATGGAGTGTAGTTACTCCATCATCTGATACTAGTGTAGGATCGGCACCGTGATCCAATAATATGGCGGCAATTGCAGGATCCGAGACGAACAACAGTGCAGTAGAACCTTCATTGTCGCGTGCATTCACATTGGCTCCACGAGCCAGGATAGCAGAGATCGCGGTCCGATGACCCATACGTGTCGCCATCATGAGTGGTGTATATCCATTCCGCCTATCGCGAATATTTACTTGTGGAAGTTCGGCGATCTGTTGATCTACAAGGGTCGCGGGTGGTGATCGCATTGCCAAGAGAGTCATGAGACGTTGATCTCCGAGAGATGATCCGGATGCGTTCCGTCGCTCCATCACATCCTTCACAATCTGTTTCATTTCTGTTATTGCTGCCCGTTGAATATTTGTCTTGGGAGTCACATCTGTGATCCAATATGCCGTAGTCAGAAATGGATCGTCGCCTTCAACTGTAAATATATCATTCAGGTTATATTCTGGGAAGTGCTGTGTAATAAGTTCTTTTATATGATCTTCTTCTTCAATAACACGACATAAAAGACTGTAATAGACACCCGGATATGCCTTGAATAACGCAGCCTGTGTTGTTCGCAGAGCCGGTGACGTTTCAAGTTGTTTCAGGGATGCCTTTTGTACGATTGTCCGAGGAACAACAGCACCTTCAAATACCCGCGCGACATCTTCTGCAGCAACAGTATATCGTGCTTCGCCACGTTTTGACGGGTGTGCAACAAAATCGGGAGTAGGTAGTTCAAACACGCCCGAGGGTTCTACCTGTGTATACTCCGAGGTATGACTCAGTAGAGTATACGATAGAGCGGGGTATTCTGATCCCGACGAATAGATACGAATAGGTCGGCGTATCAGTCGTTCAATAGTTGCCTTGTGCGTAACGGGGTCACGGAAGAGCACTGCGTTGGCGGGATCTGCAAGTATAGGATAGATGAAATGAGGGAACACTCCCGTCATTCCGCATTCTTCTGTCAAAACGAGTGCAGATCCAGCAGGGACAATCGGTCGTTCTGCTACTTTTTTCTCTGATCCATGACCAAGTACAACATATGCAGACATCCCTTACTCTAGACCGTGAAAAGGTGAACCCGGCCACCCCCGTTACAGATCAATATACGATGACTTCAAGAAAGGGTCTGGCCAATCTGGGCAATACGTGCTATCTTAATAGTGCAATTCAAGCTCTACGACGAACGAATGTATTCACGGCATATCTAGGTTCCGATGAATGGGCCAGGCACCGTCACGAGAATCGCAGAGGGTATGATCTGGCGACGGAGGTTATAGCTCTAATGAAGGAGCTTCAAGGTGGGGCAGGAATGATTATTCCGCGCCGATTCGTGCAAGCGTTCATCGGCTTTGCACGCGATTTCAATGACGAGATACAGAATGGTGCACAGGCGGATGCTGCGGAGGCCATTCAAATTCTGTTGGATGGACTTCATACGCAACACGCCCGCGAAGTGAATATGGAGATCAGGGGGACTCCTGCGAATACGGTAGATGAGGAAATTACCCAGAGTCTGAAGAGTTGGGCATCATTCTTCAGCAAGGAATATTCGCCATTTGTGGAAGAATTCTATGGTCAAACCCGATCACAGTTTATCTGCTCAGATTGCAATGCGCGGAGAATGATCTTTGAGCCATGGAGTGTCCTTAAGGTGGAAATTCCAGGTGCCGACAAGGCAGGAAGTCAAGCACCAAATCTCAGAGAGTGTATTGCCAGTGCATTCTGTACAGAGACACTGGAAGGCTACACCTGCGACCACTGTAAGAAGAAGGGGACTACACGCAAAGAACAGTCAATCAGCAAATTCCCACAGACACTTATTCTATCACTGAAGCGATTCACGAACGCAGGATCCAAGGTTCGCGCCCGTATCGCGTACGATGAAAACTGCATAGATATGTCGGAGTGGGTATCATGGGCAGCGCTTGGGCTTCCTCAGCAGTATCGTGTCGTCAGCACGATTGAACATTTGGGGAGTAGTCGTGGAGGACACTATATTATGCGTGCAAAGGAATCGGATGCATGGTATGTGTATGATGACAACCGTATTGCGCCTTGCAAGGAAGGTGGGGACGCCGGACCAGATACATATATTCTGTTTCTGCAAAAGATCTAAATCTAGACATTCTACAGATGAACGCACCATCCGGACTTATTGCAGAACCTTCCATGTTCTCTCGTTTCAATCTATCCGGTTGGAATGCGATGATTGCGGTGGTCTTTGTACTCGTTGTTCTTTTTGCAATTTATTATCAGACTGTAGGATATTATATCCAATTAGGATGGGATAAATTGTCATGGAGCCGTGAGAACAATGAAACTGTAGATATTGGAATCCCTGGTGGCCCAGTGGCGCATTTGACACCAACCATAGGACTTACACCGCTAGATTCGGATGTAGAAACTGCTCTAACATGTAAAAAGAGTAATCAGGTATTCAATATTAATCGGAATTTGTACCGATTTTCTGAAGCAGAGCCTCTTTGCCGTGCATTCGGTGCTGAACTCGCTACGTATGATCAGGTTAAGGATGCCTACAAATCTGGAGCAGACTGGTGCAATTATGGTTGGGTGAAAGGGCAATTGGCGGTGTATCCTACACAGAAAGAAACATACGACAAACTTCAACATGGACCAGAGCATGATAGAATGTCATGCGGTCTTCCCGGTGTAAATGGTGGATACTTTCCAAATCAGGATCAGCGTTTTGGCGTCAATTGTTATGGACCTCGTCCTGCTGAAACTGCGTTAGATGAACGCATGCAGAAAATAGAGTCATCTGATATTGCATTTGATAAAGAGGTCAACCGATTCAAGGCAGAAATGGATACAATTGCGGTGAACCCGTGGTCACATCAACAGTGGTCTGCGTAGAGTTATCATTTTGTTGCATTCTTCCGCTGTTTTGCCGAGCCATGTTCTAAAAGATACGGATCAATATCTGATTCTTTTTCATCATCTTCGGATTCATCATTATCTGTTTTATGTGGAATAGAACGCTGGATCCATAAGGATAAGAAATTATGTATTTCCTGTCGCCAGCCATCCGTTTCCCATGGATGAACAAGAGTACCGAATGTGGGGTCTATAACTTCTTCTTCCCAACTCTCTAATGAGCACTCACAGTTTAACCAATCCTCCCATAATGATTCATTTTCCTCAGACCAATTTTCTGGATATGTTAGCGCTACATATGGTCCATCAATCTCCCATGACATATGTCTCTTGCGTAAATCAATGTATTTAAGAATATGCGATATGATTCTCTGGGGTTTTATACATAGAGTAGCGCCCCTGCGTGTCACATACTTCTCAAACAGTTGGACGAGTACGAATATATCGTCGGCAGCATCGTGAATCCACCTCTTATTCATTGACATATTAAGAAGTGGCCGGCTTTAGCCCTGTCTTTTTAAGGGATTCTATCTCTTTGCTCTCACGGTGATCATGGAGCCATTGAATAAGAGATTTGCTCTGTGCCGGACTAATATGTGTAGACTTTGCCCATGCTTCAATCTCCTTCTCAATATATCCCCAGGATAATGTGCTTAGTGTAGATTTCTTCTGCAATGTAAGCTTCCCACCTGAAATCTGTATAGTAGATGTATCAAGATGCATTTGTTTGATAAGTGTGATTGCTTCTTTTTCATATTTTGCACGTAAATTTCGCGCATTGGATGCCTGCGCGGTGTGATTTTCAAGAAGATTGTCCATATGTACCCATCCCCGAATAGCATCAATCAATTGTTGTTTGGGTTCCATTTCTATTCTAGCACCGGAGAATGCAAAGAAGTGTGACGCAGTGAAACGTGACATGTATGCGCGCAGGCAGTATAGTAGTTAGGATGGGCATCGCACCTTCAAAAGAATTTGAAGAGTTTGATCTTGGGCGATACTGGATAGGTGTAGACGTTACGGCTGCACGTAAGGGGTTATCACTTCACTTCAAAAATAGACCTGTACTTACACTGAGCCAACAGAATCTTATGGATCTCTTGGATCAGTCACATGATAAGGATCGGATTACGATTGTCTACAATCCTGAGAATATGAAAACCACACGGGTTATTGTTGGATAATCCAATCATCCATTTGGTGAAACGGAATATGTTCCAGAACGTAGGACAATTACACACGTGATAACGGTGCATAGCAATAGGACGAGAAAGAGTATGGCTACTCCCACAATCCATGGGAAAATAGAGTTAAGAATATGACGAACGATTGGATCAATCAGTTTTTGTAAGATAAGTTGTTGTGTGGGGCGTTTCTCAAATCCTGATATCCACTTATCGGCCAATTCTAATCCAATATCGCGTATAGCAGATCGTGCTATTTTCTCCTTATCTGTAACTGTCATTAGTGTATGACGCGAGTTTTGAATATATACATGAACGAGACCGGTAAAATAATAAATATAAAATATTCGCGGCGCTAAAGATGTCTCTACAACCTCCAAAGAAGAATGGGCACAAGTATGAGCTCGCGATTGTACCTCCGGTAAGCAGTCCCCGGTTGCAATGCAATGGATCCGGAGAGTGGCTTCCCACAGCAGAATGGGTCACATGGGCGACTGAACAGCGGCAACAATGTATACATGAACTTATCAGCCATGGTAAGTGGTTCTCGCGGCCACCCCGGCGAGAGGTAATTGAACCACTCATGGCTCCCTGGATAGGGAAGGCTGCCTCAGGCGAAGCGCAGATCTTCTGTAAGAAGCCCGATACACCTGCAGCTGGATCTGCAGTATGGGTTCTAAATGGCCTAACCATGACGGCATCTGCGATTACACCGAATTGGTCTCTGTCAGAATTTGTAGAGAAACAGGATACAATCTCTCTATTTGGCGATGCCGAAGACGACGATGAACGCGAAATTCAATTTGATGAAATTGCTGTAGCTTCCCCGGATTCTGGTCCAACACGTATGCGCAATCGTGAATGGGATGCTGCAAAATTTCTAGCAAAGGAACGAGTTCGCGAATCCCGGTTAAAAGCACAGATAGCTGAGCATCTAGCAAAGAAAGAAGAAGCCCGGTTTTACACCAAATATGGAGATCTGGATGAAAGTGAATCCCGATTTAGTGACTATGATCTAGAGGACGAGGAGTCAGATGAAGGTCCGGAAGTTGCTAGCACCTAGATAAATTGGCGTATCCTCCGTAACAATTTTCACGCTTCTCATCAGAACAATGCTTGATCAGAACCTGCTTGTTGGATTGATTATCCTTGCTGTTGTTATCCTTGCCGTGTATGCGTATGCACCGAAGCTAAAGACTCTACTTTCCGGTGTTGGTCGTGAGGGGTTTGCTTCCGCACCTCCCCAGGCACAGGATGGTCAGAACCAGGGTCAGGTCGTGAAGCCTTCGCAAGCAACTGCGGGCGGCACAATGGGTGGCAATGCTATGCCGACTGTAGGTGCTGTAGCGAAGAATGCCTCGCATGTTGCTGGTCACGAGGGCTTCGTGGGTGACAATATGGCGGCTGTTCCAATGGTGGCGGCGAACAAGCCCAATGGTTGCTATCCTCGTGAGCAGCTGAATCCGATGGAGCTTCTACCATCGGACCCAAATTCCCAGTGGGCACAGGTGAACCCTACTGGCGCGGGCGATATTCAGGGCAAGAACTTCTTATCGGCGGGTGCCCTAATTGGTATCAATACGATCGGACAGTCTCTGCGGAATGCAAATCTGCAGTTGCGTGCCGAGCCACCGAATCCCCAAGTGCAGGTGAGCCCTTGGCAGCAGAGCACGATTGAGCCTGATCTGACACGGAAACCGCTAGAGTAAATAGTTATATGACATAACTGTATGTAGTATTATATTTTCTATATTGCTAATATAGAGAATATAATGAGTGCAATGGGCCCATATGCACTTGTACTCGGGATTCTGGGTGCAGGTGCTGCTGCCTTTGCATTCAAGGATGGAAAATATGATATGGCCCATGTGTTGAGTACAGTAGACGGTCAGAAATATCTGGTACGTAATCTACCGGATAAACAGGATGCAGCGGATCGTCTTGCGCGAACACGCGAGAAACTCTTGCGACTAATGAAGAACCTTAAACAGTCAAATCCCGAAAAACCATTTGTGGCACAGATGATTCGTAATTTTGATGCAGATCCGTCGCGTTTTTCAGAGTCCACACCCGATGCTAGCTATACATCGTATTCGGTAAACAAGGGTGAGAAGGTCTTCATGTGTCTTCGTCAGCGAAATGAACGTGAAGAGCTTGTGAATGAAAATATTATTACATTCGTAGCTCTACATGAACTATCGCATATTGGTACGACAGAGGTAGGACATACACCTCAGTTTTGGAACAATTTTGGCTGGCTCTTGAAGAAAGCTGAAGAGATTCAGATCTATCAGTTCACCGATTTTGCTGCACACCCCGTAGAATATTGTGGTATTCATATTACAGATCAGCCTGTCTATGATAAGGCCAAGGACCCTTCGGCTTAGAGTATGATTCTTGTAATAAGCCACCACATCACACATATGGTAATGATACGAATATAATCCATTCTAATATACCGGGCCTAAATATTTGCGTAGAACTCCTTAGAGGTAACAATGAGCGTAAGCGAAATTCCGCTCCTTGATGATATGCAGGGTCCATGGAGAAAATTTACGATTGAATTTGTCGGTGAGGCCGTACGCGAGATGGATGATATATATCCGTTTATCAGTATCAATGATCTGAAACGTATGATTTGGATCCGACAAGGAGGGAATCCCCGGTGGGCACCTGAGCACGTATTTATAGGGGTACGAAATGCAGATGGTATTCGCCCAATTGAATTTCACTGGTCTTTTGTCTCCGTGCTACGAGACCCTGTGCTTCATCGCGATCCTGACCCGAATCTCATAGATGATGCAGGTAATCGGAAACCGATCTCACCCACAATGACGAACTCTATTCTTCTGGAACATATGATGGGACCAACCGATATATTGACAGTTGTATCACTTGCATCGTTAGCACCTGATCTGCCTGAGCAGCTAACGGCAACACTCTTTGGAGGGTATTATCAATTGTATTTCCCTTGGTTATCTGCACCTGGACAGGTATTAGATACTCTTATTCAAACTCCAGTATTCACGGAGAAATACAATGCTGCCAATTCGTACATTGCGGATCGTCTACTTCGGATACAAGTGGTTCAGAAGGCACTTGCAAAACGTGTAGCGGGCGATTCTGTTACAATGGAGACGATGACACGGATACGATGGAATTTTCAGATTCAGGCTACGGATTCACTAGAGCGTTTGTTCTATGGTCTTCGTGCGAACGCGGTTATACCATTCATCCGCTTATTTGCAATAGATCGTTCTCCACTTCTAAAACTAGGGCTGAATAAGGATGGTACACCGATCATTGATGATGAGCGGATCTTGGCGCATTATCTGAATCAGGCCGTACCGACGAAGAATGTTATTCTAGCCAAGATACCGCTCACATCTACACACACTGAACGCGGTGCTGCATTTACTCTCTTTATCTATGAAGATGGTTCGTGTGATATATCCCTAGATGTACCTCAGCGTGGAATGAATTATGTTGCAGCCGTCGCTCTAGATGCAGAACGAATCCTTGGAACAGTGTTAGCCTCTCTGGATATGGTATCTCCCATTCATCTGCAGGATCTACATGCCACATACAAATGGGTTCATCCGCGCAAGACTGCACCACTTTCTGCAACAAAGATCAATCAACGTGTAGAAGCATTGACACCATTCTTGGGTAAGATGCCTATACTAGTGGGATCTGAAGCACTCGCACTATTTCAGTGGCGTGCAGTCAGCAACTATGAAAGTGAGTCGGCTCAGCTTTCCTATATTACTCAGATGGTTCTTCGTGGTCCAAAGAAGGAGAGCCTTGACGAATACTATGCAGATTTTGCAGCAACCTTTGGGCTCACACTAGATGCCGCAAAGGCAGTGTTTGTTGCATGGGAAGAAAAGAAACAGCAGGCGGTTGTACCTGTTGCAGGCTCACCAGCTATTCCGCGTCATTCAAGTGGTGCACTTGTTGCTATTCACGGGTCGCATCCTGAATATACAATGGATATTCAAAATATTGATTCAATGGAAGAGCTTCAGCGTATTGTGTCAGTTGTCGGTATTCTTTTGGGTGCACCGGTTGCGGATTTATCCATTGCCCCTCCACCGCAAGAAGTGATCGCTGCAGCAGAGGCAGTTGCGGTTGCCGATGCAGAAGTAGATGCTCTTAGTGGCGATGAGGAAGGTATGGAAGAAATGGATCCTGCAATGGCAGCTCTTATGGCTGAAATGGGTATTGGTGAACCAGAAGAAGTGGAAGAAGCAGAACCAGACGCAAAAGGGCCTGAACTTCCACCACCTGTTTCTGCACCAGATATTGATGCTGCTGTGGCGGAGCAAGAGGAGTGTCACGGAACACAGTGGACACCTGGTGAAGAACCGCTGAAGATTTCACCGGATTACTACATGGCGAAACTTCGCAAAGAGGACAAAGAACTATTTACATACAAACAGGATTCTGCAGGGCGCTCCAAATCCTACAGCAAATCCTGCCAACGCGGAGATGATCGTCAACCGAACATTATGACACTGACCCAATATGCACGTATCAAGCGTTGCTATGAAGACCGTGTTCGGTTTGTAGAACTTCCGCCGAAATCCAAAGAAGATCTGCCAATGGACCCAGAATGGAATCCGAAAAAACGTAGGCCAGATGATTACTACCTAACGGATCATTCTCCTGGACCGACGAATGGGTTCCCATTGTGGACGGTCTATGGATATGAAAATAAGACGGATCCGCGAACTGGCTACAGATATCTAATGTGTTCTGAATTGTGGTGTGAGCGAGAAAATCTTCCACTGCTACGTTCGGAATACGAGAGTACAGAGGGACGAGGGTTCACAAAGCCGCCGAATACATGTCCATTCTGTGGCGGTCGGCCAATTCCAGCGGAAAGATTAACGAAACCAGAGTGGGGTGAATCAGTTATTGTTCGTTTAGCAAAAGAGAGTACTGCAAAACTCCATCAGTTTATAGGAACAATTATGCGAAATAAACATCCCGCCGGTTATCTACTACCCTGTTGTGATACTACGCCTCGCTTTCTAGAGAGCTATATGCGGGCAGCATATGAGAATAAACTTGCTGCACCTGCGGCAGAAGAAGATGAAGATGCTGGTCCACCACCTGAAGAAGAACTGGAACCTGAAAAGGCGGATGCAACAGTAGATTACCGAAAATTATTCGGATCAATGCAAACACAGTATATTTTGAGTAATGACAAGACATTGGAAGCGGGTAAAATTGGCATTCTTCCGCCACTTTTAGATTCTTTTTTTGGGCAGAATGGCCAGCGATCACTGGATACACGAGGTATTCGCCAGACGTTTGCAGCGGGTAGTACTCTCTTTGTTCATGTAGGTGTAGATAATCGTGCCAGAGAAAAGGGCCTAAATGTATACGCGGGCCTTGCACCGCTTCTAGGTTTTGAATCCGCGAACGAATGTCGTGCCAGTATTCTTGATAGACGCATGGTGCGCGCGTTTGAATCGGCAAATTATGGATCACTGGTTCACGAATTCGCACTCAAGGCTACCGTTACAAAGGACGAAATAGACCGATCTCTGCAGACTTTTGCAACTGAATACGGATATACTCTTGGAACAAATCGCCCGCATGTTGTGAGGCTTTACAGAGCATGGACTGCATTTTTGGCTTATCTTGCTGATAACAGACAGCCGAAACAACTCCGTCATCTAGAACATATCCTGGCAAATCCTGGCACGATTGTGCAAAACGGTTTGCTACTAGTTGTTCTGGAACAAAGCGGTGATTCTATCAAAGTGGTATGCCCCTCATTTGGAATCCCACCTGCATCTATGTTTGGAGAAGTTCCAATTGCCTTCATGTGGCATGATGTGCGCGATGAAAGTTGGGAACCGATAGTATTATACAATGGAACAAAGGATGCGGTTCTACTATTTGATGAAAATTCGCGGAACATTCCGCCCAAGTTGCGACCTATCCTAGTATCCTGGATCCGTGATTGGAGATCCTCTTCTATGGGTTGTGGACGCGCAGCACCGCCACCGCATGTATGGACACCCGATCGTAACACAGCAGATCTTCCACGATTGCGCGATCTTCGTTTGTTGCAGGCGAATGTACTCGTGCGGGATCGCAGCAATCGTGTTGCGGGGATGTTAATAGAAGTGGGTGCACACAGCCTATTTGTTCCATGTTTGGATGATGGTTCACTCTTGGATAAGGTACCGCGTATATTTGAAGCGGATAGTATACCTGCTGCACCATTGAATGTATATATGGAATTTTATACGAAGTTGGCAGAGAAATATCCTGGTCTGCGACCAGTGAGCTATTTGGCAAAATTAAAAGATTCCGCGTCAATTATTGGTTTTCGGACAGCTGTAGGTACGGAGATACCCGTTGCACCATCTACCGGTACTGCATTAGATATTGAACAGATTGATAGCCATCCATGGGAGCGAGATTCGTTTATCCTGCAATCACCCAATATTCCGAGTACACTCGGTGCAGTTAGAGAGGAATCAACCGCATCTGTAGAAGAACAACTTGCAGAGGCCTACCAATATCTTCGCATTTCACTGAGTAACTGGCTCATTCGCGATGCACAGGGGCCTGCTACGCGAAGTGCTTTGCGAGAGATTATTGAATCAGATCTACCCTTACACGAGTCACGGAAGCGAATGGATATTTTACTTGAACCAATTCTTCGTGAATGGATCTTTGTTCAGCCGGATACGAAGGAAAGAAAATCGCTTGCACTCTTGCGACAAGATTGTTTGCAGTTGCCCACACAAGATGCATGCAATGCATCAGAAGGTTGTAGGTGGGTCCCTGAGGGGCGTTGTCTCATTCATGCACCGACGAATAAACCTGGAACGGAACCGGTAAGGATATTTACTGCAAGACTAAGTGATGAGCTATTACGCTATTCAGCGAAGCGACGTGAAATACTGAACAATACAGTGCAAACGATTCGCACACCGAGGGGCGTTGTTCGTGTAGGGGATGAACTCTTTATTGCAACAAAGGATAAAGAGTCAGCGAAGGCAGTATTGGAACGTCTAGGGTTTACAGGCCAGATCGCAGCATCTTTTCCAGAAGAAATGTTGCGGTTTGATGGTCTTGAAGAAGAGGATGAACGCCAACGAACCGAGGTTGTTCAACGGTTACCATCCGATTGGATAGAATTAGGGTATTCTGTGCCGAATCTGGGCGATAAATGGGCGGCGTTTGCATCAGGGACTGGATTTAGTGTACCACAAATAGAATCTATTCTACCAAAAGTCCGTGCAGATCTAGGATTACCAGGTGATCATAGTCGCGGATTTCAGTGGAGTCTACAGGATTTCTATGCATTGTCGCGCCGGCTAACTACGGATACCGTGTTTGCGCATCAGGAGCCTTCAGGGCAAATCAAGATTGATCATTGGATTAAATACCCAGGAATGAAAGGACAAGTTGCATCTGTACCGATAATGATTCTATGGGGGCCTGAACAACTATTGGTGAATCGTGGGTCAGTGTACCGATTTCAGACATCAGCATTGCCTGAACGTATGCGCGCTGCGCTGGATATGGCGAGCCCCGATGATATGGATGTAATCCGTGGCACTGTAGAAGCAGAAGCACCAGGACCTGCACCTGTAGAAGCAGATGCTATTTCACCACCTCCTGTATCAGTAGAAGCACCTGCACCTGCACCTGCACCAGCACCTGCACCTGCACCAATCAATCCAATTTCGGTAGTTGTGTCAGCTATTGCAGATGCTATTTCACCACCTCCTGTATCAGTAGAAGCACCAGCACCTGCACCAGTAGAAGCACCTGCACCTGCACCAGTAGAAGCAGAAGCACCTGTACCAGTAGAAGCAGAAGCACCTGCACCACCTCCTGTACCAGCATCTGAAGTATCAGAAGCAGAC
>Ga0214919_10003595_pt1 | contig 23292 bp, 24 predicted proteins | sample LL1503_MetaG_FD_177994 | JGI IMG/M metagenome (GOLD analysis project Ga0214919, IMG submission 177994) | Freshwater microbial communities from Lake Lanier, Atlanta, Georgia, United States - LL-1503 | ecosystem: Environmental > Aquatic > Freshwater > Lake | place: USA: Georgia | collected... | reverse complement strand
CTTTTGATGATGGATTATTTTTTGACGCGTGTGGTTCAACGCGCTCTTTGGTACAGCGGCTTTGGTGTGCCGTTTTTTGTCGCAGGCATGATGGTCAGTGCCTTTGCCCTGCGCGGTTTAATTTCTTAAGGTGATGACATGAGCGCTATAGAAACATTCGATGTGGTGGTGGTAGGTGGTGGTCCTGCAGGCGCGACAGCAGCGCACACTTTGGCCAAGCGGGGGCATTCAGTCTTGTTGCTTGACAGGGCTGGGCGCATCAAACCTTGTGGTGGTGCCATCCCTCCGCGTCTCATCAAAGACTATGACATTCCAGACCATTTGTTGGTGGCCAAAGCAAGGTCTGCACGAATGATTGCACCCAGCAACCATGGTGTTGACATTCCGATCGACAACGGCTTTGTGGGCATGGTTGACCGCGCCGAATTTGACGAGTGGTTGCGCGTACGCGCCGCCAACGCAGGCGCTGTGAAGCGCATTGGCACCTTTGAAAAATTAACGCGCGACGTAGACGGCGTCAGCATTTTGCATTTTGAAGCCCGAGAGCACCAACAACGCGGTGGCGGCAAACCCGCCATGGTGAAGGCGCGTACCATCATTGGTGCAGATGGTGCGAAGTCACAAGTGGCAAGACATGCTGGCGTGACCGGTGCTGCAGAAACGCAATATGTGTTTGCGTACCACGAGATTGTGAAAGCCCCAGCCATCAAGCCTGCTGGGTATGACGACACACGCTGCGATGTGTATTACCAAGGCAAGTTGTCACCTGACTTTTATGGTTGGGTGTTTCCCCACGGCGATACCTTGAGCATTGGCACAGGCAGTGCCGACAAAGGTTTTTCACTGCGCAACGCTGTTGGCGAATTGCGCAATGCTTCTGGCCTAGGCGACAGCGAAGTGCTTCGACGCGAAGGCGCACCTTTGCCCATGAAGCCTTTGAAGAAATGGGACAACAACCGTGATGTGGTGTTGGCTGGTGATGCAGCCGGCGTGGTGGCGCCCGCATCAGGCGAAGGCATTTACTACGCCATGTACAGTGGTGAATTGGCCGCCTACGCAGTTGAAAAAGTATTGCACACAGGCGATGCTAAAAATTTGCAAATGGCACGCAAGCAATTCATGAAAGAGCACGGCACGGTGTTCACCGTGCTGGGCATCATGCAATGGTTTTGGTACAGCAGTGAGAAGCGGCGCGAACGCTTTGTCAAAATTTGCGAAGACCGCGATGTGCAGCAACTCACGTTTGAGTCGTACATGAATAAAAAATTGGTGCGCAAAAAACCAATGGCGCATGTGCGCATTTTCTTCAAAGACATGGCGCACTTGTTGGGCATGGCCAAAGTGTGAACCTCGCCGATATTTATCAATCGCCGTTGGTGGTTGACATTGCCATTGGCTTCATCGTTTTAGAAACACTCGCCTTGTGGGCCTTTCGCCAAGTCACAGGGCGCGGTTTGGCGATCCAAGATGTTTTATTGACCATCCTCTCGGGCTTGTCGCTGATGTTGGCGCTGCGGTGCGCACTCACCCCTGGGCTCTGGCCCGGTATGGCTTTGTTTTTAATCACCGCCGGCTTGACCCATGGGGCAGATATGCGAGCCCGTGCCAAAGCCAAACAAGATGACAGCTGACCCCACATCGAAAGCGCCAACGCGCCAGCGAGTTTTGGTGTTAGGCGCTACAGGCACCATAGGGCAAGCCGCGGTGAAATCTTTGCTGCGCGAAGGCCACGAGGTGGTTTGCTTCATTCGCGCCAAGGCAGGCGTCAACGGCAAACTCACACTGCAAGATTGGCAAGCCAAATTGCCTGGCGCCATTTTTCGCACAGGCGATGTGACCGATTTAAATTCTCTGACCCAAGATGGTTTTGCAGGCGAGCATTTTGACACGGTGATGTCTTGTTTGTCGTCCCGTACTGGCAACCCCCAAGATGCTTGGGCCATTGACCACGCAGCACACATGCTGGCCTTGAAAGTGGCGCAAGCATCAGGGGTGAAACACTTTGTGTTGCTGTCGGCCATTTGCGTGCAAAAACCTTTGCTCACGTTTCAGCATGCCAAACTGGCGTTTGAAGACGCCTTGGTGACATCGGGCATGCGCTATGCCATCGTCAGGCCCACTGCATTTTTCAAATCGCTGTGCGGTCAAATTGAACGGGTTCGCAAAGGCAAGCCTTTTTTGCTGTTTGGCGATGGCCAACTGACGGCCTGCAAACCCATCAGCGACCAAGATCTGGGCAACTACTTGGCGCAATGCGTGACAGACCCTGCGCTGCACAACAGAATTTTGCCCATAGGCGGGCCGGGCCCCGCCATAACGCCTTTGCAGCAAGGAGAATACTTGTTTTCTTTGTTAGGCCAGACACCCAAGTACAGCCATGTGCCGGTGAAAATGATGGATCTCATCATCGGCGTTTTGTCTTTGTTGGGCCACCTCATTCCGCCTTTGGGTAACAAAGCTGAATTGGCCCGCATAGGACGTTACTACGCCACCGAATCGATGTTGGTCTGGGATCAGGCCCAAGACCGCTACGATGCCGATGCAACGCCTTCAACTGGACAAGAAACGCTGTGGGATTGCTACCAAGCTTTGGTGAGCGGCAAAACGTCCTTAGAACGCGGGGATCACGCGGTTTTTTAAGAATCGATTGGGGTCTAAGGCAGAGAAGTCTGCAGAGAGTGCCAAACACTTCAAGGTTTGATCTCTAAGAGCTTGGCATCTAAAAATTTCATCACTGCTTTCAGGCCCTTTTCTGGCTGCTCCTCCTGCAAAAGGTGCCCTAGTTTTGGCAAAAGAATGGTGGTCGAGTTCAACAAAACACCCGCATAGCTCTGGGCATTGCTGTTCGGAATCATCTGATCCTGCTCACCCCAAATGAGCAATGTCGGCGCCTTGATTTTCTTCAAGCGCGGCACAGGATCTGTGTAAATCGTTTGATTGGATCTGTCCAAAATCGCACCCCTCACACCGGGTGCCCTCAGCATGTCATAGTAACGAGAGACCAATGCGTCATTCAAAGCTTCAGCATCGGCAAATGCCGGCTCAATTGATTTTTTAACGAAGTACTTTGGTAAAAAATATTTAACGAGGCCCATGACGGCAGGAACTTCATAAGGCTTGGTGCCAAAGTCTTTGGCTTCAGGAAAACCATCGGGTGCCATCAGCACCAAAGCTTGAACACGATCAGGCTGAGCAGCCGCCAAGGACCAAGCCATTTTTCCGCCCATCGAGTGGCCAATGACAGAGAACTTGTCCAGCCCTAGCTTGTCGGCAAAATGAGTGAGGATGGCAACATCTTTCTCTTCAGAATAGTCATTCAAAGGGCTGGCACCTGTTAGGCCGAACCCAGGCAAATCGAGCCTGATCACTCGATATTTGGGGTCTAACTTCACTGACCATTCATCCCAAGTTTGCAAGCTTGAACCAAACCCATGCAATAACAACAAGACGGGCGCATCCTGCGGTCCAGTTTCTTTGTAATGAACCTGCAAACCATACACGTCAATCATTCGAGTCGAGGAAGAACCGTAGCGCTTTTGCAATTCTGCACGTTCAAAATCGGGTGCCCAAAGGCCATACAAAGCAATTGCCAAAAAGGCAAGCCCAAAGCCGACAGTATTCAACATGAGAAAAATTCCGAAAAGGGTCTTAATTTAACGCCATTTGACAAATCGTCAAGTTAAATTGACACCTTAAGGGATATAAAAAAGACACATCTGCTTGTAGGGCGACGAATTTACAAAATGACATTTTTCTTCGAACTTGCCTAAGGCAAGCAACGGACCACACCCCCGTGGCTAGATGAAATGAAGCAACTGGATTGTGGGAGCTGAGCGACGCACTGGTGGGTTATGAGGATGCCGACTAAACGCATCCCACCTTCAACAATTGCTTGACCACGCTACTTTTATTTACCCGCTATAGCAATCAGTTCCACTTCAAATTGAAGCGTGGCATTGGGCGGAATCACGCCACCGGCGCCACGGGCACCATAGGCAATGGCTGGCGGGCAGGTCAGCTTGGCCTTGCCACCCACTTTCATCAATTGCACCCCTTCGGTCCAACAGGGAATCACCCCATTCAAAGGAAATTCAATCGCTTGATTGCGCTTGTAAGAACTGTCAAATTCCTTCCCATCGGGAAAGGTGCCGCGGTAATGCACTTTGACCTTGTCAGTGGCCATAGGACTGACACCCTGGCCATCTTGGAGAGAGCGATACACCAAACCTGATGAGGTGACTTTCGCGCCGGACTCTTTGGCGGCCGCTATTGCAAAGTCGTTTTGCGCCCAAACTGAAGACAGTGAACAGGTGCACAAACCGAGTGCAATTAAAAAACCTTGAGATAAGTTCATGCTGCATTCTCTCCTTAAAACATTTTCAGTCCAAAATAAGGACACCACTTGCCCGATCAACTGCAAGCATACCCGAAGCTTGGCATGTCTCTTCTGACTAAGAGCCTATGACACCCGCAGTCTTGAAATCATCAATCCCTCGATTGACATAAAAAAACCCGACCGCAAAATGCGATCGGGTTTTTTGTTGGAAGGATTCAAGTTTGCAATTTTGAAGTTTGCAAACTCTGTACCTTTAATGCATCGCAGTACCTTGTGATGTAGAGCCATCAAAGCTAGGGAAGCGAACGTTCTCAACGAGCTCCTGAACTTCTTGCTCCGGCTCCTTGGTCAGCAGCGACACAATGATGATCACAGCAAAGCCTAACGGCACACCAAAAATACCAGCAGAGATGGGGGCAATGTCCCACCATGTGTTGGCCTTCAGGATTTCAGGCGTCAATGAACCGTTGTGGAACAAGCCGTACATCCAAGGGTGAGTCTTGGTCATGTAGTAGAACGAAATGCCCAAGCCAGCCATCATGCCCAGAGAAGCGCCCCACTTGTTGGCACGCTTCCAAAAGATGCCAAGGGTCAACGCTGGAAAGAAGGCTGCCGCAGCGAACGAGAACGCCGCAGACACCAAGAACAGAATGTCTGCCATCTTCAAGGATGCGACATAAGCAGCAGCCAAGGCAACGAACACCAAAATCACTTTGGAGATCGCTACGCGACGGCTGGCCGATGCATTGGGGTCAATCACTTTGTAGTACAAGTCGTGCGACATCGCATTGGCAATGGTAAGCAACAAGCCATCGGCCGTGGACAAAGCCGCGGCCAAACCACCAGCAGCAACCAATCCAGAAATCACAAACGGCAAGCCGCCAATTTCAGGGGTGGCCAACACCACAATATCACCGCCCAAGCGAATTTCTGCCAATTGCAAGATGCCATCTTTGTTGATATCAGACACGGCCATCAGGGTGGGATCCACCGCATTCCAGCGCGCAATCCACCCAGGTAACTGATCGATCGGGGTACCAACCAAGATAGTGTAAATGTCGAACTTCACCAACACCGCCAATGCAGGCGCTGTGAAGTACAACAATGAGATGAAGAACAAAGACCAGGCCACTGACTCACGCGCTTCACGCACCGAGGGCACGGTGTAGAAGCGCATCAGAATGTGCGGCAATGCGGCTGTACCAATCATCAAACAGAAGACCAATGCCAAGAAGTTCTTGCGCGAAATATCTCTTGCTGCGTCATCTTTGCCAGGGAACGGCTCTGCATGACGCAAAGGCGGTGCTGCTCGGGCCGTATTGGTAGTGCGGGCAGCGGTATAAGCAGCCTTAGCAGCAGCTTCATCTTTTGGCAAAGCGGCAACTGCGGCTGTAGCAGCCTTGATTTCAGCTTCTGGCGCATTGGCGGCTTTCAGATCTTCCAGCTTTTTGGTGGCAGCTTCTTTGTCAGCAGCCATGGCAGCAGGGACATCTTTCAGTTTTTCAGCGGCTGCATCAGCGCGTGATTTGAAAATATCGCGAACTTCAAGCTCTTTGGGATCTTTCAGAAGTTGCTCTTCTTTGGCCGTGACTTTTTCAAGCAAATAGCCATAAGCGATTTGTGGCACGGGATTGCTGGTGTGTTTCACCGACAGCCAGACCACAGGGATCATGTAGGCGACGATCAAGATCAGGTATTGGGCCACCTGAGTCCACGTCACTGCGCGCATACCGCCCAAGAATGAGCAGACCAAAATACCGGCCAAGCCCACATACACACCCACTTCAAAAGACAAACCTGTCATGCGAGCGGTGATCAGGCCAACGCCGAAGATCTGCGCCACGACATAAACGAAGGACACCAAGATGGCTGCAAAAACGCCAATCAAGCGTGCCATGTTGCCACCGTAGCGTGCGCCCAAGAAGTCGGGAATGGTGAACTGACCAAACTTACGCAGGTAAGGGGCCAGGAACAAGGCCACCAAACAGTAGCCACCGGTCCAGCCCAAAATAAAGGCCAAACCACCATAACCTGTGAGGTACAGCGTACCGGCCATACCAATGAAGGAGGCCGCTGACATCCAGTCAGAACCTGTGGCCATGCCGTTGTAAATGGCTGGCACACGACGGCCCGCCACATAGTATTCGGCAGCATCGTTGGTGCGACTCATCACACCAATGCCGGCATACAAAAGCACAGTGGCCGCCAAGAAGGCGTAGCCAATGTAATCTTTGTGCATGCCCATTTGCTCAAGGACGGCAAGCACAATGACAAAGGCTGCAAAGCCAAAGCCGTAGAAAATGAAAACTTTGTTCAGCGATTGCTGAAACTGGCCTTGGGATTGGCCTTCCCCTCCAAATACACTCATGAAGATTCTCCTTCTGAAACGCCATATTCCTTGTCAAGATTGTTCATGTAGCGCGCGTAGTACCAAATGATCAAGCAGTAGACGATCAGTGCGCCTTGTCCGGCGACCCAAAATGAAAATGGCCATCCAAAAAAGGTGAACGTCAAATCGCGCGCGAAATACAAAAGCACGAAGGTCACTAAGAACCACAAGGCAAGCAATAGCCCCGTGATTCTCAAGTTCTTGCTCCAGTATTCCTGGTGCCTTGCAGTGAGTTGCATCTTCATCTCCTTATTGTTAAAAAAACATCAACATTCACAACTAAACTGATGAGCCACCCTTTGTGGCTTCTGTTCTCAAACAGGTCCGTCTAACTTCAGCCCTGTTTCCCTCTCGAGTTGGGCGGCCACTTTGGGCTCAAAGCTCTTCAGGTGTCGCATCACCGCATAAGCCTCTTCGGGTCGACCCAGTTCCATGTGAACCCGTGCCATTTGGTACCAAGCAAACGGGCTCATTGATTGCAAGTCCGTGTTGCGCTTGAAGGCCACCAGAGATTCTTCAAGCCTTCGCTGACGAACCAGCACCAAACCCAAGCCATACCAGGCGCGGTCTAATTTTTCATCCAACTGAAGCGCAGCTTTGAACGCGACCTCAGCCTCTTGGCTACGGCCAAGCTCTTCACACACAAATCCGACATTGAAGTTCGCATTGGCGTTGTTGGGTGTTTGAGCAAGTGCGCGTTCAAAATAGCTCAAGGCTTGCAAAAGACGGCGATTGCTCAACTCTTCGTAAGCAAGGCTGTTGAGCGCCAAAGCATCAGCAGGGTTGATCTCTAGAATTTCTTGAAAGACATCATGGGCTTGTGCGCGCAAACCAAACACCAAAAACGCCTTGGCCTTGAATTTCAACCACAAGCATTTGTTGCGAAAGGCATTGTCGGAGGTGGCAGGTGAAATGTGGGTGTTCACTGACATGTTGCGATTCCCATTTCGAGGCACATTTCAATTTTCATTTGCACCACCAAGACCCAAGCAATGATGAGCCAGCTGCTGGTGGCCAAAGGAATGTGTTGGTCCAAAATCAGCCTGGGACTGATTTTGCGAGTGATCCACAGCGCGGGTTTGGAAGCCACGTCCAGCAATTGCCAAAAAACATTGTTGTCTCGATTGGGCCCAGCCAACAATCCCAACAAGAATCGCCCGACGATGAACATGAGCGAAAGCTCAATCAAACTCTTGGCAATGACAACAGCAAGCAGCATAGGAATTTCGTGACAAAGGTCAATATGATTTTTAGATTCTATAAATTAGCTGAATCTCTGCCAAATCAAATTGAAATCCCTTTTACAAAATGCGTTAATGTTTAGTACTACCTGTTTTCAGAAGCTTCATTTGGAAAAAAGAGATTCCTGACCGTTAACTTACAAAATTTCACTTGACTGGATGAATCAGCAAGGTCTTAATCTAAGGGAAATCCCTGAGGAAACTTTGTGTCATTCTTTGCGGTTTAACAAGAATTCAGTGTTGTTCAGCCAAGATACCAAAACCGGGCAGCGAATCTTGCAGACCCAAGCGGCGCAAGGCCAACCAATAGGTGGCCACATTGACCCCAATCAGTGGCTTGCCAAAGTGCGCTTCAATGGCTGGCGTTAAGGCACTGACTGGCAAATTGGTACCCACATGCACCAGGGCTTGTACCTGAGGGGTGTCTAGGCCTTCAAAGCCTTGCATGATTTGATCCGGGGTGAACTGGGCCACCGATATAGGGCCAGTCGATTTGAGGCCATGACTGGCCACAACCTCAAAACCGCAGGCAGTGAAAAACGCCGCAATGATGGCGTCGGCTGGTGGCCAATAGGGGGTGAGTACACCGATACGGCGTGGATTGCCAATGGCCTTTAAACCCTCAAGCACCGCAATCGATGGGGTCACAAAGGGGATGCCCGCCAAAGCCTGCAAGCGCGCCTCTTCGGCCTGCGCACGATGCAAGTCGCCGCGAAAAGAATGGATAGAGTGGCCATGCGCCACCGCGTGAGGCTCACAAGGCATGACCAGCGTCAGCGCTTCTTCGAGTTGGCCTTTTTCTGTTTTCAGTGCTTGCTCATAAGCCTGCATATCGTCATAAGGCCTGGGCGGGAGCAACATGCGGCTGACGTGGTTGGTTACACCCGGTGGGCGCATGGCCTCCATCTCAGGTTGCACCACGGTGTTGGTAGCGGGGACGATGACCGCAATTTTGGCCCGGCTGGCCAAGCTGTCAAAGCTCAAGGGGGTGGACATGGTTCACTCCATTTTCAATTTGGCAGCCTTGGCCGCTTCGGACCAAATGGCGATGTCGGCACGCAAGGTATCGGCAAATTCCCGCGGTGTGCTGCCAATCGCATCGACCCCAATTTGCTGCAAGCGTGCTGTCATGCCCTCAGAGGCCAAAGCTTCTTTGACGGCATCGGCAACGCGTTGCACCACCGCTTGTGGAGTGCCAGTCGGCGCCATCAAACCATTCCAAGTCACTGTGCGAAACCCTGCAAAACCCGACTCGGCAATCGTCGCAACTTGAGGCAATTGGCTAGATCGCTTTTCGCTGGAAACGCCAATCAAGCGGATGTTGCCACCCGCCAGGTGCGGCACCAATTCGGAAAAGTTGCCAAAGTACATCTGTACATTGCCCGCCAGCAAATCGGTCACCGCAGGTGCGCCGCCCTTGTAGCTAATGTGCGTCATGTCAATTTGAGCGCGGTTAACAAACAGCGCCGCGGACAAGTGGGACACACTGCCCGCGCCACCTGAGGCGTAGTTGTATTTGCCTGGGCTTTTGCGCGCCATGGCCACCAACTCTTGCACATTGTTGGCTGGCACCGATTTATGCACCCCCATGACAAAGGGGTTGCTGCCTACATTGCTGATAGGCACAAAATCACGCACTGGATCGTAATTTGTTTTGTTGATGGCGGGCAAGATGGCCATCACAGGCATGGCCGCCATCAGCAAGGTGTAGCCATCGGGCGCTGCCTTGCCAACAAATTCGGCTGCAATGCCGCCACCTGCACCAACCTTATTTTCCACCAACACCGATTGGCCAAGGGTTTGCGTCAAACGCTCAGCCATGATGCGGGCAATTGAATCAGTATTGCCGCCAGGGGCAAAGGGCACCACGATCTTGATGGGCTTGGTTGGCCATGTGGGGGCTTGTGCCAGTGCAATACCGGGCAAGCAAGCTAACAAACCCGCCAACAAACCAGCACGCCGCCATTGCGATAGGGTCTGCTGCAAAGACAGGTTCACAGGGTGGGCATCAAAAAATTTCATGGCCTTGTCCTCTCAATAAAGATTAAATTAAAAAGATTGAGTGGTGGTGCGCTTTGCATCCCTTGAGAACGGCCACCATCATTCAACAGACTCGGCGCGGCGGATGCTGTTGATCATTGATGAGTTCAGCAGGTAGTCGCGCGCCTTGATCGGATCGGCGCACACCGTGCGCAACTCTTGCATTCGCTGAGAACGCAGAGTTGGGTCTTTTTCTTCCAGATTTTTTTTGTTCCGCACCGACAGTTCTTGCACATAGGTCACGTTGGCCTGTTGACGCTGGCGGTTGTATCGATCAAGCGCTTCTTCACCCTCCTCGCCTTTGACAACTCGCGCAAGCGCATGTCCCAGGCTGATGGCGTCGTGGATACCGCTGTTGAGCCCAAACCCACCCAAGGGGTTGTTGACATGGGCGGCGTCACCGGCGAGCAAAACTCGCGCTTGGCGAAAACGCACCGCCACCCGCTGGTGTACGCTGTAGATACTTTGGTGCACAAGCGGGTAGGTGGTGCTGTCGTCGGCCCCAGTAATTCGCCGAATGGCACGCTGAGCATAGGGCCCCGCCAAGGCCTCGTCTTCGGGGGTTTCAGGGTGAACGGGCAAGGTCATGCGCCACAAACCAGGCGGGCCTTCATCAGGCATTTTGAACAGAGCGCTCCACTGCACGGGGTCACTCATGTAAGCGTTTTCTCGGTAGCCCAGGGTGGCAAAGTCAAACGTGGTGCTGAGCACGCTGTATCGCTCGGGCCAGGTGTAGCCGGCAAACTCGATGTCGGCCGATTTTCGGACCTGACTGCGCCCACCGTCGGCACCAATCAACCACTGAGTATTCCACGACACCAAGCCATGGGGGCCTTGGGCCTGCACCAGAAGATCATCACCCTGCTTGTTCTGGGTCTCAAAGCGGTGTCCAAACACGACATCAACCAAGCCGGTGCGCAACACGTGTTGCAGCAAGATGGGCGTGAGGCGGTGCTGCTCGAGGTGCAAGCGGTAGGGGTAAGGCGTGTCCTTGCGCAACAGATCCAAATCCCATTCGGCAACCAAGCCCTCTTGTAAATCGCGCGACTGCCAGTAACGCACCGCAATGCCCAGCGCCCGCATTTCAGCTGCAACGCCAATGCCGTCCAGCATCTCCAGAGTGGGGGGGTGAAAGGTGCCGGCCCGAAGGTCGATGGTCAAGCTCGGCGCGGCCTCGATCACCCGACTGGCAATGCCTTGCTGAGCCAAAACAAGCGCGGTGATCAAGCCTACTGGCCCTGCGCCCACAATCATCACCGATGGCCCACTGTTGCTGTTCATTTCTTAGACGTCGCTGGCCGCTGCTGTGAATTACGATTTGGTGAACTCAGACTTCAAGGCTGCAACGAATCTACAGCTTGCATGGCCATCCGGGTAATCAGGTGGGCTCGATAAGCAGCGTCCGCATTCAGGTCTGAATTGAGCGCGCTGTCATCAAGCTTGATTGCCGCAATCGCTTCAGAAGAAAAGCGTTGACTCAGCGCCTGCTCAATTTCGGTGGCTCGGAAGACCACCAAGGCTGCGCCTGTCACTGCCACGCGAACAACGCCGTTGAAGTCAGCGACAAAAACGCCTACCGTTGCATACCGTGAAGCAGGATGTTTGAACTTGGCGTAGGCTGATCTTGTTGGAACTGGAAAAAGAACGCTGGTGATGATTTCATTTTTGCGGAGGGCAGTTTCGAACATGCCTAGAAAAAAATCATCAGCCTTGATCTGCCGTTCGCTGGTCACGATCGTTGCGCCAAGCCCTAGGGTTGCAGCGGGGTAGTCCGCAGCGGGATCGTTGTTCGCCAGGGATCCCCCCAAGGTTCCCATGCTGCGAACCATTCGATCTGCAATGCCACCAGCCAGGTTGGCCAGTCCGGGAATGAGGGTGAGAAGAGGCAATGAAGCTGCCACATCCGCATGGCGCGCCATGGCGCCAATCGCAGCGACGCCATTTTCGATTTTGATGTCGGCAAGCTCGGCAATGGCCGACAAATCGATAAGCTCTGTTGGGCTGGACAAGCGCAACTTCATAGCAGCAGTCAGGCTTTGACCGCCCGCCAACAATTTCGACTCATTGGCTTTTGCCAAGCCAGCTTGGGCCTCAGAAATTGAGAGCGGTTTTTGATATTTGAAAGGATACATGGGGATGCTGATACCGCGCGTTGTCAATCAAGCCTATTTGGCCATGATCTTGGATGCTTCTTTGACCGCCTTGATGATGTTGTGGTAACCGGTGCAGCGGCACAAATTACCATCAAGTTGCTCGCGAATTTGCTCTTCGGTGGGCTGTTCAATGATCTTGAGTAAATGAACCGCGCTCATGACCATTCCCGGGGTGCAATAGCCGCACTGTAGACCGTGATGTGTCTTGAAAGCCTGTTGCATGGGGTGCAATGTTCCATCGTTTGAAACCAGACCTTCTATCGTGGTGACATGGGCCCCTTCCGCTTGCAGCGCCAAAACGTTGCAGCTCTTCACCGCTTTGCCGTCAAGGTGAACAGTGCAAGCGCCACACTGAGAGGTATCACAGCCGATGTGGGTGCCCGTCAATCGGCAGATATCTCTAATGTAGGTGACCAGAAGCGTTCGTTCTTCTATGGTGTGAACCACTGCCTGGCCATTGATGGTCATTGATACAGTCACGGTCATGTGCGTGTCCACCTGTCAACCATTGGAATATGGATGGATTTTGATGCGATCATTTTAACAATTCCTTTGTTCTCACTTCTCTCTGAAAGACATCAAGGCAATGGGACTTTGCATTAATGAAGTCTTGTGATGTGAGCGTACCGGGGGATCTGGGTCGAGCCGCTGTGAATTCGACAACTTCGGCAATTTTGGTTGGACGCCTGGTCAGCATCAGGATCTCGTCCGCCAAATACACAGCCTCATCCAGATCATGAGAGACAACAATCATGGTTGTTTTTGTGGCTTGAAAAATGGCTTGAAGCTTGTCGCGCATGAAGAGTGTCATCTCATAATCCAGCGCTGAGAAGGGTTCGTCGAGAAACAAGACTTCGGGTTGCGTCGCCAAAGCGCGCATGATGGAAATCAGTTGCTGTTGCCCCCCCGACAACTCATAAGGAAAGCGATTCAGATCGAATCGCACATCGAATGACTGAATCAATTCCTGTGTGCGAGCCTCACACTCTGCTGGAGACTTGCCAGCGATTTGGAGTGGGTATTTGATATTGTCGATGGATTTTTTCCAAGGAAACAGAGCGTCGCGGTAATTTTGAAAAACATAACCAATGACTGTTTCGTGCAGTCGCTTCCCATCGAAAAGTATTTCTCCCGAATCAATGGGCATTAACCCAGCAATCATGTTGATGAGCGTCGATTTGCCACAGCCGTTAGGGCCAAACACAGAAGTGATTCGGTTTCTGGGGAAGTTCAGATCGAACCCTGAATAGAGTGGCTGACCCGCAAAACTCTTGGTCAACCCTCGGATGGTGATGTGGGTCGTGTTCATTTGCCACCCCAGTGAACAAAATGTCTTTCAATCAATATGAAAAATAAATTGAGACTGTAACCAAGAACCCCAGCCGTGAAGATGGTCGCGTACATTTCGGGCATGTTGAAAATCATCTGAGCATTGATGACCCTTTGTCCTAGCCCATCAGTCGATCCGATGAACATCTCCGCCACGATCACAATGACCAAAGCAAAAGACACGCCAGAACGCATACCAATGAATGTTTGGGGCAAGGACTCTAGCAAGGTCACACCGACTAGCACCCGTGACTTAGAGGCACCCATGACAAAGGCTGCGGCCTGCCTCACTTTGCGAGCATTCATCACACCGTAAGCCGTGTTGAAAAGGATCAGGAGTCCTGCACCAAATGCGGCAACCGCTATTTTCGTACTCTCGCCAACGCCAAGAATGACCAAGAAAAGTGGAAATAAGGCGGATGCAGGTGTAGATCGAAAAAAATCGATCACAAACTCTAATGATCGATAAAGCTGCACAGATGAGCCTAGAACCAAACCCAAGGGCACACAGACCAGGGTGGCAAGCGTGAAGGCGGCCAGTGTCCTGACAACCGTCACCCTCAGATCAGAGAACAGGTTGCCTTGAAAAAAACCAACCCAAATTGCCTTTGCTGAATCTTGGGGCGAAGGTAGCAACACGGGATCGACCAATTGCAAAAATGCAATAAGCCACCACGCGAAGATAAATGCAATTGCCCCGTAAGCCGGCGTTAATAATTTGACGTAATTCCTGCCAGCCATGAAGTTGCGTTCAATAAGATTTCAGCATGGACTTTACGTCAATTTTTTGTTTGACCAGTCCATAAGCAACACCCTGGTCAACCAGTTTTTGGAAATCAGAGACTTCTTCAGGCTTAAGGTCTTTGACCATGTTGTAGTAGGACAGGGGAACAATGGGGGCAATGGCCGCCGCTGTGTTCATGTGCTTGACAAGAAGCTCGCGCGCTTTCGGATCAGTGTTGCCATCCTTGAGTGCACGAGCCCAGGCACGGGCCAGACGTTCTGCAACCTGAGGCCGCTCGTCCATAAATTTATTACTCATGACACCGCCAGCGAGAACGGCGCAGGCATCATCGCGGCCCAACATGTGGGTCGCAATCACGCCGGTTTCCAGTCTCTTTGCAATTCCTTGAGCAGTCATGATCGTCACCAGGGGCTCCACCGTGTAAGCTGCATCAAACTGGTTGGCTTGCATAGCACCAACATGAACACTCATTTGCTGCTCTTGCATCTGGTAGTCTTTTTCGTCAAGACCAACCGCTTTCAAAACACCTTTGGCAACAAAGAGGTTACCAGGGCCAGGGGCGGACATGATGCGCTTGCCTTTGAGTTCTTTCAACGAATTGATTGGGCTGTTGGCGGGGACGACAAATGCCTCAACTTGGTATTTTTTGTTTTGGCAATTAATTGAAAAGTATTTAAGTGTGTTTGGACGAAGTGCATTGATGTTTGCGCCTTCAAGTGACAGCAGATTTGACGCAGCGTCCAAATCCCCTTTGACCAAGCCTTGAATAATCAGCGGATGTGTTGCCAGAGGAATGCCCTCGACGTCAAGATTTTCCGCAGCAAAGTAACCGCGTTCCTTGGCGATGAAATAAGGCATGGCAGAAGACGAGATAAACAAACCCATTTTGACCTTGTCTTGCGCAAATGCCGTTGCACCTAGCAATGAAGCAAGCACCAAAACGCCAGTGGTCAGGGTTCTTTTGATTGTCAGCATATCTCACTCTCTTTCTGTGGAAGCATTACTTATGGAACTCAAGGTTCAAAAATCCATTTCGATTTTTGACTCAATTGATCATCACTTACTTGAACTCATAGACTCACTAGGGGTTTCCCTGAGTCCTCTGAACTACTCGTCCATTGGTGTAATCTCATCATTCTTACCGATGTCTCATGACATCAGGGTTTTAAGAAATTAATAAAAAATAGAATTTTAATTAGTTATTTACATTTTCTAAAACCAAGGTGATCGTTATGCATCCAGAAGGCATTGGAAAAGCAGTTGTCCGGCGAGAAGATCAGCAGTTGCTGACAGGTCGTGGGCAATTTGTTGCAGATATTTTTTTAGAAGGCATGAAGTTTTGTGCCTTCGTTCGTTCTCCCCATGCGCATGCTGAGATCAAGAGTGTGCAAGTTGCCAATGCTCTGTCTGCACCCGGAGTTTGCGCCGTACTGACGGGCGCAGACATGCGGGAAGATGGTGTTGGGAAAATGACACCCTTATGGCTGATACCAGGCATCAACGGCTCGCAGATGAAAGAGCCCCCGCGCTGGTCTATGACTTGCGACCGAGTGCGTCATGTGGGTGAGATTGTTGCGGTAGTCATTGCCGACAGTGTGAATTTAGCGATTGACGCAGCTGAGATGGTGGAAGTCGATTACGTTCCTCTGCCGGCGGTTGTTGAAGTTAAAAAAGCTGCCGATAGCAGCGCACCCCAGTTGCACGCCGAAGCACCCGGAAACCTTGTTGTCCGTTTTCAACGCGGTGCCAAGGCACCTGTGGATGAAGCTTTTGCCCAAGCTCAACATCATATTTCGGTTGACATCATCAACCACCGCGTCATTTGCGCAGCTTTGGAGCCACGCGCTGTGATTGCACAGCCATCGCCATCTCTGGGTCAGGATGGCCATGCGCTGACCCTATGGTCTGCGACACAGGTACCCCACCATATTCGCAAGTTGGTGTCCGAACAGCTCGCCCTTTCCGAAAGCGCCATCCGGGTGATCGCGCCAGACGTTGGTGGCGGCTTTGGTACCAAGGGAAAGCTCTACCCAGAAGAAACCATCTTGGCTTGGGCTGCTCGCAAGATCAATCTTTCACTGAAGTGGGTGTCCACACGCAGTGAGGCTTTCGTCAGCGATTACCAAGCTAGGGATCACGACACGCATGCCGAAATGGCGCTCGACGCAGAGGGCCATATTCTTGCAGTTCGAGTCAAAACCTATGCAGCCCTTGGCGCCTACGTGTCTACGGTCGGCGCCGCAGTTCCCACCACGGTTTACACCGCAGTCATGTCGGGACCCTACAAAATCCCAGCTATTTTTGCCGAAGTTGACGCGATGTTTACCAATACCGTACCAACAGATGCTTACCGAGGTGCTGGCCGCCCTGAAGCCTGCTTTGTGCTGGAAAGATTGATTGAAGAGGCTGCGATTCAAACAGGGATCGATCGCTTTGATTTGAGGCGGAAAAATTTTATTCACAAGTCGGAAATGCCTTACACCACGCCACTAGGGCCTGTGTATGACTGCGGTGATTTTTCTCGCATCTTTGAGCGTGCGTTGGTGCTCGCCGACTTTGCTGGATTTCCAGCAAGACGAGCAGCTTCCGAATCCAAGGGCCTGTTGCGCGGATTTGGCATTTGCTATTTCCTCGAAAGTTCTGGCGTGGCACCGTCCCGATATGCAGGCTCCTTTGGGGCTCGTGCAGGTTTTTTTGATTCGGCTGAAATTCGGGTTGCTGCTGACGGCAGCATTTGTATTCTTTGCGGCACTCACAGTCACGGACAAGCGCACGCTACGACGTTTCCACAACTTCTCGCATCCAAACTTGGCGTGCCCTTGTCCACGATTGAACTGGTTGAAGGGGATACAGGTCGGGTCCCTTACGGCACAGGGACCTTTGGGTCACGCTCTATGGTGATTGCAGGCTCGGCCATCCTCAAGGCCGCAGATAAGATCTTGGCCAAAGCCAAAAAAATTGCTGCTCACATGTTGGCTGTCAGTGAAGACGAAGTCGAACATTCTGTGCACATGGGCATCGGCGAGTTCGGTAACGGAAATGGCAAAAAAGTCAGCTGGACTGAAGTTGCGCGGGTTGCAACTTACGCCCATACCTTGCCACCCGGAATAGAGCCGGTATTGCATGAAACCGCTTTTTTTGATCCAGTCAGCTTAACTTGGTCAAATGGAGCGCAAACCTGCGAGGTCGAGATCGATCCCAACACGGGTGTCACCCGAGTTCTGGCTTATATCGCAATTGATGACGTGGGGACAGTGATCAATCCGATGGTGGTTGAGGGGCAGGCGCACGGCGGTATTGCGCAGGGTATTGGTCAGGCTTTGTTTGAAGCCGCAGTGTACGACCCAGACAGCGGTCAAATATTGACAGGCTCGTTCATGGACTACGCGATGCCACGCGCAGATGTACTGCCTAACTTCCTCACAGAAACAGACGAAACCCAGCCTTGCACGCATAACCCGTCGGGGGTCAAAGGTTGTGGCGAATCAGGCACGATTGGCGCACCTGCCGCCATCACCAGTGCCATGATTGACGCTCTAGGCAGGGTTGGCGTCTATGGTGTCGAGATGCCCTATTCTCCAATGAAGGTGTGGCACGCCATTGAGCGCAACAAAAGATCTCTTGCCTGACACGCAGTGACAAGATGTGACAAGACGAAAGAAGGCAAATGTGACCAACGAATTAGACCGCCAAGCCATTGAGAGAAGCCTTGACGACCTGTGCAACTGGGCTTGTGCGCTGAAAATTTCTGACATTCCAAAAGATGCGCTGGCAAATGCAGCTTTGATTTTGGGCGACAACATTGCGGCCATTATTTCAGCTGCTGATGAGCCTGAGGTCAAAGCCTACCATCAGCGCTTGATGGCGGCCGATTCAAGCAAGCAGGCCACTTTGTTTCGTGAGGATGGTCCTCAGTTGTCCCTTCTCAATGCAGCTTTGGGCAATGGACTTGCATCGACATGGAATGAACTTGATGACGGATACACCAAGACTGCCGTACATCCAGGGGCACTCAGCCAACCGCTTATTCTGGCTGCGGCTGAAGCACACGGTCATTCCTTTGAAGATGTGTTGGTGGCAACGGTAGGTGCTTACGAAATCGGCACTCGTTTCGCACGAACTTGGCCTGGCACTTTGCCCAGAATTCACCCGCACGGCACCTTCAATGCAGTTTGTGCGGCAGCTGGCCTCGGTTTGCTCAGAAAGCTAAAGCCTGAGACGTTTTTGTCTGCTTTAACAGCTGCCTCAACCATGGTCTCACCGGGTCCTTATAGCTACCCCATACAAGGCGCTTTGATTAGAAATGCTTGGCCAGCAGCAGGGGCTTGGTTAGGTCACTTCGCTTGCGAAATGGCTGAATTAGGAATTGGTGGAACAGCCAGTGGTCCCTACGATGTTTTTCAAGTGGGGCTAGGCGCCCCAATCAGCAAGGCATCCGAGCTGAACATCAACCTAGGTTCTGAGTGGACCGTGAGCGATGGGTATCACAAGCTGTACGGTGCCTGCCATCATTCTCATGCAGCCATGGAGGCCCTAGAGGCCATGCTCATTGAACGTCCCGAACTGAGGGGAGGACAAGATGTCAAATCAGCCACCGTTCATTGCTCTAAGATGGCGATGAACTTCAACAACCCGACCCCCAAAACCACTCTGGGTGCAAAATTTTCGATACCCCATGCTATCGCGGCCACTTTGGTCCACGGCGCAGATGATCCGGGCAATTTTTTGGATCAGAGTTTGTCAGATCAGGCGATCAAAGATCTGAGTCTTCGGGTTAATTTAGTGGAGCTTCCGAACATTAAACCTTGGCCTTATGACCGCCCGGCCAAGGTGAGTTTGATACTCAAAGACGGCGCACTGTTAGAGAATAGTTGCGAGGCGGCCCTTGGCAGTTCGGCCCGGCCTTTGGATGCCGCACAGGTGCTCACAAAAATTCATCACCTGTCTCAAGCTAGCGCGCCAGGACTGCAGAAAGCTGTGATCAAGTTGCGTGAAGAAATAAACCTTGATCGACTTGGAGAACTTAACTTTTCGAGCTGGGTTCAAAGTTTTTACAAACGATAAAAAAGGCCAAGTCCGAAAAGACTTGGCCTTGTGCCCTCACTGTCCATTACTCACGGTAGGATTTCGTGCTGTATATGTCAGTCGCTGGCTTGGATAAAACCGGGTTCTTTTTCACATACTGAAGGAAAGAATCGGCGTAATCCAAGAAAGTGTTTTCCTTCAGGCTCTTGTCGATGCCTTTGAGGGTCAAATAGTTATCGCCGCCACCCGCTGTGAAATCATTGGTAATCACTTTGTAGTTTTTACTCACGTCAAAACTTACCCACTGGCCGTTACTTTGGATCTCAAAGTTGCTTGCTCGCAAGCCTTTGGCCTTGGTGATGTCTACATCAAAACGCAATCCTGCGGTGTAGGGGTAAGCGCCAGAGCCAGTACCACCGTTGTTGCCGAGCATGGAATCAATGCCATCTTCTACAGTATCTTTAACTTGCTGACCTGTCATAGAGATGCGCACCAAAACATTTTTAAACGGCAACAGCGTGTAGACCTTACCAACAGTGATATCGCCTGCAGCGATGTCAATGCGAACACCTCCTGCGTTTTGCAAGGCGATATCCGCCCCGCCAAAGGTCTGACCCTGTAATAAAAAGGCTTGTGCTACAAGCTGTTGTATGTCGCCACCGCGGGCAATGACGCCTGAATCCTTGTTGCAGGTGTCGCCCAAACTTGAGCGCGTGACATCACTTTTGGCGCCGATGCCGGGAACGCGTCTCAAGCACAGGTTTTCGGAGGACTTGCCAACCAGAACGGAACCCAAAGCAACTTTGGCGTCGCTGAATGGCTTCAATGCAGTGATTGTTTCGACAAGCGGCGTTGTGATTCTGAACACGCCAGAATCAGTCAATGCCTTTTTGTAAGCTGACGCATCTGCTGTGGTTGCAGTTGTACTCCCTTCCTTGAAAGAGTCTCCTACAAGGACCATGGGCGATCCATTGCAACTGCTTACATTGCCGTTGCTGTCGAAGACCACTTTGAGTTTTCCAACCACATAGCTGTATTGCCATGCTTGCACCACGCACACTGGCTGCCCATTCAAGTCGGTCAGTTTGGTGGGGTAAGGGCCTTCAGGCGTCAAGCCAAAGCTTTTCATGCTGTCAGGGCCCAACAAAGTATGGGAGTCACCACCCACAATCACATCGACACCTCTGAGCTTGGTCGCTAATTTGGTGACGTCAAACTCATAACCCACATGGCTCATGACGATGATTTTGTTGACCCCTTGAAGGGTCAGTGTGTCAATGGCGTTTTGTGTGCTAATCACCTCATCGCTGAATAAAGTGGTGGCATCCGGGCGAGACGCGTTTTTAGTTTTTTGAGAAATTGTGACGCCAACGATGCCAATTTTCTGACCACCCCGGATCACAGTCGTGAATGGCTGGAATTTTCCAGAAATAGCCGAAGTACTGCTGGTGCTGACGTTGGATGACAGCAAAGACGTTTGGCATTTTTTGGTGTCTTTGTTTAAAAAGCCAATGAACTTGGAAAGTCCAGCATCTCCCGTATCAAACTCATGATTGCCAAAGGTCATTGCATCAAAACATACGGTGTTCATAGCAATTGCATCTGCTTCACCCTCACTTTGGGTGAAATACAAGTCGCCTGTCAGTGCATCGCCGGCATGCAACTTGATGACGTTAAACTCATTTAGAGACTCTTCGCTGATGGCAGCTGCAATACGCGCAAATCAACCCATGGGCATGGTGACCGATTTTATAACGCCAGCAGCGTTAGGTAACTTAAGCGTCGTGGTTTCCTCGTCAAGTCGCGAGTGATGGTCGTTGATGTGCAACAACGTCAAGCTAATGGGGGCATCAGAATTGCCACCGCAGCCAGTCAATATGACGGACAGCAAGCTTGCGCTCAGGATAGATTTGATGAAATTAGTTTTTTTCAGCGTTCTGAGTTGTTTCATGGTTTGTGTGTAAGGATCAAATTGCCATGAAAACACATCATTAAGACAAATTTATGACCAAATAGTCTCTTACCATGTCATCAGACAAGATCTTTTGAAATAATGATCTTTTAAATTGATGGTCTTAATTCGCTGCGAGCATCAAAGCTTGTTTTTTCTTCCGCTCGGCATCTGGCTGGCACTCATTTAGTTTTCATTTTGACTTCGAGAGGCATCAATCATGATCAAGTTTTATTTCCATCCCTCGCCCAACCCCTTGAAAATAGCGCTGTATCTGGAAGAGACCGGTGAGTCTTACGAGCTGATTCCAATTGACACGCGCAAAGGCGAACAGCACGCCGATTCATTCAAGGCCATCAATCCGAATGCCAAGACGCCAGCCATGTTGGATGACGAAATTCGTGTTTTTGACAGCAATGCAATGTTGATTTATTTGGCTGAGAAAATTGGCAAGTTTGTGCCTGCCAACACGCCGAAAAACAAAGCCGAGATGTACTCATGGTTGATGTTTGTGGCCACAGGCATTGGCCCCTACTGTGGTCAGGCTGTTCACTTCAAACACTTCGCGCCAGAGCCGAAAGAATATGCTGTGAATCGCTACGACTTTGAAGCTTGGCGTCATTGGCACCTCATCAATGACCACTTGGCCAATCAGCCTTACATGATGGGCAATGAGTACAGCATTGTGGACATGTCGGTTTGGGGTTGGGCTCGTGTCGTCCCTCGTGTATTGGGAGCCGATGCTTGGGAAAAACTCCCGCATGTCAAACGTTTGCTCGATGCAATCAATGCTCGCCCAGCGGCTCAACGCGCAGAAGCATTGCAAACAAAATTTACCTTCAAAACCGAGATAGATGAAGATGCACGCAAAATGCTCTTTCCATCCAATGAGCGACTAAAAAACACTGGCGTTTGAGCAATGAAAATCAAAGCGGTTATTTTTGATGCCTATGGCACCTTATTTGATGTGTACTCAATTCAAGTCTTGGCTGAATCGTTCTACCCCGGTCATGGTGCTGATATAGCGATTAAGTGGCGCGACAAGCAAATTGAATACACCAGGCTGATTACGCAGTCAGATCCGCACAACACATCTGGCAGCCAATACTTCCGGCCGTTTTGGGAACTCACGCGACTGTCTTTGGTATACACCTTAGACAGACTCAAACTCGAACGTGACAATGGGCAAGTAGAAAAACTGATGCAACAATACGCGCACCTTACGCCCTTCCCAGAAAATTTGGCAGTGCTTCAAAAGATCAAAGACATGGGGCTCACAACAGCCATCCTGTCAAATGGCAGTGTTGACATGCTTGCTTCTGCGGTGAAAAGTGCAGGAATGGCAGAAGTTTTGGACCATGTCATTTCAGTGGATCCAATCCGTTTGTTCAAAACCTCTCCCGAAAGTTATGAACTGGTTCAACAAACCATTCCAGTTAGCAAAGAAGAGGTTTTATTTGTATCGAGCAATGCATGGGATGCGTTGGGTGCTACCTGGTTTGGCTTTACAACGCATTGGGTGAATCGGCAGGGTTTGCCTTTTGAAGCACTCACACCCAAGCCGCATTTTTCAGGACCTGATCTCAATTCAGTATTGAGTTCATTAAATCTGAGATTTTTTGGTGGGTGATGCACCTTTTATTGAGTCGGCTTAGGAGGGCGATGCAGAGCGCAAATCTTATTGCCTGCTGGATCGCGAAGGTAGGCAAGGTTCAAAGAACCAAATGGTCCTTCTCTGGGTCCTGGCGGTTCTTCACAAGTAGTTCCACCATTTGCAATTCCAGCAGCGTGAAAAGCATGCACCTGCTCTGGTTTTTCAGCAAGAAATCCAATCGTTCCACCATTGGCATGCGTTGCAGGCTGACCATCGATAGGTTTGGTGATTGAGAAAGAACCCTTTGGCGTGCGGTAGAAATAACGAGTACCGTTGTTTAACACGCCTGGTGGAATTCCCAAAGTACTCAATACAGCGTCATAAAATTTTCTAGAGGCTTCTAGGTCATTGGCGCCGACCATTATGTGACTGAACATTTTTTTCCTTTATTGAGTGGTTGAATACAGCATGGCTTCTAGCTTACTAGAT
>Ga0214919_10003594_pt1 | contig 23296 bp, 25 predicted proteins | sample LL1503_MetaG_FD_177994 | JGI IMG/M metagenome (GOLD analysis project Ga0214919, IMG submission 177994) | Freshwater microbial communities from Lake Lanier, Atlanta, Georgia, United States - LL-1503 | ecosystem: Environmental > Aquatic > Freshwater > Lake | place: USA: Georgia | collected... | reverse complement strand
GCCGGCCACCATGCGATTTTGCAGCTCATCGATGGTGGCCTCGGCGAAGGCAAAATCAGCGGCCGGTACCGCCGTTGCAAGATGTACGGCCATGAGTAGGGATCTCAGTAGATTTTTCATGGGCTGGATCCCGGCGAACCGCCGCGGCTCAAAGTTCGGCGAGGCGGATGTTGCGGTATTCGCACTTCATCACGACGCCGGGATGGATTTGGAAACCAAGGGGAGCGGCGCCGGAGAATTTAGCGTCGGTGTATTCGGAGGCTTTTTGGCCGTTGATCCAGCAGGTGAAGGTGTTGCCCTTGGCCTGAATGCGGAAGGAGTTCCATTCACCTTCGGCTTTCATCAGCTTCTTGGCGTCTTTGGCTTGGCCGACTTCGGGATAGGCGGGTTTGCCGCCGGTGTAGAACGAGCCGGTCATGTCCACGCGCAAGCTGCCGGAGATACCGAGTTGGAGCTGAATTTTTGGGCTGCGCATTTCCAGGCCGGTGTCGACGCCACGATCGGTGGTGGTTTTCCAACGCACGTCGAATTCGATCACAAAGTCGCTGTAAGATTTTTCCGTCCAAAGGTAATTCCCTTTTTTCGAAGCATCATTTTCACCAATGAGGATGCCGTTTTCGGCGCGCCAAAATCCGGCGGATTCCGCGGCTTTGAAATGGGTGAGATCTTTGCCGTTGAAAAGCGGCGTGAGTTTCGGTTCAGCGGCGTTGGCTGCGAAGGTGGAACCAAGGGCGATAGCTAAGAGCAGGGCAAGGGTGGGGTATTTCATCGAGGTAGAACTTAGGCTGATCAAAACGCAGCTGGAAATAGGAATGTGGCGAAAATTTTTGACGCCTTTTTGGCCGGGGGTTGAATCCACCTTGCACTCCTACACCGTGATAAAGAAAAAGCTTAACCCGATCCTCCGGAATTTGAAACGGCTTAATCGCGCAATTAAAGTTGATGACTCGGAGGATGTTTATGTGCGGTCTGAAAATGCACTTATCGATTCATTAGTCCTCGCGCTAAAAACTTCGGATTTTGCTGCCGTTGACGAAGCTTTGCCCTGGGCTTTCAACAATGAAGCGGATTATATTTTGCGTGGTCCAATGGCTCGTGCCCTGTTAGAAACGGTGGGCTTGTCGTTAGTCCTTATGCCGGTAGCTGCCGTTATGGATTCTGATCAAGTCCAGTGCTTTTCCGGACTGAGTTTTTTGTCTTTTTCGCAACCTATAGAAATCCCTTATTTTCGCCAGATTATCGCTCTAGAAAATAAGGGTCCGTCGTTTTTTCCGTTCGATGGTCTTTTTCGAACCTCGCAGCTCCACTTCTTGGACGACAGTAAACAAGTTTTTGAGCTCTACAATGAATTGTCCGTGCACACTAAAGCGCTTTTTAAAGATAGAAAAAACCCCGACAAATTTTTTAACAAAATTCAAACCTCGTTTCAAAATCGTTGTACTGCTCGAGACGATTTTTTGCCCCCAATAAAAGCCCCTAGAGGGATCACCCACATTTTTAACTACGTGTGGCCTGTTTGTATTATTCCGAATATTGTCGAAGGGACCGAAATGGATAGGGTCGCTCAACGGCTCGAGAATTTTATCGAAGGTGGTCCCGACCTAGGAATCGAAGAAACCGACGAAGCAGACTACGCGCTATTAATATCTGAGGCGAATAAGGCGCTCGATAAAGCACTCAAAGGGAAGGTGGATTCAGTTATCGCATCACCCTTTGAACATACTTTTGGTGCAATTCGGCCCCTTGTGGACACAGCAAATTTACTAAAGGATGAGTTTGCGGACATTTTAGACCTTCCCCCTGAAGCAAACGGGCTAAATTAAAGAACATCGCTTTTACTTGCCCGCATCCAATTGCACCCGCCTGCTTGAGAAATGAAAAACGATAAGGATCCCACGAACCACAACGTGACCTTGGGTTACGTACTGGGCGCTTTGGGGGTGTTTATTTTCGCAATGACCTTGCCCATGACCAGACTGGCCGTGGGGGATAGCCAACATCCGCAATTAAGCCCATTATTTGTCACGGTGGGACGGGCGGCCGTCGCTGGCTTATTGAGCGCCGCTTATCTTTTTGTGCGGCGTTGTCCGGTGCCGCCGCGCGCGTTGTGGCGCACGTTGGCGCTCAGCGCGGCGGGTACGGTGATAGGTTTTCCTTTGGGGATAGCGATGGCCTTGCGCGAAGTTCCCTCTATGCACGCTGCGGTGGTGACCGGGCTTTTGCCTTTGGCGACGGCGATCGCTGGAGCGATCACGACCAAGAAACGGCATTCACTCGGTTTCTGGCTTTGCGCGATCCTCGGCTGCGCCCTGGTGATCATCTTTGCTCATCATCAAGGAGGGGGTCGCTTGGTCGGGGCGGATGGCTGGCTCTTGTTTTCGATAATTTCGGCCGCAATCGGTTACGTCGCTGGAGCGCGCGCTTCGGCCCAACTTCCTTCGCCGCAGGTGATCAGCTGGGTGTTGGTCGGTTCGTTGCCCCTGACATTACCCTTGATGCTGCTCTTTTGGCCCCAAGGCCATATTGAGGCGCCGGCTTGGATCGGGTTTGGCTACGTCTCGTTGTTTTCAATGTGGATCGGATTTTTCGCCTGGTACCGCGGCTTGGTGCTCGGCGGGGTGGTACGTGTGAGCCAGGTGCAACTCTTGCAGCCATTTTTGGCGTTGCTGTTGGCGGCTCCCATTTTGGGCGAACGCCTCGATCCCCTTACGCTCGGATTCTCACTGGTGATTCTGGTCGTTGTCGCAGTCGGTCGATGGCTGCCCTGAAACAAAACTTGCGACCTTTTTAAGGGTCGCAAGTAGGGCGGGCTGAGGTGCCCTTGCGGGCTTTGTGGCGTAACGCCGTAGTGTTACGGCAACTCTTTGATTCGGATGTTGCGGTACCACACGGGGGCTTGCGCTTTGCCGTGGAGGCCTTGCAGGCCGATCGGGCCGTTGCGGCCGTAATCTTTCAGCGCTTTGGCGAATTTGTTTTTGGTGCCGTCAGGATTTTTGTGTGCCTCGGTCCAGGTGTTCAAATCGACGTTGAAGACTTCCTCGCCGTTGAAGATGAGCGCGACGTGGCTATCCTGGCAGGTGATGGTGTAGTGGTTCCACTCGCCGACCGGTTTGGCCATATTCTTCGCGGGCGGCTGCGCATTGTAAATCGCACCGACCATGCCGTAGAGGGCAGCGTCTTGGCTTTCGTGCACTTGGATTTCTAGGGCGGCCAGCACGTCTTTGATGTTGCTGGAGTGCAGGAAGACGCCGCTGTTGGACTCTTTGGCGACTTTAAATTCCAAATCCAAAATGAAGTTGGCGTAGGATTTTTTGGTCCAAAGGGTTTCGTGATTTTTGGCCATAAGGACTCCACTCTCGACGACCCAGTCGCCGGGTTGGGTCACAGCGTTGGACAGGTCGGCCGCAAACACTTCTGACCAACCCGTGGTCACGGGGTGAGCTTTGGGGGCAGCGGACAATGCGAGGACAGAAAGGCTGAGGCCGGCGAGTAAAAGAAGACGGCGGCGAAGTAGCGCGAAGGGAGTTTTCATAATGGGGAAGCGAGGGCGTGTTTTTTTGCGAAACTATCTCTTCTCGTTCATCCCTCGAAGATCAAGGGCGATCCGTGATCATGATTTTTTTTCGACGACTTTCGCTAAAACTAAACAGGTCGCACTGACTCCGCATGATCAGGGATTTAATTCGCAGCGACCGAACGTTTTTTGGGATGATCTCGTATACGATTATTCAAAAACGCACCCCTTCGTCCATGCCCTGTGTTGCCGGATTGTAACGTGGCTGGTTTGACGGAAGGGTTTCTGAGCAAATGCTGAGGTTGTGGTCGCTTAGCGGCCACTTTGTCTGGGGTTATATAGAAAGCTAAGGACCGGTCGTGTAGGGGTACATGACCGGTCCACCTTCTATCCTTAAATGGATCTCACTTTGCGCCGTTTCATGTATCTCACGCGCGATCACCCAGATCGGTATTGCATGTCGATCGAGCTATTGGTCTTTTTTCTCGATGCGTAATACCCCTTTCTCGCTGTTTGTATTCGTTTTAATGAGCGGTGCGACGCTAGCTGCCGCCAATCTCAAGATCTCACATCAATTTCCCGGTGGAACCATCGATTCCGGCGATTTCCGCGACCGGCTCTGCCGGAAATTCGCCGCCGAACTGGATAAGCGCAGTAAGGGTGCTCTCACCGCCACGGTCTATCCCGGCTCCTCATTGATGAAGGTGAACGCGCAGTTCAGCGCCATGCGCAAAGGCGCGCTCGACCTCACGTTGTTGCCCATCGCCAACGCCGCTGGCGGCGAGGTGCCGGAGGTGAACATCGGCCTCATGCCGGGCTTGGTCACCTCGTATGAACAAGGTATGGCTTGGAAAAACGCCCCCATCGGTCGTGAATTTTCCGCGCTTCTGGCCGAAAAAGGTGTGATCATCGTCAGCTGGATCTGGCAAGCGGGCGGGGTGGCGAGTCGCACCAAAGCCATCATCGAACCCGCCGATGCCAAGGGCCTTAAAATTCGTGGCGGCAGTCGCGAAATGGATCTCACGCTGAAGGCGGCCGGTGCGGCCGTGGTCTCGCTGCCCTCCAATGAAATTTACGCCGGCATGCAAACCGGCGCGCTCGATGCCGCGCTTACTTCCTCGACGAGCCTCATCTCGTTTCACCTCGAGGAAAATGCGAAACATCTCACCACCGGCCGCGGCCACGCGTATTGGTTTATGTTCGAGCCATTGCTGATCTCGAAAACGATTTTCGAAGCGCTGCCGAAGGATCAACAACAGTTGATCCTCAGCGTCGGGGCTGAACTCGAAGCATTCGCCGTCGAGGCGGCTAAGGCCGACGATAAGACGGTCGCCGAAGTTTACGCCAAGGCCGGAGCGAAAGTTTATGATCTCAGCGCCGAAACGGTGCGGCGCTGGCGGGAAATCGCGCGCGGCACTTCTTGGAAAGATTACGCAGAAAAAGGCCCCCGCTTCGCGAAGTTTATCCAGCTCGCGGAGGATGTTAAATGACGGGGCCTGCGGGAGCTCCACTCGAAGGGTTGGCCTTATCGGGTCGCCTTGCCTCGCTATCGCGCGGGCTCGCTGCGCTCAATCGCGCCATCCTTATGGTGTCCATGGGGGCACTCGTGCTTGCCGCCCTCATTCTTTCGACGGGCGTCGTGTTGCGATATTTTTTTCAGACCGCGACCGACTGGCAGGATGAAGCGGCGGTGTTTCTCCTAGTGGGGGCGACGTTTCTGTGCGGCGCACACGTCCAGTCTCTCGGCGGACACGTTGCCATCGACGCGTTGGGTGGCGTGCTCTCAGCTCGGGTTAATCACCTGCGTCAGGTTTTGGTTGATGCGGTGTCGGCCGCGTTTTGCGCCTTCTTCGCCTGGAAATCCTGGACGCTCTGTCACGAGGCTTGGGCGGAAAAACAAACGACCTCCTCCACGTGGGCGCCGCCGCTTTGGATTCCGTATTCGCTGATGGCGCTCGGCATGACGCTACTGACCTTGCAACTCGTGGTGTTACTTTTGGTGCGGCTTACCCGCGAAAGGACTTAATCATGAGTACAGGTGTAATCGGAATGCTGTACGCTGCGGCGACGCTATTTGTGATGTTGATCGGGGTGCCGATCGCGTTCGCATTGGGATCGGTGGCTTTGCTCTTCATGGCGATTTTCATGCCGGCGGCATCGCTCGATACCGTCACTCAAAATGTCTATGAGGAGATGGCGAGTATCACGCTGCTTTCGATTCCGCTGTTTATTCTGAAGGGCGCAGCGATCGGAAAATCGCGCGCCGGGGCTGATCTATACTCGGCGATTCATGCCTGGTTGCACCGGGTGCCGGGCGGGCTCGGGATTGCGAATGTGTTCGCGTGTGCGCTCTTCGCTGCGATGGCGGGTTCGAGTCCGGCCACCTGCTCTGCGATCGGCAGTGCAGGCATTCCGGAAATGAGGCGTCGGGGCTACTCGCCCGGTTTCGCGGCGGGGATCATCGCGGCGGGCGGTACGCTGGGCATTCTTCTGCCGCCCTCAATCACGATGATCCTTTACGCGGTCGCCGCGGAGCAGTCGCTCGGCCGGCTCTTTCTCGCGGGCATCGGACCTGGGTTGTTGTTAGTGGTGCTGTTTTCTGCGTACGCGGCGTGGCGTTTTCGTTTCGAATACCGTGCGGCCTATGCCGCCCACGCGGCCACGGGCGCGACCTCGGCCCATCTTGAGCGGGAGGAATTTACGCTGGCGCAAAAATTCAGCCGATTGCCGCGCGTGGTCCCATTTGTTGTGCTACTAACCGGCGTGATGGTCGCGCTTTACGGGGGCTACGCGACGCCTTCCGAAACCGCGGGACTTGGCGCGGTGTTGGCACTGGCGTTGGTTGCGGTGGTTTATCGACTCTGGCGTCCATCCGAAATCGAACCGATGCTATCGAGTACGCTTAAGGAGTCTACTATGCTGATGTTCATCATCGGCATGTCGCTGTTGTACGCGTACGTGATGAGTTATCTCCATATTAGCCAGTCGGCGGCAGAGTGGGTGGTAAGCCTGCACCTTTCCCGCTGGGTGCTGTTGACGACGATTTTACTCATGGTGGTTGTGCTAGGCTTCTTCTTGCCGCCGGTCTCAATTATTTTGATGACCGCTCCGATCATCCTGCCGCCGCTGAAGGCTGCGGGTTTTGACCTGATTTGGTTCGGCGTCGTGATGACCATCGTGATGGAAATGGGCCTGATTCATCCACCGGTTGGCCTAAATATTTTTGTGATTAAAAACGTGGCACCCGACATTCCTCTCGGAGAGGTCATCCGCGGTGTATTGCCGTTTGTTGTACTCATGTTCATCGCGGTGGTACTCGTGTGCTTGTTTCCGGCGCTCGCGACGGCTTTGCCGGATCTGCTGATAAATGGCCGATCGTAGCGGGATCATTTCAGGCCCTTGTGGTAACAACCCCGCGTCATCATAGGCGCGGTTTTTTTTGGCCCCAACTGACGGGGAGATTTCTTACCAGATTACTAAAACAACGACCCCATATAATAATTGTTTAAACAATATTAAATATTGCTTAAACAAAACAATTAATTTCTTAATCAAACCATGGTTCATAATCGCATCGCTCTATTTCGCACCGAACGCGGGCTTTCCCGCAAAGAGCTGGCCGACCTTATCGACTTGAATCCCCAGACGATTGGGTTCCTCGAGCGCGGCTCGTACAGCCCGAGCGTCGAATGCGCGCTGCGCTTGGCCAACGTCTTTAACCTCAGCGTGGATGACTTGTTTTCGCTCAAACCCTTTCCGGCTCTTTCCACTCAACTTTCCGTTCACAAAAAATCCTAAACAAAAAATACGTCTATGAAAACTAGCACACGCTTTTCTTACATGAATTTAAGTCCGCGCACCGTTCGCGGGTTGTTTGTCGCTATGCTGGTCGGATTGTGGGGCTCGTTATTGATGAAGTTTGGAATGGCGGCGGAGCGCCCCGTGTTATTGATCAGTTTTGGTGTTTTAGTGCTGATTGGAATCGGGGCCGCCGGAGTCTTGTTTCTATCGAGCCTAAGCTTCATCGCACACGCTCCCGAGGGCCAAATCGACGAGCGTGAGCTGGCCGAGCGCAATCGGGCTTATTTTGATACGGTGAGGTTGATCGGCTTAGTCATTTTACTGGCGGGTCTGGTGACCAGCTTTGGTGAGTGGGTGGGTTTGCGGGTTACCCTGCCTATCATGGAAAATTTTTTGATGAGGTTATTTTTGACCACGATTGTAGCGCCAGCCGGGTTTTTAGCTTGGCGTCAAAAATCTATCGAAGAGAACGCGGAGTAGTGAGGTCTCTATTCGATTTGATGCTAGCGGGCTGCGGACTTGATTGGCGCCGGAATGCCGCCCAGAGGTTTCGGCGCTCCAGGATCAAATACCCCAATTAATCACACGTAGATTGACCGTTTCTGCATGTTGATTATGGATTCATGCATGTTCATCACTCACCGTTTTCGAGTCCTCTTGAGCCTAGCTTTCGCGCTGTTTCTTGGCTCGGTTGTTTGTCGAGCCGAGCGCGGGGTGATTATCGATGGCGGTGGCTTTTTTTCCGACGCCGCTAAAGCCGAGGCTAATCGTCAACTTCTCGACCTTGGCGTGCGCTTCAAAAAAGAAGTCGTGGTTGAGACCTTTAAGGCGATTCCTGCGGAGGTCAGCCAAGGCGTAAATCTCCAGGATCGTGCGGCGGTTAACCGGATGTTTGAGGCGTGGACGCTGCAGCAAGCCCGTCAGCAGCGCGTCAATGGCATCTACATTTTGCTCTCAAAAGAGCCGGCCCACCTCCAGGTAATTATCGGTAACGAGACGCAGCGAACCCTTTTTACCACGAAAGATCGAGCTGCTCTGATTGAAGTGATGCTCGGAAAATTGCGCACTAAGCAGCCCGACGATGCCTTGCTCCAAGGCGTCAGCGTGATCGCTACCGCGATGAAATCGCATGGCATCGATCGTGCCCAATCTTCCGCCCAGAATCGCACTGCGGTAGAAAAAGAAGAGCCCAGCCCGTGGGGTTGGGTGTTGGCCGCGGTGGTTGGTTTTCTCGTTGCCTGGTTAGTCGTCGGACTCGTGCGCTCCATGTTTAGTGGAGGTGGATCCGCTGCTGCGCCAGGTTCCGGCGGCGGCTTTATGACTTCGCTCTTAGGAGGTATGTTCGGTGCTGCGGCTGGCATGTGGCTCTATGACCAGTTCTCGGGTCGTAGTGGTTACGATAATGATCGCGGCGATATTAATGATGCGGGCTCGACGCGCCGCGATACGGACTATTCCAGTTCGGGTGATAGTTTTAGCGACGATTCCGGTGGTGGAGATTCCGGTGGTGGCGACTCCGGCGGCGGGGATTTTTAAGCCCATACCCGGGGGTTTTCGCCTCCATGTCGGTTGCCCTTAAAAAGGATTAGACCGGCTTCAGTGCGAGCGATCAGGATTAACCCACGGGGTTACCAGACCGCGCCGTTCAAGCTACGGCGAGTAGTTGCCCAGCGTGAACCCTCGGCGCCTACCCAAGCCGAGAGCGAAAGAACGCAGAGTTGAAGTTGCAGTTGACGCGGGCGAAACGATTGAGGTCAAAAAGAGATCCTCATGGTTCGTTTTGAGCAAAAAATTCCAGTAACGGGCGAGTTCAAGAATTTCGCGTGTGGGCTCGCTTGCCTAGTATGGGCTTGCTTGAGCTGGAGTATGGGGCCGCAAGCCCGCGCCGCCGGGAGTGATTTATTGCGGTTGCCCGAGGGGTGGCGCCTCGCATCCGAGTTAATGACGGGATTTCCCGTGCAGGGATTACAGCTTTTTGTGTGTGATCAAGCGAGCGCGCCGCGACCGCTGCGAGCCTACGCCCTAGCTTGGGATCCGACGGTACCTAACATCAGCTTCAAACCCGTGTTGCAGTCGGCGGGTCGAACTCCAACCCAATTTTATACGGAAGAAACTGGACGCGTATTTGCGGCGGCAAACGGTGGTTATTTTGGCGGCGGTCAATCTTACAGCTTGGTGATGCAAGGCGGCAATGTGTTGGCCGCAAACATCAAGGCCTTGAGTCGCACCTACCTCGGCACCTCAGTGAATTACTATCCGACGCGAGTGGCCTTCGGGCTCACTCCCAGCGGACGTTTGACCACGGATTGGATTTATCACGTGGGTGCGGGTAATGCGCAAATCTACGCTTACCCCACCCCCAGCGCAAATGCCCTGGGGCAGGCACCGCAGCCGGTGCCCTCGGCCGCGTTTCCAGCGGGAGGTAATCCCTGGACTATGACCGCAGCCATCGGCGGTTCTCCAATGTTGCTACGCGATGGCGTGGTGAGGATCTCCGATCAAGAGGAGTTGATTGATATCAACAACACGACCGCTCGGCCACGCACCGCCTTAGGCTATACAGCCAGCGGCGTCGCGGTGCTTTTGGTCGTAGAAGGCGATAATGCACCCGGACCCGCCGGGGTAAACCTCGCGGAGTTAGCGGCGTTGCTACAAGCTCTCGGCTGCACTCAGGCGATTAATTTGGATGGCGGCGGCTCCACCTCGCTGGTGGTGGGGGGGCGCACCACGGTGCGGCCTAGCGGTGGAGCCGAACGTGCCGTGGCTTCCGCTGTGTTATGGGTCGATCCTCGCACCCAAACCGTCGCCACCTCTGCCCCCAGCCTCTTGCATGAACCCTGGGCGGTGACCCTAGCCAAGGGCAGTCGTGGCGACCTCCATGTCGTTGCTCAAGGCGGAGGATTATCTTATCAATGGCTGTACGAAGGAGCGACCTTGCCCGGCGAGACAGAAGCCACGCTCACTTTAGCAGGGACTGATTGGCGCGCGGGACGCTACAGCGTGCGCGTGACCAATCGACTCGGAAGCGTGACCAGTCGCGATGTCACCGTGGAGGCGACGGCCGCGGGTCCGAGTACGTTGATCAACTTATCGGTGAGGGCGCTTGGGGGCTCGGGCGAAGATACGTTGATCGCAGGCTTTGTCGTACGCGATGCAAACAAAGAGGTGTTGGTGCGGGCCATCGGACCTGGACTCAAAGCGTTTGGGGTTACCGATAGTTTTGGGGATCCGCGACTAGAACTGTCCACCGCCAACGGAACGAACTTGGCGTACAATGATAATTGGCTGCCGCGCGATACCGAGACAGTAGGCACCCGAGTCGGAGCGTTTGCACTTCAGCTCGGCAGTAGCGACGCGGCCTTAGTCGCAAATACGCGCAGCGGCGGACATCTTGCCACTGTGACCGGCCGCGAGATGAGCGATCGGGGTAATGTATTGCTCGAGCTTTACGACGCCGGCGGACCGGGCGCATTGACCAATGTTTCCGCGCGCGCCCGGATCAGCCCTCAAACCGGGCCGTTGATTGCAGGCTTTGTCGTACGCGGGCCAGCGGCGTTGACGGTGTTGGTCCGGGCGATCGGGCCGTCTCTCGCTGCGTTTGGCGTGCGCGATTTCCTCGCCGCGCCTCGACTAACGCTTGTGAAAGACGGCGTCACCTTGCAGGTCAATACAGCCTGGGCGAGTGCGCCCAATGCATTGGAGATTTGGGCCGCGGGCCGCGCGACGGGTGCCTTTTCAATCCCGGCCGGCAGCCAAGATTCTGCTCTCTTGGTGACTCTGCCGCCCGGAGGTTATACCGCCATCGTTTCTGCCGCGGATGAAGGCAGCGGCGTGGCTCTAGTCGAAGTTTACGAAGTACGTTGATGTAACCGCGTGTTATTGTGCTGCATATTCATGGGGTCGCGGAAGCGAGGTCACCTTCAATCCTTTATAACGCGCAGATATTCTTAGGCAGTGCCGTGAAATATCGTAAAATAACCTTCCAGCGAAAAATGTAGGCGTCATTCAAATAAGAAGCGAGCCACACTATAGTAGATCGGAATACCGAGAGTGACATTAAATGGGAACGTGACCGCGAGCGAAGAGGTTAAATAGAGAGCTGGATTTGCCTCTGGCAGCGATAACCGTATCGCCGCGGGTGCGGCTATATAGGAAGCGCTCGCCGCCAAGACCCCCATCAGAGTCGTGCCGCCCAGACTAAGGCCGGTGTATTTGCCAATCAGGATACCCAGAAACCCGTGGACCAAGGGTAAGAGTATACCGCAGAGAACAAGAAAGGGGCCCGCTTTTTTCAGCTCCTTTAGACGCCCGCCCGCAACGATCCCCATCTCAAGTAAAAATAGCGCCAGTACCCCCTGAAACGGGGCAACAAAGAACGGTTCAACTTTATTCATACCGGCCTGACCGCAGAGTGCCCCCACGACTAATGCTCCCACCAGCATGAACACGCTGCGCCCCAGCACAGCCTCGTGTAGAATCGGGCCTAACGAGCGACTCTGAAATAAACTTTCTCGATTCAAATTAAGTTTACCCAGTACCACCCCTACGATTATCGCCGGTGATTCCATCACAGCGAGAAACGCGCTCGCATAGTTCTCATAAGGTATGTTCAGGCCTTTCAGATAGTTGGTTGCCGTAATGAAGGTGACCGCGCTCACCGAGCCGTAATGGGCCGCGATCGCCGCCGCATCCACCTGCTTCAACTTCCCCACATAACGCAACAAAGGATAGACCCAAAGCGGAATCAACGCGCCCAAACCCATTGCCGCTAGGGCCGGTAGCACTACGACCCGAAGCCCAGCTTCATGAACGGCTACGCCTCCTTTGAAACCTAGTGCGGTCAGCAGATAGATGGTGAGAGTGACGTAAAGCGCTTCAGGAAATTTTAAGTCACTGCGTAGAAGCGCTGCTGCTAGCCCCAGCGCGAAGAAAAGCACGGTAGGGGAAAGCAAATTGGAGAGCAAAATCTGCATAAAATCGAGCGACATAGTCCCATCTTATATGAAAATCATAATTCGTAAAAACAGATTGTTTCTATTAAAATGTTCGGTATTTCCGATCTAATGACTAGTGCTCCGATACCTGCCGAGTGGTTAAATTATCATCATCTGCGTCATTTTTGGATGATCGCGCAGCATCGTAGTATGACCCGGGCGGCCGAAGCTTTGCACGTGTCGCAATCGACTCTGAGCGAGCAACTGCGAGAGTTGGAAGAGTGGCTTGGTCAGCCGCTTTTTGAGCGGCGCGGTCGTCAGTTGTTGCTAACCGATGCCGGTTTGTATGCCCGGGATCATGCGGAAACTATCTTCGCTACCGGCCGGGAACTGCTGGCCCGTTTTCGTCAATCCGGTCCAAGCCGCGCTCGCGTACTGCGCATCGGCGCCGTTGAGGCTCTCTCAAAGAATCTTCAATTCGACTTCATCCAACCCTTGTTAGTAGATGAGCAAACCTCGTTGGTCGTTGTGGCGGGTGCGCTGGATACTCTGACCCGTCAGCTCGAGGAACATACCCTCGACCTAGTGCTTTCGCATATCCCAGTGCGGGCAGACAAAAGAACTCACGTCTTTAATCATCCTCTAGGTGAGGTGCCGGTATATTTGGTGGGTAGTCGTCTTTTACCTAAACCAAAGCTAAAATTTCCTTACTATCTCCGCGATCAGCCGTTGTTTTTACCCAGCCATCGAAGCCCCGTGCGCGGCGACTTTGATTCACTTTTGGCTACCGCGCATATCGAGCCGGTGGTGCGCGCTGAAGTTGATGATATGGCCCTCATGCGCCTACTCGCCTTATCCGGTAAAGGCCTCGCGCTAGTTTCCAAAATTGTAGTCGAGCGCGAACTGCAGTCTCGCCAGATCAAATTCATGGCCCGAGTTCCTGGCTTGGCGGAAAAATATTTCGCACTTACCGTTCGCAAACGGTTCGAAAATCCCTGGATCAGCGAAATAGTCGACGCCTTCCGAGACCGTCTTAAAGAGTTAGCGGCTAACCCCGCGCCCCGCCCGTGATCTCATGCTCGGTCGCATGCCGCACGCCCCCACTTAGCGCCTTCGGACTCCTGCAGTAAGTGAATGCTTTCTGCTCTTTGTTGGCTAATAATTTAGTTCCTTTCGTTTGGCCGCATATGGTCTCACGAGGAGGCTCTATTTGGTCCAGCTCGCTCCAAGCTGATCGTTACAACGCGAACCGATACGATGGGGCTTTCACCGTAATGCTCATATTGCAATTTAGGGGTGGCCCAAAAAAATATTAATCTCATCACTTAGATTTATGCGAACACTGCAGCCATCACTCCTGCATCCCCTCGTTAAGTTACGCCCGCTTTTAGCAGACGACTGGCAAGCGCTCTATGCGGTTGCAAGCGACCCACTGATCTGGGCCGTCCATCCGGCCAATGATCGTTGGCAGGAACCGGTGTTCCGACGCTTCTTTGCTGACGCTTTGGCTAGTGGCGGCGCCTTGGTCGCCATCGATCCTGCGACTAATGAACTCATCGGCTCGTCTCGCTTCGATCGCACGCGTGCCCAACCCGGCGAGATCGAGATCGGCTGGACCTTTCTCGCTCGTAGTTATTGGGGTGGTCCGACCAACGCAGCCCTTAAGTCCCTGATGGTGGGTCATGCTCTAATCGAGTTCGATCGTGTCATTTTTATCGTTGGGGAAGGCAACCTCCGATCGCGTCGCGCCATGGAGAAAATTGGTGGCCATCTGACTAACCGCGAACACTACGCCGAAATGGCCGGCAGGATGGCTCGTCATGTCATTTACTCCATTGACCGTGCCGGTTTTGCCAGTGGCCCCCTTGGTCGTATCGGCTAACGCAGCTGAACAGTAGCTGACGCTGCGGTTGCCTTCCCCTCCGGCTGATTAGCGGTTGGACCAAATTAGCGGGGACTTAGTCAGTCGCAATTATGAGCCGGCGCTCAACATCTGCAACCCGCTCGCGATCTCACTGCCGGTCGTGCGCCGGATACGTCGAGTAACTCCATGGGCGCGATCGGGCGCGCTGATTTGAACCGTGTTAGGCATCAGGCTCTCACCGTGCGTCCCAAATCGTCGCCGCGATGTACCGCTCGCCCTCTTTCTGGTCATTGAAATAATAGACCGTTACGATCTTTCCATCGGCCCGCTCCACGCTTCGCGGATAGCCGAGATCCCACGAGCCGCCATCATTGCGCAGGACGATTTCCTTGCCCCAGGTCTCGCCCTGGTCGCTGCTGATTCGCGCACGAATCCCATAAGGCTCAGAGCGGTATCCATAGGTGATCACCAAGCGGCCGTCCCGGAGTTTGATCATGCTCGAAGGATTGCCATTTGAGCTACCGGTACTCTCCACGGGTCGGTTCAAGAAACGCCAAGTTTGGCCGTTATCGTCCGAGCTCCACGCGTCGATGAAGTGTTCGGAGCCTTCTTTTTGCCGCAACGTCGTGAGAATCCGGGTAGGTGAGAGGCGTACCGACGACGGCATGATGCTGAAACCTTTTGGCTCCTCTCCAATCCAGGAAACCAAATTCCAGGTTTTGCCGCCATCGCTCGTGCGAATGCATAGGGTCCTGCCTTCGCGGCCGTTTTCTTTCGAGGCGGTGATGAAGGCGGTTAAGGTCTTTGCGTCGTCGACCAAATAATCCGTACGGGCGGCGATGCCTTTGCGCTCGAAGTGCGGTAATTTATAGGGTCCTTCCCACGTTTGCGCACGATCCCGTGAGTAGTAGAATCGCGAGAACCCCCGGCCACTGGAGACCATTCGCAACGCCACCGCAGAGTTGGGGGCCGTGAAGTCGAGCTCGTTCACACAGTCCGTGCCTTCACCTTCCTTTTCGGGTACGTCGTTAAAGGTGGGGACTTCGATTTTCCACGTCAGGCCGCCATCCTTACTCCGAGCAAACCGGGTGACATTTGGCTGCTGGCTGTCGATCGCATGACCCCGCGCGTTATTTTTCAAATATCCCTGCATAAAACCGACGACAATTTCGTCGCCCCACACCCAGATGCCATTGTTCGCGGGCCAGCCACCAAAACGGCCGGGTTCTTGGTAAACGATTGCATTTTTTAAAACGGGTGCGTCCGCGGCCTCGAGCGTTGAGCTGGCGAGGAGTAACGCTAGGGTGAAAGTGAATCGATTCATGGTAGTAGGAACGGGAAACCAGATTGGCGTAGGGGAGGGGTTTAGCGGTAAATGAGAGGGCGGAAACTAAGTGGTCCGGCCCGCGTTAAAATGAAACCTGTGCTTCCTCGGGAAATTACGGACACGCGTTGAGCGTTTTCAGGTCAATGGCTCCTAGTCAGGTTTTTTCTTCGCTCCATAAAGAAACGACAGAACCAAAGAAGACCTAGCGTTAATAAGCTGTAGGGAAAAAGAAACACCCCCCAAAATGGCCAAAGATTGCTGTTTTTAACTAGACCAAAGGCGCAGCCGCTAATCGGAATCACGGCAGGAGCAAAGCTCCAGTAAAACCATGGGCCCGTCCATTTTTTCCATGCTGCAATCTGCAACGGCAAATACGCCAAGCCAATGATGACGAATATAAACATGTAAACAGCGGGGCCTTTAGGTCCGATCTATTTCGCGCCGGTGACCGATGAATGCGAGCCAAAGGATTCAGAGATCGAGTGCGAAACGAAGGGCTGTCTTAAGCTGCTCCATTTGTGGAGATGTCAGCCGTCCCTAACCGGCGGATCAATTTTTCGTGGCCGAGACTCGTTACTCCTTGGATGTTCACCCACGATTTCTGATCAAGAAATTTTAGCTTACCTAGTGCCACTTCGTAGTCTGATCCGCGATTTTCCGTGGTGAGCGGGGCGCAAATCGTTAGTGTCCTGGGAGCGTCCAGATCTTCCCGAGAAATGACGACGGCTGGGCGAACCTTGCCCACTATTCCAAGATCAATGAGGTAGAGTTCGCCAGCAATTGGGCTCATCTTTGGTCTAAGTGTGAAAAGTCCGTCTGGTCGAGGTCGCCCCAAACTTTTGCGACCTGCTCAATCCGCGGTGCGATGTCGCTATTATCCTCGAGGCTCAGAGGAAACGGGATGGCCCTGCGGCGCTCGATCTGTGCGAAAAATATGTTCACTGCCTGCGTCGAGGTCATGCCGAGCTGATCGAGAATTTTTTCCACGCGAGCCTTGCGGCGCGGGTCAATCCGGGTGCGGAGGATGGCAGTTGCAGACATGACACAAATAAAGCACAATTGTGCTAGCCCCACAATCCCAGCTTTAGCCCGCTTCCTCTGTTAAGGACCAAATTAAAATCCACGAAGTGCCGCGCTACATTTCCGCTGCTCGCCCGCGATCTCATTCTCAGTCGCACGCCGAGTACGTTTAATAACTCCATCGGCGTGAACGGGCACGATGGATTATAAAAATGGTGCAGGTGGCGGGAGTTGAACCTGGCTTCCTTGGGCCTTTAAATGATGCATAAGCCAATGCTAAATAGATGGTTAATTTGTTTATCTCTATTTTTTATTTCTGAAAAATAAGCTCAAAAATGGGCCATTTAGCGGGTGTCTAGCGGGTGATTTTTGGCTGCTAGTGGTGCACACGTAGGCCAAGCCCAAGCGATCGCCCTGAGCTTCAATTCTAGTGACCAGTGAGTTCTCCGGCTGTCCAGTGATCAGGGTCAGGTCGGGTATGGCGCACGTTTTATATCAATGTATTGACTATTAAACTATTTAAAAGTCTATATATAGCCATTAATCATGCGTTCTTCCCTTCATGATCTCCTGCCGCCACCAACCCGCCGCGCCTTGGCCAAACTCGGCCAAGATGTGGCCACGGCGCGTCGCAAACGCAATTTCACCGTCGCCATGATGGTGGAGCGGATGGGTGTGGCCACCAATACCTATCGCCGAGTCGAAAAGGGTGATCCCACGGTGGCGATGGGCGCCTACGCCATGGCGCTTTTTGTCCTGGGCTTGGGCACGGCTCTCGGCGAATTAGTCGATCCCAAAGCCGACGATGTCGGCCTGCAGTTGGATGAGGCCCGACTGCCCAAACGTGTCCGGGTCAAGCCCTCGCCTAGCTCACTGTGAAACGCACCCTGCAAGTCTGTCTGGGCGATGAAGGCCGCCTCGTCGGCACCCTGCATTATGATCAAAATGGCGCGCGCGAGCATGCCGCTTTGGTTTATGACGAAACTTGGCTGGCGGCTACGGACCGCTTTGCGCTGGAGCCGAACCTGCCGTTGGTCACCGGCCCGCAGTATCACCGCAAAACCCCGGACGGCTCCGGGTTTCACGCGGCGATTGCCGATACCGAACCCGACGGTTGGGGCCGCCGAGTCATCCTGCGCGACCACGCGAAGCGGCGCCAGGTGGCGAAACGGGCGGGAGCCGAGGCGGGATCGGCCCAGCTCAATGCCGTCGATTTTCTCCTCGCCGTGGACGATGGCAATCGGGTTGGAGCGCTCCGCTTTCGCGATGAGGCCGGGGTATTTCAGCGCGCTGCTGAACCGGGTCGCCGCACGGCCCCGCCACTCTTGGAATTGCGGCACCTAATGAGCGCCTCCCGCGCTGTTGAAACCGAATCGGAGACGGCCGCAGATCTCGCCTACCTGCGAGGTCGGGGCACCTCGCTCGGTGGCTTGCGGCCCAAGTGCTCGGTGGTGGATGACGACGGCATGCTGGCGATCGGAAAATTTCCGAGCGTTAAGGACGAACGCGCGGTCACGAAAGGCGAGGTGCTCGCCATGACCTTGGCGAAGGCCGCCGGCCTCAACGTCGCGGCTGCTCGCATCGTGGATAGCGACGGCCTACCTGTAGCCTTGATTCGCCGCTTCGACCGAACCCTCGATGGCCGGCGCTTGATGTATGTTTCGGCGGCGACTTTGCTTGGTGTCGAATCAGCCGGTGCCCAAGAACACAGCTATACGGAAATCGTGGATGCGCTGCGCGTCAATGGGGCGGCGGCCCAGGCCGACATCGAGGAGCTTTGGCGACGGATGGCCTTCTCGATTCTCATCACCAACGTGGACGATCATCTCCACAATCACGGCTTTCTCCATGCAACGCACGGTCTATGGCGACTCGCACCGGCCTTCGATCTTAATCCTTTTCCCGACCGCGCGCGTGAGTTAAAGACGTGGGTGTCGGCCGAAACTGGATCGGCCGCTACCGTCGAGGCCCTGATGTCGGTGATCGCTTATTTTCGTTTGTCGCCACCGCGCGCAAAACAAATCCTGCGTGGAATCGAGCGCGCCGTTGCCGGATGGCGTGAGACCGGACGGGCCTTGGGCATGTCAAATCGCGATCTAGAAGACTTCGAAGAGGCCTTCGAACATGCGGAACGCGCCGCGGCCCAAAAAGCGTCCGGTTGAGGGAACAGGCCGCTAGCGTTTTTTCCGAAAATATCCTTTTATCGGTGCGCTGTCCCGGCTTGGCCGGGCGGGGCGGCCCATCGAAGTCCTCAGAACAAAGGTAACGCGGCCTCAGGGCTGCGGATACGGGTGGAGGGGGCGCGCAACTCGTGCCCGTCAAATCGGGGTAACCACACCTCAGCCTGTGCGAGGCGAGCTTTGTTCAGCGCTCTTATCGCCCTGTTCAGCGCATTATCGACTCGTTCGTCCCATTTTGATTTATCATAGCGTAAACTCACCGTTTATGATATGTGTGAATAATTTTGTTATCAAATCGGGCGCCAAGGTGAGGCAAAACGGGATCGCTGCGGAACCGCGGGCTATTACGATGATGGTTGAGGCATTTAAGGTGGCGGGATGTAGTGCGCCCCTCTTAGTTAAATTGGCCCATGCCGTCTCGATCAAAGCCCAAGGAGACTACACTCAAATTAGCCTAGACTACGGGGCTAAGCACTTGGTGCGGAGGACTACCGACGCATGGATTAAACTTTTGAACGGGACTTCGTTTTTTCGATTAGATCGATCTACTATCATTAACTTAGCGCACGTGGTGAGCTACCGTCGGACATCGCGCGATCACGCTTGGATACGGCTCCAGGGACTAAAAGAGCCCGTACATATAGGACGACGCGCCATCTTGCGCTTGGATCAGGAGCATAAACTGCGGCCACCGCAGTTTAAAGCCGGCTGACCTAGAGCCGGACCACCTTCCAGTCTCGGCCGCACCGCGCCCAGCGGGTGTTCCGCTAGCTCATGCCCGCGCTTGGTGGAGTTATCGTGAAGCGGGTGCGCCTCGTTCATCGTATATCTGGTTCACTTATCGTATATGACTTTATATGCTATGAGCAGTATGGGCTTAATCCGCTACAGTGGTTTGTACCGTTTTAGATCCCATTTTTTTTAGTCGGTGGCCCATGAATAAATCCATGCGATGCCTGATTGTGCAGAGCGACCCGGAGGCGCGCAGTGATTTCCTAGCGCATTTAGGTGTTCACGCGGAAATCCAAGTACTCGCCGCGGTCAAAACCGTGGTGGAAGTGATGCCACTGCTTAGCTTGGTCCCCGATGTTTTCTTCCTGGATTCCTCTACCGTAGGTTTCCCCTTTCGTTTCGCCTCAAAGGAACTCACGAGGTGGTCCAAATTGGCGGGTCACCTCAGCCTTGATTTTAAAGGGCGTTTATGAGGGTCGCGCCCAGTTCAGCGCATGCAGCGCCCAGTTCACGGCATTAAGCTTTTACAGTGAACTCAAATAAGGTTGCTGGCCGACCCCATGGGTAAATCCATACGATGCCTGATTGTGGATAGCGACTTGGAGGCGCGGAGTGATCTCCTAGCGCATCTCGCTGCTCACGCTGAAATCCAAGTGCTCGCCGCGGTCAAAACTGTGGCTGAAGTGATCCCCCTGCTTAGCATGGTCCCCGATGTTATCTTTCTGGATACCTCGCTGGCCGAATTGAATAAACTCGCCGCGTTGAGTGCAGGGCTGCCCCCGTACTTGACCGTGGCGCTGGCCACGCAGGAAAAAGGGGCGTTTGCCGCTTCGGCGCCTGCAGCGATCGATGTGCTGCTGAAACCTTATACCGCCCAGCAAGTTTCTATCACGGTCACGAAGCTCCGTCTCCTTTTAGGAGGGGGGGCAGATGCTCTGCCGGTTGAAGCGTTTCAGGTAGCGGGTAGGAGCGATGACCTCTTGGTTAAAATGGATCAGGTGTCCCTCATCAAAGCCGAAGGGAACTACAGTCGACTCACCCAAAGTAACGGTACCCCGCATATGATCCGGCGCACGCTCGTTGCCTGGCAAAAACAGTTAGCAAATACCACGTTTTTTCGGGTCGATCGATTTACCCTCATTAACTTAGCGCACGTCGTGAGCTATCAGCGGACCTCGCGAGATCGCGCGCGCCTCCGCCTCAAGGGGGTGAAAGAGCCGCTGCTTTTGGGGCGACGCGCGATCTTGCGTTTGGACCAGAGACACCCAGCCCGGCTCGCGTTGGCTTTGCCCTCAACGCAGCGACTCTTAACACCAGAAATTACGCGGCCGGCCGGTTTCTTTGCGCCCCTTAGCTTAGCCGCTAGCCGAGTTTTTCCGCCGAAACGAGCCTCCGGTCCCCAAAAACGGCCGATTCCAGAAGCGGAGTTGAGGCAACGCATCCTCCATTGTCCCAACCTTTCCTCCCTCCAGAGTAATATCACGGCTCTCGCGAAACTGTTTCGTAATCAGCGCACCCCGATTGAGGAATTTTCTAAGATCATCAGCCAAGACCCCCCGCTCACCGCGCGTCTGCTGCGCATGGCCAACAGCGCCTTTTTTGGACTCAACGCTCAGATCAATACGATCGATGGCGCGGTCCTTCATCTCGGTCTGAGTAGCGTGCGCCTGCTGATGACCACGGCACCCCTGATTGAGGATCTTGAAATCAAGGCGAAGGACGGGACGAATGTTTCTTGGCGCGAATTCTGGATGCACTCCCTCGGCTGCGCGTACGCTACCCGCGAAATCCTTAATCAATTTGATCTCGGAGTCGACAATGACACCGATTACTTAAGTGGACTGCTGCACAACCTCGGCAAGCTCGTCATCGCTCAAGTGTTTCCAGCGGAGTTCACCCAGCTGCTCCACCCTTTTTACCAAGATGAAGCCCAGGTCTGCCTCGCGGAGCGCGAGCTCCTAGGCTGGGATCATGCTGCCATCGGGGCCTTTTTTTTGGAAACGCATCTTATCCCCTTAGAAGTTATCGAAGCCGTCCACTACCACCACGATTCCTTGAAGGCCCCCCACCATCCGTCGTTTGCCGCGGCGACGCAGCTGGCCGACATTATGGTCTCCCAAGCTGGACTCAAGGGCGGCCCAGAAAAGCGGCCGATCCGCACTGAGCGTGAGCTGATGGAACTGCCCTGCCTCGTGCAGCTCTGGCCGCACAAAGGGCCACTCCTCAATTTGAAAATGCGCAAGCTAACCGAATCGATCGCGCGAATTCCGGATTTGTGTAAAACGCTCTTGTCCGAATCCTGATGGGGTCGAACCGAGCCGCGCCCGGGGCGGGGCCAGCCTACCCCGGAATATCCGCGCAAGGCTCTATACCAAAGTGCTTCCAATAGTAGACCAAGCTGCCTGGAGGTAGGAGCCTGCTTGCGGGCGACCCAAGATGTGGTCAGGCGGTTAAATGTAAAATCGCCCGCAAGCAGGCTCCTACAAAAAACCGGTGTTCATCTCAGCTTGAACGCGCATAAAAATTATTCCAACGGCCCTCATGTTTCAGACTTTGCCATGGTAGGTCGCGTCCTAACTTGGGGCGAGGGTCCTTACCGTCGGTTTTTTAAGAAAGACTTTATCTCATCATGCGTTCCACAGCGATGAAACACGAGGGCGTCGCGTTCCCGCTGGAATATCAGTCGTAGGTCCAAACCGCAGCGACATTCCATGAAGGGTGGGATTCGCCTGAGTCCAACTCCGGCGTGTAAGTGAGGTTGTCCGTAAGCGGTCGCGGATGCGCGCATGGTGGCTAACACTTCGACGTGACGGTGCGCCGGTATGCTGGTGAGAAAGCGTGGCGTCGCCAGCAGTCTCACGGGGTGAGATCGGAGAGCGATTTAACTTCGCGCAACTTACCCTGGCGACGAGCGCGCGTGGTTTCACGGCGCAAGACTGTGCCAGCTTTGGCACCTTGGGTGGGTGTGATCCCGTATTCGGAGGCGAAATAGCTCGCGTCTGAATCGGTCACAGCAAACGGCAGAGCGCGATGATTGACGAGTTGGGTGAGGGCCATAGAGACAAAGGATCCAGCGTCTAACCCGAGACGTTTCAGGACTTCGTCACTTTTTTTCTTCAATTTACTATCGATGCGGCAGCGCATTTGAATCGTGGCCATGGCTCAAAAGTGCTCAACCCGCCTCAGCCTGTCAAGGGAGTGACCTGAGGTGAGGTAGGGGTAGTGGGGGGCACGACGCACCCGGCGCGCCCAGCGATCGCGTCCTAACTTGGGGCGAGGGCGCGAGGGTTCTTACCGTCGGTAAGCGGGGTGAGGGCACCCCGCATGGGAACCGCGGCCCCAGTCGTCGAGGAAATCCACCGTGGGCCCGCCGTACTTTAGAAAGCTGAAACTGGGATGAATGGTCCCTTTCTGTGATGAACGAGGCGCAACCGTCTCAAGGGGGTGCGTCAAATACAGCCACCTCTGAAACTCAAAATCTCGCCGGATTTTAGCCTGATCCGTCTACGTGCATTTAATCTCTCCTCGCTTGAGGGTAAAGCGTCGAGGCCGGGGGTTGCACGCGCACATTTTTTAGGTCTGCGGCCTTTGCCATATAATCATTTGCCCGCGCTGGAGACCCGGCGGGGCTGCCCGGCAGGCAGGGCCCGCGAGGCGCGACGCCTCACCGATCACATATCAGGAGCGTTCAACCCATTCGGCTTCATCTGACCTAATCGGAATCGTTGTGTGTCCCATGCACTCTTTGTTCATGCCTTTCCGCCACGCGTGTGGTGCCGCGTTTTTACGTCTTTTGGCCGTGCTTGCGCTTGTTGCCTCGGGTAACTCGCTTTTTGCCGCCACCGTAACTCAATCGAATATTACGTATACCTATACGGTCGGGGTTCCAACTGCCGCGGTGTCGGGGAATACGTCCGCCTCCGG
>Ga0214919_10003593_pt1 | contig 23314 bp, 17 predicted proteins | sample LL1503_MetaG_FD_177994 | JGI IMG/M metagenome (GOLD analysis project Ga0214919, IMG submission 177994) | Freshwater microbial communities from Lake Lanier, Atlanta, Georgia, United States - LL-1503 | ecosystem: Environmental > Aquatic > Freshwater > Lake | place: USA: Georgia | collected... | reverse complement strand
AAACAATTAGACGGCACCTATAAAAGTTACAGCAGAATAAATTTTAATGCTCAATTCAACTACCAAAAAAAACGCTTGTCCGCTGGATTACGATTCAGGTACCAAAGCCAATTTTCACATCTCAATACTCAATATGATCCAGAATTTGACAAAGCATTTAGAATAAAACCAAGTATTGAATACGATATCAATAATAGTTTAATATCTCCACTAATCAGCGCAGAATTCTTCTACGATCCAAATTATTCCGCCCTTGGAAGGAGATTCAATGAAATTAGGTGCTTTATTGGAGCTAGTTTAGATCTCAATGGGCCGCATCAGATACAGATTGGCTATATGTTTGATAAAAAAATCAACTTGCCTGCACCAATAAACAAACACATAGTTAGCTTGAGTTATAGTTATAGCATTAAAGAAAAAAAAGCAAAGAAAAGTACGACAAAACCCAAAAGCTCAAAGAACCTTTAGACTAGTCCAGGTAATTGTTTTCTTCTAATCTGGCTAAAATAATAGCAATATTTTCTTTTTTCTTTTCCTCTCTGCTATTGATGGCCGTTTTGGTAAAGTATTGATGTTTATTTAAAAACGACACTTGAATTTCATCCCACTTTCTATCGCTTTTTATTTTATCCATCGTTTTCAGTTCCAACTTTAAATTATTAGCGATTTGTTGAAAATCATCTCTGCCCAAGTAATCTAAATCGGCATCACACATTATTTCTTGTAAGTGATTTAAAGGCTTGTGTGGTATTTCGGTTACTTTAATTAAATCCACAATAGTAGTAATGTGTTGTTCGGTATAGCCATATTTAGGCAAGAGATTCGCCGCCATTTTTGCACCGATGTACTCATTTGAATCGTATTGCTCTAAAAATCCTGCATCGTGAAATAGTGCTGCTGTTTTGAGTAAAAACAATCCTTCATCCGTTATTCCTTCAAGTAAAGCAATCCGCTCAACAGCATGCACCACATCTTTTGTATGACCCACCGAATGATAAAGCAAATGAGGCTGAAGACCGTCTGTTAATTTTTTTATGATTTCTCGTTCGGCTTTGTAATACTTTATGTCACTAAAAAAGTGAAGTTGAACAATTTGATAAAAGCGGTCATTCGGTATTAATCCCTCTCCGTTTATAGATAACTCTTCTTTTATAGCATGAACAACGTACATATCAACAAGGGTTTTTGATTTAGTTTGAGCCTTGCCCTTATATTCACATTCAAAGTAGGGCTCTACAAAATTAAACGTTGATTCTGAAATGGTTACCTTTCCTGGTTCGCTAAGCATTTCCATTCGTTGCGCCTGATTTACTGTTGCTCCCCAAACATCGTAGGCGATTTTCAATTTTCCGATTATCCCGGCGGTAACTGGCCCAGAATTGATTCCAATTCTCAATTGCCAAAAATCTTTTCCATTAGCGATGGCTTCAAATTTTAATCGATTCATATAATCTTGAATATGAAGGGCCGCAATACAAGAATCAATTGGATGCGTAGAGTTTTTATCTGGTATTCCCCCAGCGACCATATACGCATCACCAATTGTTTTAATTTTCTCGAGGTTATTCGTTAATGAAATGGCATCGAATTTTCGAAAAATGACATCTAATTTTGCTACCAAGCGACTTGGAGACATCGACTCTGCAATTTTCGTAAATCCAACTACATCGGTGAACATGACCGACACAAATTCATAGGCCTTTGCCTGAACTTTTCCATTCATATTTAACTCTTTAACCACCTGCACTGGAAGGGCATTTTTCAGCCATTTTTCAGCTATTTCTTTTTCTTTGTAAAGGAGTTTTTGTTGAGCAATTACGTTGTTTTTTTCTTCATTAATTAGGCTGTTTTGAACCTCAATTTGAGATTTTTGGAGGCGAATTTCACGTGTTCTTTCTGCGATTTTCATTTCTAACCTAACCTGATCGCGCCTTGTTTGGTTGATTCTATTTCGGATGAGAAAATAAACACTAAAGAAAATAATAATAATAACAATTGCCCAAAACAAAAATGTCGCCCAATAAGGTGAGTTTATGACAAAAACAAGTGTGGCTGGCACCTTGCTCCATGGGCCATCACCAATTCTGGCATATATTTTTAATGTGTATTTACCAAAAGATAAGGCATTAAAATTAACTGAATTAGTATTAGAAAAAACCTTAGTATCTATTTGTTCGCCTTCTAAAACATATTTATAAACGATTAATTCCGGTGCGCATAAATTCGTGGGTTGAAAAAATACGGTAAAGCTTCGTTGGCGATAATCGAGTGATAATATTCCATCATTAAGACGCGATAATTCAAAGGCATTAAATTCTTTGCCTTCAGGATATTGTTTGTTTGCATCAATCAATAAACTAGAAATTATCACATTAGAAAGCTGTTTGGTGTTCACAATATTATATGGATGGAAATAATTACACCCGTAAATGCCTCCGAAAAACAGATTACCATTGCGTGATTTAAAATAGGCATTAGAATTAAATTCGTTGCAAATAAGCCCATTTAATTCGTCGAATTTTTTTATTTCACCAGAAGATAAATTGTATTTAGCAAGCCCTCGATTCGTACTTACCCATAAATTATTGCTTTCGTCCGGCAAGATTCCATAGATCACATTATTGGGCAATCCTAACTTCTTATTGATTAGTAAACCCTTTAATGTCGAAGTGTTAAACTTTAAGATCCCTTCCCCTAGCGTTCCTAGATAATACTCATTCGGCCCCGTTTGACAAATACTACTTATAATATCCCGTGTATAAGTATAAATCTTATCGTTTAACCAAAATGGTTTGATCGACATGGTAGAAGCGTCAAAAACACTAAGACCTCCACTGCTAGTGGAGAAAAAGATGGTTCCTTGTTTATCTTTAAAAACAGTTCTGCAAATTCCCTCTTTAATCGTACTTGCCGTATTACGAATATCATGTGTGAAATAACTTGTTTTCCCCGTCTTTTCATTCCATAAGATAACCCCTGCATTTGTTGCTAGAAAATACTCCTCATTTCTATACTTTAGAATTGAATAAATACGTTGGTGCAAGTTTGCTTTTGGATTTCCTGGGAAATTGACTTTTTGAAACTTACCGGAGCGATCTTTCGGATTTAAACGATATAAGCCCCCATAACATCCCAATAAAAGGGATTCATCCGGCAAAACCATGATAGAAAGCACAGAGCCGCCTCCTTCATTCAATAACTGATCATTGTAAAAGTGCTGAAAGGTTCCTAGTTTTTGATTATACTTTGAAAGACCAGAATCTGTCCCTATGTAAACAAATTCTGAATTCTTACTTTCATTTATACTCCATACGTTTTGACTTGGCAAGCCATACATTGTATTTACACTCGGCCCGATGGAAAAGAAGCCGCGATCATTTGGGTTAAAGCTAGAAAGGCCTCTTTCGCTTCCGACCCAACCAATTCCAGAATTGTCAATTAACAAAAAAGAAATATTATTATTCAATAGCGAGTTTTTCTTGAAGACGTCGTCGGTACTAATAATCACTTGTCCATCTTGCTTTAACTGCACCAATCCTTGCCCATTCGTGGCAAAAAGCCAGGTGTTGTTTGCGCGTTGTATTCCTATTATAGCGCTGCTAATTTTTTGATTTATTGAAGTGTATTCTCTCTGAACTTTTTTAGTAATCAACGAATACGTAAACAATCCTTGCGACGACGAGAAAATGATTTTTTTGTTGTTATCGAAGGAATAAGCTGCCATTACAATGAATGGAGAATTGCCATTTTGCAGAGGGATTTGGAGCCTCGAGCTTACTTTATTCTGGATATCAATTATACATACACCCTGTGTTGCTGAGGAGATCAGCATCTTTCCGTCAGAAACGCCTGCTATAAACTGAATATTTGACTTCGGAATAAATTCAGGGACGGAAATAAATTTTCTCGCTTTTATATTAAAACATAATAGCGACTTTCCCTGGGTTTTCACCCACAAGAATTCGTTGCCATCATAAACAATGCTTTCAATGTGGAGCGCTTCTTTTTTAGTTAGAAAAAAAGTGGAGAATTTGCCTGTTTTAGAATTAAACAAAAGCAATCCGTTTACCGTTCCGAACCATAATTCCCCCTGACCAGTTTTGGCAGAGGAGGTTATGTATGCATTGTAAATATTAGGGGTGTTTTCACGATTGTACACCCTAAATTCTCTGCCATCAAAATGATTCAAGCCTTCTTGAGTGCCTACCCAGATGCCATTGTATTCATCCTCCAGTATAGTTGAAACCATACTTTGTGATAGACCATTAGAAATGGTATAATTAATAAACCGCAGGTCGGATTGGGCGTTTGTAGTAAACGATAATAAGCATAGAAAAATAGAGTAGAAAAGATCTTTTACCCCGTTCATTCCTTAATTCCCCTTTTGCGGCGAAACAGTCGTGTTTTCCTGCGAAGAATTTTCTAAATCCCTGTCAAATAGGTACACGCCTCCCTGATGATCGCCAATAAGACGCAGCTTGTCCAGCATTGTTCGTGCTAAGGCTTCTTCTTCAAGTTGTTCAGAAACATACCACTGAACGAAATTATGAGTCGTGTAATCCTTCTCTTGCAAGCAAATATCCACTAAATTATTAATGCTTTCCGTTACCAGTATTTCATGCTTAAGCAAGGATTCAAAAACGTTTTTTAAGTCAGTGAATTCTTTCGGTGGTGTTGAAACCCCGGCAATTTCGGCGCAACCTCCACGCTCATTGACAAATTTTATCAATTTCAACATGTGAAAACGCTCTTCATCAGAATGCGCGTACATGAACTTTGCTGTTCCGTTTAATCCATTAGCTTCTGACCAGGAGGCCATTGCTAAATAAAACTGAGAGGAAAATGCTTCCTTTTGAATTTGGTCGTTAAGTGCCTTTTCTACGCGTGGATTCATCCGATTTGATTTTGTACAAATTTAGGAAATCTAATCGACAAAAAAGTGGCCTGTAAAAAGAAAAAATGGGTGTTTTACTTGGGCAATAGGAACCACTTCCTTACTACCAAAATTGAAAAGCGATTATTACGCCCCCAATAAAACCTACAATTCCGCCAAAATAGGATAACGTCGCTGCATAAATTTTCTTTTTAGCGGCTTTGTTTTGGTACCCCTTTTTGTAATGAGGATTTGAAATTAGCAAATCATTATTTGGATTTATTCCGTTTTCAAGTTTCGTCGGTTTAACATACGCTATCAACGTTCCTGCCAGTATAGGGGCAACAAAGATGGTTCCTGCGCCCAATATAATTTCTGAAACAATTACTTCCGGCTTTACTTTGTAATAAAGTTTGGCGTCACTAGCCCCCAAATTTTGATAATCAGTATCACTCATTCCACTTTGTTGATCAGCTATTTCATTTGTTCCATCGTGAAGCTTTATGAGGAGTAAATTACTTTTCATCATCACAGCAGGGCTGGAGAATTTGTCACGAAAGGTAAAATAAGTTAGCGTTGACGCATCTATTTCTAATACTTTACAAGTTATAAATAGACCCTCTTTCGTAATGAGCGTATCACTTACATACAACTGTTCTGTTTTTCCACCTTGGTACTTGATAAAAATAATAGAGGATCGCGGGACGATCATTTGATCCTTCAACAGCGTGTCTGGTGCTGCATAAGTGATAAAATTACTGTCGACAGCTGTAATTCTTGCCGGAAAAATAAGGCCCTTGCTATCTACAAGTGTATCTTGCGTGTAACAAGTGAAGGCAGATAAGCCAACTATAAAGAAGAAAATTAATGGTTTCATAAGGAAATTATTAACTTTTTCGTGAATTAAAACCAAGAACAAGACTAAGTCTAAAACCTGATTTAGTTGTTACACCAGGTACGTCAATATAATTTCCTGTAATTGGATCGTATTCTTTACTAGGGGCAGTGGTCTTTCTGATTGAAGGAGAAAACACCACATTTATAGGGAAGGTAACTTTTCCAATTTTAAAGGACGCTCCAGCGGCCATTACCAGACCAACTCCAGAAAGCGATAGATTCGGACCTACACCTAATTCAACACCTGAGCGTGTACGAAAACCAAGTATACCGGAAGCACTTGGAAGAAACAGTCCTTGTTCAAGTCCACCGATCATCGGAACAAACTCTACTAAACCACAAGCGCCATCGTCTAAGGTAAAAATTCGCGTTTCAAATTGCCAACCGAATTGAGAAATCCAAGGCGTTATGTCTCCCCTATTAAAAGCCTCCGCAATTTTTCCCCTTGATGTTCCTGCCCCTAAATAAGTAACCCCCACTCTCGGTCCGCCATATCGTTTGGAAGGTGATAGCAAATCATCCGCTAAATTGTCGGGTTTTTTGTTTTCAGCTTTAGGAGCAACGCCGAATTCATCCTTAGTTCCATCGCTATACATCACCATCTTAACATCAGTTAAATTCATAGAATAGCTTGGGCCATCCGTCGATTTCTTAAATTTTATCAATGTGGGCGTAACTTCTGAAACGAACACATTCATTTGTGTTCCATTTTTTAAGGTTAAGACATCTTGTGCATTTGCCATAAAAATGGTTAGCATAAAAAAGGTAAGGGATAAGATCGTTTTCATAGAAATGAATTTAGTTAATAATAATAGTAAACTTCTGCAAAATTAAGTAAGCTATTATAAATATATAATTGAATTTCCCAATAGCAAAAATAGTTGTTGCGAAAATTGCAACTAGGAGGTAAATTCTATTTCAGCTTCAATTTTTTTCCGAAACAATAAGATCGTTCTATCAAACTCATAAAAGAAATGGTTTCTTTCTTTTTCATTGACAACACTTATCAAGCTTGAATTATTGATTTGCATGTCTAAGATCTGTTTTGTGTCTGACACATAATGCTCATCGGTGGTTTGCAGGTAATTCATAACATTATGCGTTAAATACAGTCCTTTCCTGTCCTTGCTTTCATAATAAAATGCCGCATCCGTATTAATTGTTTCATTTAAGTACATGTCAAATTTATTCCCATTGGCAGGAATTTGTGTGCCATAAACAAACTTTTTTCCGCAGGCGGCCTGTTCCTTTAAATGCTGAGAAAACATGAGTGCCCTGTCACATAGAAAAAGCGCATATGTTGGATCTTCAAACATCTTTGAGTTAAAATAATATAAGATTTGACGCAGGAATCCTCGCATTAATTCCGGATCATAAATTTCAACGGAAGGAATGGTGTTATAAATTGAAATTATTTTCATCCCTAAATCAAAAGCTCGTTGAGGCACTTTTTCATGCTTAAACAACATGTTTTGGTATTCGGGAATTTTTAAATACGTTTTCGCCCAAAAGAACAAGCGAAAACGGAGCAATTGGGGGATGTTTATCAATTGCAAGAAGGGCATATTATTAATCGTTAAGATAATTTTAGGATCATCTAATGATTTAAGGTTTTGAAAAGCTTTTAAGATCCCTTCTAGATAGGATTCTAAACTAAAATCAAAGGCGTTGAGTGGCATGTATCCAAATGCGACATTCCCATTCTTAAGTTGCAAAAGACTATCAAATGAAATGTCGAAGGAAGTACAAAGCTGCTTAACCTCATTAATCGTTAGTGGTGTTTCATTGCGTAATCTTCGGTAGGCCGCATCCTGACTAATTGATAAAACATCACCGAGAACATGGCTGATAGAATCCCCTGGGCTCATTTTAAATTTAACCAATTCCAATAATTGTTCTTGTATTTTTTTAGTCATTTGAGTTACGATTTAATCTTCATTCATATAACTTCGATGAACCCGCTGAGAAATTCCCGTTAATAATTCATAGGGAATGGTCCCCATTTGAATTGCCAACTCTTCCACCCCTTGATTCGACCCAATGATTTCAACCTCATCGCCTGATTTTGCCTTTACGTGAGTAACATCCACCATAATCATGTCCATGCAAACATTCCCTACCGTTGGACAAAAAACACCTTGAATAAACACGCCGCCCTTTCCATTGCTTAAACTTCGTCTATAGCCATCTCCATAACCAACTGGGATTACAGCGATCGTTAAATCCGTTGGGGCAATAAAAGTGCGATTGTAGCCAACACTTTGTCCTTTACTTACTTTTTTTAGTTGAGAAATGGTGCTTTTCCATGCTATTACAGCTTGTAGCTTTTTTTTCCAAACTGGATTTGTACTAATTCCAAAAACACCAATTCCCATTCGTACCATGTCAAATTGATTGCTTGCAAAATTTACAATTCCATCGGAATTTAATATGTGGCGCAAAAAAGGCTGGTTGATCGCTGTTTTGATTTGTTCACAAGAAGAAGAGAATCGTTCAATTTGATCTAAAGTAAAGCGCTGGTTTTCTTTGTTATCTGATTCTGCTAAATGAGAATACACACTTTTAATGCAAATTTCGGGTTGTGATCGAATGATGTCAACCAATTTTCGGACTTCATTTGGCAAAAAACCTAAGCGATTCATTCCGGTATCAAACTTCAGGTGAACGGGGAAGCCCTCCTTGCTTTGCGCTATTAATTGATGAAGAAGCGCATCAAGTTGCTCAAAAGAATAAATCGCTGGTTCTAAATTATAATTAATGCAATCCCCAAAAGCTTCCTCTTCGGCATTCATGACCAGAATTGGCAATAAAACACCTGCCTTTCTAAGTTCCACGCCTTCGTCTACATAAGCAACGCCCAAATAATCAACGCCGGTTTTTTCAATAAACTGAGCTATTCGGACCAATCCACTTCCATAAGCTTGCGCTTTTACCATTACTAAGATTTTTGTTTCCTTGTGCAAACTCTCTTTATATTCTACAAGGTTGTGTCTTACTGCTGATAAATTAATTTCTATTTGCGTCTTATGCTTTCGTAGTTTGAGGTGCATGGCCCATTTTTGCATGTTTGATTTTCTCGTTCCTTTTATCAGTACAACCGAATTTTCAAAGGTAAAAGAGGGCTCATCGCCGCTATTCACGACATGAATTTCGTTTAAATTAAATGATTTCGCTATGCTATAAATCTTTTCTAGCATAGGTGAATCTTGTTCGTGCAAGCCAATAATCAGGACCCTTGGACGCTTGTTAGCTATAGACGCTTGAAATTCCAAGGAATGCTTTAGTGCCTCAAGATCTAAGTTGTAGGTGTCATTAATGATCAAGTTATTGTTTACGCCTTCATACGTTTCTAAGCGCATGGCCAAGCGAGGCAATGAAGGAATGGCGGCCCTTATTTTTTCAATGGGAACCTTTAAAAATTTAGCGATGGCAATAGCTATTGTCGCTGACATTTTACTAGCAGCGTCATCAAATGGAAGCGAACGCAATTCTTCTGAATCCATGTTTATTATATCTCCTTCATTAAGAAATGGAAAGTCGCCAAGTTGAATGCCAGGACCTAAGAATATCTTTTTGGACCTTGAAAACAACATTGATTTTTCCATACACAGATGGGAGAAATCCTTAAAGTTTTCGAGATGAGCGGTTCCTATATTTGTTAATACGGCAATGTCAGGAGACACCATTTGTTCTTGCACTTCCATTTCACCGGGGCGGGATATTCCCACTTCAATTATCGCCACATCGCAGTCATCGTTTAATTCAAGCAAGGAAAGCGCTACGCCAAGTTGAGAATTATAACTTTTTGGACTTCTAATTATTCGATATTGGGTTGATAATAAATGATAAAGCCATTCTTTTGTGGTTGTTTTTCCAACACTACCCGTAATGGCAATTACCGGAAATTGAAATTGATCTCGGTGGAATTTCGCTAAAGACTGAAGTGCTGTTAATGCGTCTTTGACAACTAGGAAGCAAACATTTTCAAGGGGTGTATTCGGTTTTTTTGTTACAACGAAAACACGGACTCCTTTTGAATAAGCATCCTTAATAAATTCATTACCATCTTTGAATTCGCCTTGCAAGGCGTAAAAAACGACCTGGGAACCATCAATAATTTTTCTGGTATCAACAGAAATTGAGTTTAGGAGAAGGTCTGCCGGTATTGAACCAACAACTTCGGCTTTACTAATTTGTATAAGTCTTGATACGTCAATTGCTAAATTCAAGTAGTAAGTTTATTGAAACATGAACGGCAAAGCGGTTGGTATTTTTCTACAGCACCCACCAATACTTGCCCTGATTCGTTTGCTGTACGATGAGAAAACTGTGCTAAATTACCACATGAAAGACAAATTGCATGGACTTTAGTAACATATTCTGCAATCGACAAAAGATTCGGCATCGGGCCAAAAGGTTTTCCGGTGTAATCCATATCTAAGCCTGCGATGATTACCCTCGCCCCTTTAGATGCTAGAATATGACAGACTTCAATAATACCATCGTCAAAAAATTGTGCCTCATCGATTGCTACTACTTTTTCATTCTTCCATGCCGATAATATTTCGGAAGAATCATTAATTAGAAGTGCTTCAACGGCATTACCTTGGTGACTAACCACGTTGCTTTCACTGTAACGGTTGTCAATAGCAGGCTTAAATAAAAGCAAGCTTTGATTGGCAAATTGCGTTCTTTTAATTCTTCTAATAAGTTCTTCTGTCTTGCCGGAGAACATCGATCCGCATATTACTTCAATCCAACCATGTTGCCTACCCTCTCCGGGAAATTGTTCTAAAAACATCTATGTCTTTTTTTAAATTTAAAAATAATAAATATTTTTTATTATTATCACAATGATAGCGATAGGTTTTCTAATTTTGACAACTAAGGAAGCTAAATTGATTTATTAAGTAGAAAATAAACAATTAACTTCAATAAACAGTTGAAAAAATATAAAATTATACCAAATGAAAAAACTTATTAGTTCCATTTCAATGCACATTAAAGCCATCGAAGAGCAAGATATCAATTTAGAAGACTTGGATTTTTTGGTAACGCAATGTAACTTGTTACAAGAACAATTAATAATTCTCCGGTATAAGGTTTACGAAGAAGTTTCCGCTAAAAACAATGGTGACAAAAGTCCTGAATTAAAGAGTTCAGTCCCCGCTTTCGAAGCGATGGAAGAGACCGTTATTGACACTGTCGAAACTCCGGTAGTTAGCGAGACTCCTGTAAGTGAAATAAACGATACCATTCCTCCCATTAAACCTTTTGATTTCAGTTTATTCAGCGATGAAGAAGAGGCTTTATTAGAACCCGAATCGGACAAAACGATTGAAGAGCACTATTCAGAGACCACTACGATTGAAGACGAGCATGGTATAACAGAAGAGACCACCATAAAAGAACACGCGGCAACGATAGAAGAAGGTGATTCAATTATTGTTATCAATAAAGAAGAAGTCACCACCATTAGCTTTTCGAATGAATCGGAAGAGAGAAATGACCAACAGATAGTTGCCAGCGACCACCCCATGATAGCACAGTTTCGCACGATGGAAAAGAACATTCGTGGCGAAAGAGCGATACTACCATTGGAAAGCTTAGCCGGGTCATTTACCTTGACAGAAAAACTACAATATATCAATGCGCTTTTCGGAGGATCAAGCGAGGCTTTTGGCACAGCAGTTAAAAACCTTAATGAGCAACAGAATATGGCCGGAGCGATTTTGGTCTTAATTGGCAATGCAGAATCAAATGCATGGAACTTTGTAAAATCTTTCGAAATTATTGAAGAGTTCGTTCTAAAAATATGCAGGAGATATGCGAATAGCCCTGCTGCTTAGCACCTGTTTTGCTTTCTCCTCCTGGGGACAGCAAGTCGACTTTCGCGCATATACCGAGCAATTATGTTCCCCAGCATTCCACGGAAGAGGGTATGTCAATCAAGGAGATTCTATTGCGGCAGCATACATTTCCCAATACTTTCGAAAAATTGGGCTGTCGCCTATTCAAGGTTCTTACTTTCAATCTTTTTCGTTTCCCGTAAATACCTTTCCAGGAAAGATGCTGGTTTATACTGAATCTGACACCTTGCGGCCCGGAATCGATTTTTTAGTGGCCCCAAATTCCGCCGGCATGAAAGGGAAGCTTAGCTTGATCTATTTTACTCCCGAGGAATTACTATCCATTCGTAAATCAACTTTCACGCTTAAAAAAGAGGAGGCTATCGTCATTGACTATTCAGGCCTTCCAAAAGATTCCCTTAAACTTATAAAAACTAAAATAGCTGAACTAGCCACGTCTTTTCCGATTATAGAAATCACCAATGAAAAACTAACCTGGTCGGTAAGTCAAGAAGCGAGCAAGACCTTACATTTAATCATTTTAAAGTCCGCGTTTAAAGAACTTCCCGCTAAGCTTTATCTTGATCTGGAACAGAAATATATACCAAATCATGTTGCCAATAACGTGATTGGATTCTGCGCAGGAAAAGCAAAAACAAAAAAGACACTTCTTATTTCAGCACATTATGATCACTTAGGCCGAATGGGCAGCGAAACCTATTTTCCTGGTGGAAATGATAATGCTAGTGGAAATGCCATGTTAATTCACTTGGCCGAGGAGTTAATAAAGCATCCGATAAAATATAACGTGCTATTTGTTGCATTTGCCGGAGAAGAAATTGGATTACTCGGATCAAAATACATGTCTTTGAATCCTATTATTCCCTTAAAAGACATCCGTTTTATGCTCAACTTAGACATTATGGGAAGCGGCGAAGAAGGAATAACGGTGGTGAATTCTACCTTGTTTCCGAAGGAATTTGATTTATTGAAATCCATTAATGCTAAAAAGCGATTGTTAAAAGAAATCAAGCCACGTGGACCTGCTGCAAATTCAGACCACTATTATTTTACCGAAGCGGGGGTGCCTGCATTTTTTATCTATACGATGGGGCCAAACAAACATTATCATGATGTGGAGGATCGCTATGAGGCCCTGAGTTTTGAGGCATTTGATTCGCTTAACCGTTTACTCCTTGCCTTTATCAGGAAAATTAAGTAAGTGTCGCTTTTAAGTGCTTTGATATACATACAACTTGCAGTAGGATCAGTCCAAGGAACATGTACAATACATGAAAGACCACCGTTGTTGGCGAATTAGTATAAGCTACAGAAGCGATAAATGACAAAAAAAGTAACATTTGAATAATTGTCAGCGAAACAATTCCAACCAATAAAACCTTAGGGTTTTTATAAATCGCGGGGAGCATTACCGCCCAGCCCGCAAAAAATAGCACAGAAAAAATAAATAGCGCTAATACAAGCGTCTTAGACGGAAAATTTTCTGTGGAAAATGTTGCGGAGATAAAAAGGTACAATAAAGCAATCGAAAGAAACGAAATCAGGGTGTTTCGAATGTACTGTAATAAAAGACGCTTGTTATTCATTTTTCAGTGCCGACTTTATTACAAGATATAGTGAAACTAGCACTCCAAGAACAAGAAGTCCAGCTGTCCAATACGCATTTTTAGAATTAAAATAGCGGTCTAAATAATCTCCGAGAAAACCAAATAAAACAATAATTGCTGCCATTTGAATTCCTTGTGAAGAATACTTGGCAACTAATTTTATTTTTGGCTTCAAGTGATTTTCTGCCTTAATCTTCTTCTTCTACGTCAGTAGTAAAGGTAGTGGTAGTCATAGGAGATTTCATGACACAAGCCCCTTCAAAATAGGCTCCTTCCTCAATAGTTAACTTAGTAGCTTGGATATCGCCTTTTATTCTAGCGGTTGAATGCATGGTTAACAAATTCTCAACCGTTAGTTCGCCATGGACCGTACCATCAATTTCAGCATTTACACAAACAAGATTTCCCTTGAGTTTTCCTGAGGAGCCAATCAATACTTTTCCAGAACATGAAACATTACCAATAATGTCGCCTTCTATTTGAATATTAGAATCGGAAACAATATCTCCTGTAAATTCTGTACCCGAAAGTATTTTATTAAATTCTGTGCTATCAGTGTTGGAAGTATTACCTCCAAAAAATTCTTTTCTTTTTAACATAAATCAGTAATTAAGGTCGTAAAACTCTTTATACAATTCAAAGTTACTTGATTCTATTAACTTTTTCAAATTTTCTTGAGTAATAATCTGAATTCTATTGTTTTGCCATTGATCTAATTCTTCGTATCCTGCTTTGTAGGCAACGATATAATCACTTGCTAATTTAACAGAAGCAAACTCTGCGACGAGGACAAAAGAGGTTTCTTTAAGGGTTAATTTGCTTTGAACTTTTAATTTTATGTTTTTATATTTCTTTGCTGTAAAGTCGGAAATGTCATTTTTTGCATCGTTGGCATCTTCGTCTTCATCCATTAGAATTATCACGAATTGCGTTACGGAATCATTATAGACAAATATGCTTGGCTTGGGAGTTGGTAAGGGCTCATTTTTTGAGATCCCATTATTGATAATGTCAATCATTTCCTTTGCCCGAATAGCTTGTAGCGTACCTGGTTTTTCGTCTATAATCCTTGTTAATTTTGGAAGTAAGGATTTTTTATCTTCTGTTAATTGTCCCGCGGCCAACACATTTAGCAACATGTATTCAGCCCTTAGCGCATTTGATTTGTCCCCATTGACAATTAATTCCGATGCATTGTAAACCGCCTGATACTCTTTCTTTTCATATCTTTCCACAAGGCCTACATAATCTTTTTGAGCGGCTATTCTTCCTTCTTTTTGCTTCACAAAAAAGTCAGGGTCTTTGAAATAATTGGCGACATCAGAATTCGGATAATTCTTTATGATATACTCTTTATATTTAGCCCCTGAGCCATTGTTCTCATTCAATTTATACAATTGAAAAGCGGCGGAAAGATCGGTGTTGCTAATTCTCTTTTTAGCCAATATTTTTTGGAATTGAGCCATCGCTAACTCATTTTCATTCAGTAGCTCTTTAAATAGAACTCCCGAAGTATACAACGCTTCAATTTCTGCTACTACCGAGATCTCAAAAAGACTATCTGTTAATGGTAATTTCTTTCTCAATCCTTCCACGGTAAGTTCATCGACCGCTTCGTCAATTACTTGTGCTACAAGGTTGGTGTCTTCTTTGTTTTCATCGTCTTCTTTGAATTCCGTGAAAACAATTTTACTGGATCGTCTCCAATCGTCTTTATCTTCTCTGTCCCCCCACATTTTCCGGAATTCATTAAAGCCTTCCTCTTTCAATTTCTGATTGTTGAAATACCATTTATTAGTCGCCCCGTTTTGGTTCGTGTTCGATTGAGCTTGCAAGGCTAGTAACTTGGCGGCTTCTGCTTCTTTCCGCTTTTGTTCCTCCTCTTTCATGTCTTTGATTAGCTGCTTAAGGAATTCTGTCTGCGCTTTTTCGGGCATTTTAGCAATTCGTTGCACACTGTCTTCGTAGATTGATTTTTCAAGCGCGTTGACTAAGTCTAGCAATTTAACTGCCTTTGACTTAACTTGTTCCGAATTAGTATAGATGTCAGGCATGCATCGCACACAAGAATCGTAATATTTTTGTGCGTTGATGTACGATTTTTCATCAAACGAAATATCTCCTAATTTCTCATAGGACAGTGCTTTTTGACGTTTATTCGTGGTGGAGTAAAAGGCAGAATTCGTGTAATAGTTTTTCGCTAAGCTGCTGTTTCCTCGATTCATTTCCAATGCTGCTTTTGCATAATAAATTTGATCTTTAAAGGGCGCATTTTTGGCGTCCTTTAACATTTTATCAAGGCCTTTGCTCAACTTACTGTTATTTCCTAGCATGGCTCTATTCAGTCTTGCATTAAAAGACACTTCATAAAGTGCTGAAGCAGATAGCGCTTTTGAATAATTATATTGTGCCGAATCAATTTGACCACTCTGCTGGTAAATTTGACCCAGAATAAAATGAAGGCGGGCTTTGTCTTGTTTGTTATTTGATTTGGCAACAGCATTTGTTAGCGAGAAGGCCGCTTCCCCAAATTGCTTTCTTTTTACAGCCAGATCTGCTTGCGTCTTAAAAATTTCCAACTGTAAGCCTTTAGACATTTTAGGCGCAAGTTCTACCGTTGGGTCTTTCTTTTTAAATAGTGCCAAGACACTTTTTAGGGAACTCTTTTTTTGAGTAAGTGCCGTTTCCTGGAGTTCATCTAGCAATAATTTCGCTTCCGAAAACTTATTTTGCTCAATGTAAATTCTTGCCATCCACAATTCTGCTATATATCGAGATGGATCCTTTTGAAAAAAGCGCTTCACGAATTGGAAGTTTTTTAATGCTTTATCATAATCTCTTCGATAAAACATCGCTTTTCCAACCGTAATCCAATTTTCATCAATCCATTTGTTGTGTTCCGCCTCTTTCATGCTCATGTCTTCCGTGCTTGGCATAGAATGGTTCTTTATCACCTTGGAACATTTCACAATCGCGGTATCAATGGAGGGATACATCCCTTTTACTTCCGTTTCGTTGGGTAAAGGCGTAATCGGCAATAATTCATAGAAATCTTCTTTCCGGCTATTTCCATAGGTTAACAGCGCTTGATTAAGGAGTTCTTCCGCATTAAAATGACCGTTGTATTTGGCAGTCATTCCATGAAATGTTCTGTTCAGGAAGGTGTTTTTTTCCGTAGAACAGGCCACCAAAATAGCTGTTAAGATTAGTAATAAAGAAAGCTGTCTAAAAATACTCATTAAAAAAAATCAATTGCGGTAACTAAAAAAATAGCTATTTAGTATATTGGACACTAAATTAAGCAATGTTTGTAAAGACTTGCTGAATATCGTCATCATCCTCAATTTTATCGAGCATTTTTTCAATATCCACCATTTGTTCTTCTGTAAATTCAACAGGCGTTGTAGCAAAGCGACTTAAACTGGATTTTTGGACTTCTATTTGCAAATCTTCCAAGGCTTTTGACAAGGTACCGAAGGCAGAATAATCACCATATACGAAGAGCTGACCTTCTTCCACTTCTATTTCTTGACAGCCCGCATCAATTAAATCGAGCTCTAACATTTCAGGATCAATATTTTCCGTGATATTGATTTCAAAGACGCTTTTGCGTTCAAACATAAATTCAAGGGATCCAGTAGGAACGATTCCACCATTGGCTTTGTTAAAGTAGGACTTCACATTTGCAACGGTCCGTGTTGGATTATCGGTGGCACATTCCACAAAAACGAGAACGCCGTGTGGGCCTTTTCCTTCATAATTCACTTCGGTAAACGAGGCAATATCTTTTTGAGCGGCTCTTTTTATAGCGGCATCGATATTGTCTTTTGGCATGTTTTCAGACTTCGCGTTCTGAATCGCGGTCCGTAGTTTTGCATTGGTCGCTGGATCCATGCCCCCTTCCTTTGCCGCCATGGTAATGGCTTTTCCTAATTTAGGAAAAATTTTGGACATCTTGTCCCACCTTTTTTCTTTTGCTGCTCGTCGGTATTCAAACGCTCTTCCCATTCTATTACAATTTTGTCAAAGTTAAAAATTTCAAGTTTGAAAGTCAAGAGAAAACCTAAGACATGCTTAGAATTTGACTTATATAGTTTAATATTGGTTCATTACCAAATCCTGAGACACTCGATGTGGTATAAATCGGGGGCAATTCCTCCCATGTCTTTAACATTTCTTTTTTGAATTTTAGCAAGTTTTTTTGAAGCGCAGAACTTGATAATTTATCAATTTTTGTAAAAACCATCACAAAAGGAAGTTGTTTTTCCCCGCACCAGTTAATGAATTCCATGTCAATTTTTTGAGGCTCTAAGCGGGAATCCAAGAGGACAAAAATATTCATCAAGGTTTTTCTTTTCGTGAGGTAATCCGCGATAAATTTCTCCCACGTAGACCGGGCAGACTTGGATGCTTTGGCATAGCCATACCCTGGCAGATCGACTAAATACCATTCATCGTTGATGACAAAATGATTTATTAATTGCGTCTTTCCGGGGGTTGATGATATTTTTGCGAGTTTTTTCTGCCCTGTTAATAGGTTAATCAGGGAAGACTTTCCCACATTCGACCTTCCAATGAATGCAAACTCTGGCAAGCCATCATCAGGACATTTTTTGTGGTCTGTGTTAGAAACAACAAAAGAAACCGATTTAATTTTCATAAATCAAAGGTAGTCTTTATTTTTTTGAGTGGGTTTAAGGTCACTTCTCCGTTGCCAGATAATAATCCCATGATAAATTAGAAAGAAGTTCTTTGACCTTCAAAAAGTACTGTCAACCGAACTCAACTCAAAAAATAATTTGACAACTCAAGTCAAGCGCTTGGTGGGGTTAATCTTATTGGCCTAATTTGTAGGCAAATTAATAAAGCATATTGAAATCAATGAGTTGGGTCGGTTGATAGGGTTTTGAGAGTAGTGTGATTATTATTTTATCTTTACGTAATATTAGATTTATTAACTTTTTTCAATTTAAATGCCTTCTAAAGAAGTAAATCAGGTTAAATCAAAAAAAAGAGTTGCTGATCACGGTGAAGTATTCACCGCTGAAAGGGAAGTGAATGCCATGTTGGATCTTGTCAAGCAAGAAACTGAACGCATTGAATCTCGTTTTCTTGAACCTGCTTGTGGCAACGGGAATTTTTTAGCCGAGGTGTTAAGAAGAAAGCTGAAAGTTGTAAATGACAGATATTCAAAAAATCAGATTGAATGGGAACGCTACGCTACAATTACTGTTTCAAGCATTTATGGTGTTGACATTCTTGAAGACAACGCAGAAGAATGCCGTGAACGACTTTTTAAAATCTTTGAAGAAACTTACAAATCCCTTTTCAAAGAAAAGATTAAGGATGAATGCCTAATAAGCATCAAATACCTACTCAATCGCAATATCTTATGGGGCGATGCGCTTGATTTCACAAACCCCGAAACAAAAAAACCAATTGTGTTTTCTGAATGGAGTGCCGTGAACGGTTCCATGCTCAAACGAAGAGACTATGTATTTAAGTTTCTTGTCGAGAAAACACATCAGTTTTCAATGTTTAACGATGAAGGAGATCCTGCAGCTATTGATGATCCTATAAAAGATTTTCCACTTATTCATTTTTTAAAATTAGGTGAAGATGATTGAAACCAGTTACAATCCCGACGTACTCACTTGTCTTGCCAATTTGAGCAATGACGAGGTTTTTACTCCTCCTACTGTTGTGAACGATATGCTTGACTTGTTACCTGCTGAATTATGGAGTAATCCAAAAACAACATTTTTAGATCCGGTAAGTAAGAGTGGTGTTTTCTTGCGAGAAATAACCAAGCGTTTAGACAAGGGCTTGGAAATACAAATTCCGAACAAGCAAGACAGGATCAACCATATTTTGATGAATCAAGTATTCGGAATTGCTATTACAGAATTAACCTCTCTACTTTCAAGAAGAAGTGTTTATTGTTCCAAAATTGCCAATGGTCAATATTCTCTGTGTACAGAATTTTCGGACGAGCAAGGAAATTTGCGATTTGAACGCATGGAGCATACTTGGCACAATGGGAAATGTAAATACTGTGGTGCAAACCAAACGGAATATGATCGAGGCGAAGAACTTGAATCCTATGCTTATAATTTTATTCATACAGATAAACCTGAAAAAATATTCAACATGAAATTCGATGTAATCGTTGGTAACCCACCATATCAGCTTGACACTGGGGGTGCAGGCAGACAAGCAAAACCCATATATAATTTATTCGTACTTCAAGCAATAAAGCTTAATCCAAAATACTTGGTGATGATTATTCCATCAAGATGGTTTGCGGGCGGCATGGGGCTTGATGATTTTAGAGATGAGATCATGAATGATAGGAATATTAAGAAAATTGTAGACTTTACAAATGCAAAAGATTGTTTTCCACAGAATAGTATAAGCGGAGGGGTGTGTTATTTTTTACGAGATCGCGATGTACAATCCGATTGTGAATTTGTCAGTAATTATAGTGGGCAAAATAATGTTGTAATAAGACCACTAAATGAGTTTTCGGTTCTTGTTCGATACAACAATGCTGTGTCTATAATCAGAAAAATAAAACTTAAAAAAGAGGATAGTTTAGATAAAATTATAAGTTCTTTAATGCCTTTTGGATTGCCAACAAATTATCGTGGCACAGTTAATCGGAAAAGTGAAACTGATTTAATTTTACATTCTAGCAGTGGGGTAAGTTATATTCGAAAAGATGAAGTCTTGAATGGCTTTGACTTGATTGATAGTTTTAAAGTTTTAATTAGCAAGACAAGTGCGGAACATGCTGGTGAGCCCGGAAAGGATGGGACTTTTAAAATTTTAACGTCATCATTAAAAGTTTTATTGCCAGGTGAAGTGTGCACTCATTCTTACTTTGTTATTGGTAATTATAATAATAGAATTGAAACTGAAAATCTACTATCATATTTACACACCAAGGTTGTTCGTTTTTTGATTTTACAATCATTAAGTTCTATTAATCTTTCTAAACTTGTTTTCTCTTTTGTCCCTTTCCAAGATTTTTCAGAATCTTGGACGGATGATAAACTTTATGTGAAATATGGACTTACAATAGAAGAGATTGATTTCATCGAAAGTATGATTCGCCCTATGGATTTATCGCAAACAATGGTTGATCATGAATAACGAGGTACCGTCTAGCAATTTATCTCCATTATTAGAAGAGTTGCGTATTCTGATTGCACAAAGTCATGCAAGCATTGCGGCAACTGTTAATTCTGCGATGAGTGTACTTTATTGGGAATTGGGACACCGTATCAATGCTGATATTTTACAAAATCAACGGGCTAGTTATGGTCAGGAGGTTGTTTCCTCTTTGGCCAAAGCATTGTCGCTTGAATTTGGTAAGGGCTGGAGCGAAAAACACATTCGTCATTGTCTACGCGCTGCGGAGACTTTTCAAAACAAGGAAATTTTCTACGCACTGAGTAGAGAATTGTCGTGGACACACTTGCGCTCTGTTATTTACATGGAGGATGCACTAAAAAGAAGTTTTTACATTGAGATGTGTCGCATGGAAAAATGGAGTACCCGCATCCTGCAAGAGCGCATAAACTCCATGCTGTATGAAAGAACATCCATCAGTAAAATGCCCGAACAGACCATTAAAAACGAAATTCAAGCACTAGAATCGAATAAAGAATTAACAAACAACCTGGTGTTTAGAGACCCTTATTTATTGGAATTTCTTGGGCTGCAAGATACGTATTCTGAAAAGGACTTGGAATCTGCTATTCTCGTTGAGTTGCAAAAATTCATCATTGAATTGGGGTCTGATTTTGCTTTTATGTCAAGGCAAAAACGCATCACCATAGATAATGAAGATTATTATCTCGATCTGTTATTTTATCACCGCCGCTTAAAATGTTTGGTTGCCATTGAACTCAAGCTTGGGAAATTTGAAGCCGCGCACAAAGGTCAAATGGAACTTTACCTCAAATGGCTGGAAAAGTACGAACAGGTAGAGGGAGAAAATTCCCCTGTTGGTCTCATTCTGTGCGCCTCGAAAAATGAGGAACACATTGAATTGTTGCAGTTGGAGAACAGCAATATCAAGGTGGCAGAATACTTGACGCAACTTCCCGACATGAAAGTTTTGGAAATGAAACTAAATCAAGCGATTGAACGGGCAAAAAACAAAATGAATCTAGATGAGCAATAGTGAGTTTTTTCCAGCACGGGTTTTTGTAAATCCTACGATTTACGCATATGAATTGGTTGGTGTAACTACTCATGAAGGCCAAATTAAAATCGGGTTTACTGATCGAGATGCCTTCACTAGAGTGTCAGAGCAACTTAAAACAAGCGCAGTCAAATACCGGATCTTGTTCGAAACATCCGCCATGCGTAACGATGGAAGTTCATTTACGGATAAAGATGTTCATCGCCTTCTAAAAAAGAAGGGACTTCCAAACCCAGAAGGAGAGTGGTTTAAATGTACGGTTAAGGATGTTGAATCGGTTGTTTTGTCCTTGAAAACAGGTGTGAAGAATGAGGACAATCGTACGCTTTCATTTGGTATGCGTCCCGAACAAGAACAAGCGGTTGATAAAGCAATTGCCTACTTTTCAAGTTACACGCAAGAAAACCCAGGCAAAACACCTCACTTCCTTTGGAATGCCAAAATGCGTTTCGGTAAAACCTTTGCCAGTTATCAATTGGCTAAAAAGATGGGATGGTCAAAAATTTTAGTTCTTACATTCAAACCAGCTGTTCAAAATGCTTGGGAAGAGGATTTGAATAATCATCTTGATTTTGAAGGTTGGCAATTCATCGCACGTAATGGACTCTCTTTTGAACAAGCAGATCCAAAGAAACCGATTGTTTGTTTTGGTTCGTTTCAAGATTATTTAGGTAAAAACACAAGTACTGGAGGTATAAAAACGAAAAATGAGTGGGTTCATGCTACCAATTGGGATTGTGTAATATTTGATGAATATCATTACGGAGCGTGGCGAGAGAATGCGAAAGAGTTATTTGAAGCAGAGGGTAAAAAAGAGATTGAGTTCGGAGAAGGAGAAGGTATTGAATACTTTGACGAAGAAACAATGCCAATAACAACTAATCATTATTTGTATTTATCAGGTACCCCTTTTAGAGCAATAGCATCAGGTGAATTTATTGAAGAACAAATATTTAACTGGACCTATTCGGATGAGCAAAAAGCAAAAAGTGAATGGGTAGGTGAAAATAATCCTTATGCATCCTTACCGAGAATGGTCTTAATGACCTACCAATTGCCCGATTCAATTAAGGAAATTGCAATGAAAGGCGAATTCAATGAATTTGACCTAAACATTTTCTTTTCAGCAAATGGTGAAGGAAGCAACGCTGAATTTAAATATAAAGATGAGGTTCAAAAATGGTTGGAATTAATACGAGGAGGATTCTCAGAAACATCCATTGACAATTTAAAAATGGGTGCTTCAAAACCTCCAATGCCTTTTTCGCATGCACCATTATTAAAAGTTTTAAATCATACATTTTGGTTTTTACCAACTGTTTCATCTTGCCATGCATTGGCGAACTTGCTCCATGAACGTCAAAACACGTTTTATCATAATTACAACGTGGTAATCGCAGCAGGTACAAGTGCCGGAATCGGCGTTCATGCACTTCCTCCTGTTTGGGAAGCTATGACGGATAATCCATTAGAATCAAAGACAATTACATTATCATGTGGTAAATTAACTACTGGGGTTTCTGTTAAGCCTTGGACTGGTATTTTTATCCTTCGGAATAGTTCGTCTCCTGAAACATATTTTCAAGCAGCATTTCGGGTACAAACCCCTTGGTCAATAAAGAATCCTGATAGTAAATCTCCAAATAAGGAAGATATATTAAAAGAGGAATGTTATGTCTTTGATTTCGCCCCTGATCGTGCTTTGCGACAAATTGCCGATTATAGTTGTCGTTTGAATGTAGGTGAATCTAATCCTGAAGCCAAAGTTGCAGAATTCATTAGTTTTTTACCTGTGCTTGCCTATGACGGTAGTTCAATGAAACAAATAGATGCTGCAGGAATTTTGGATATGGCA
>Ga0214919_10003592_pt1 | contig 23315 bp, 28 predicted proteins | sample LL1503_MetaG_FD_177994 | JGI IMG/M metagenome (GOLD analysis project Ga0214919, IMG submission 177994) | Freshwater microbial communities from Lake Lanier, Atlanta, Georgia, United States - LL-1503 | ecosystem: Environmental > Aquatic > Freshwater > Lake | place: USA: Georgia | collected... | reverse complement strand
CACAAAAGGGTATTTGGGAGATGCCAATGTTGGAGAATGGTCAAGTACTGTTGAGAAAGTGAAACAACAATATCCGAATGTTAAAATTGTTATACCTGGTCACGGAAAAATTGGAGGTAAAGACCTGTTAGATTACACGATTAAATTATTTGAGTCCAATTAGTTGCAAATTGACACGAAGTTTAACCCTTCAATTTCCTAATTGTCACATACTCTATCATCGGATTATAGTTGCATCTTTCGTCTGTAAGGGGAGCACAAAAGAAAAGCCTTGCATTTTGCAGGGCTTTTCTTTTGGCTGTCAGTGAGTTAGGGTAGTTGCATCTATTGGTTTTTCATTCCATATAAAAACCTAGTCAATTTGGTTCTTCTTATAATATATTCATATAAAGCATAAATAACTATGGAAGAGCAGATGGACAATAGTAGGTATTTTATCAAAATAGAAACCTTCAATTTTACTATCCAATAACCAATGGCTACAATGATGGTTTGATGAATGATAAAGAATGGGAATACCGCCTGGTTTAAGTATTGCAAAATACTTGATGAATTGTTTAGGTGTTTTTTTGTAAATCCTATTATGGTCAAAATAATACTCCAAATTTGTAGTGCATCTAGTAAAAAGTATACTTGAGCATCCATCCCCTCTTTTTTAGGTAGTGCGTTAGGTAAATAATAATTTATAAAAAGTAATAAACTTGTTACTACTGCTAAAGACAAGTTTATTTTTCTATAACGCTCGCAGTTATCCCAAAATTGATTACTGCTAGCTAATAGATACCCTAAAATTAAATAAGAAATTGAAGAATTGAATACAAACCAATCTTCCACTAAACTTCCTTGTTCTGGATACTTTAAATAAAACTGATAATAAATATAATATTGAATTAGGAAGACTAAAAAAATGAGATACTTGCTTGACAATACATTTGAAAAACTGTCTTTATATTTTTCTATTATTTTTATTTTCAGAATAGATAACAATGGAATTAATAGTAAAATGAAGGTCAATAAATACACAATAAACCACATGTGGCTCCAAGTTAATGAACCATCTGGGTAAGGAACAAAATTCCAAACTGAAGGATAAAATTCAAAGTAACTTCCAGTTTCACGTCCTTTTTGCAAGTATTCAACATACACTTGAATAGGTATGGTAAATAACATTGCAAACACTAAAGGAATAAAAAGCCTTCTGAACCTTTCAACTGTGAATTTTAAAATGTTTCTAGTTTTTAATGAAAAATATATTCCTACTCCTGAAATAAAGAAAAGTAAAGGCAATCTCCATTGATGAAACCATAATACAAGACTTAGTAGTATCTCTGATTTTTGTTCATTCTTCACTTCCCAATTATATTTTACAAATGGCAATGCGCTATGAAACAGGATTAGCAGTAAAAATGCAAAAACTCTAATGTGGTCAATAAAGTATAATCTATTTTTCATATTCACTTAAACGGATATATCGGGTTATTTGTTACACCAAAATGTACATTTTATCCAAATTTGACACCAGTTCTACCCTCTAATTTCCTGATAGTCACATACTCATTCATCGCATTATAGTTGCATCTTTCGTCTGTAAGGGGAGCACAATAGAAAAGCCTTGCATTTTGCAGGGCTTTTCTATTGGCTAACAGTGAGTTAGAAGTACTCCAATTAAAGTTCTGGGTTGATTTGACCCATATTAAGGTGTATTTATACGTTCACCCGTATTTGTCTGTTTTTTCTTTGTAAATTTGGGTATGAAAGTTCAAGAAGTTAAATATATATCTGACTATATCATTAGCATCAAATTTGATGATGGTGTTTATGGCACTATTGAATTAAATGATTTGGTTCAAAAGGGAATTTTCAAAGTACTTCAAGATAAAAATGAATTCGCTAAGGTTTATACAAATGGGTATTCAATTGCTTGGTCAAATGAACTTGAAATTGATGCTACTACTATTTATTCCGAATTAACTGGTAAAAATTTTGGAGAAATTCTCAGTCCAAAATTATCTCATGCCACAAATTAGTTACTTTCTAGGCGTTATTATTCGTATGTTTTATAGGGACCACAATCCCCCACACTTTCATGCAGTGTATGCTGATTTTGAAGGCATCATTGATATTGAAAAAAATGAAATTATTGGTGGGTATCTTCCACCTAGAGTTTTAGCAATAGTTTCAGAGTGGACAGCTATTCATCAAAATGAATTAATGGATAATTGGGAAAGAGCAAGACAACAAGAAAGCCTTAAGGACATTGCTCCTTTAGTTTAGTTATAAATTTCCAAGTGCTGCAACTTTGGTGCGAAAGGGGAGCACAAAAGAAAAGCCTTGCATTTTGCAGGGCTTTTTTATTGGCTGTCAGTGAGTTAGGGTAGTTAAAATATTTTTATTGAAGTTCCATTTTAAGTTAACTTTGTAAATTAATGATAGAGTATTTTAGAAGTACTTAATAAATAAAAATGGCAAAAAATAATATTACAAATTTTAATGAGCATTTAACTGGACGTTATGGTGATAGAGGTTCAGAGAGGAGAATTGAATTTGAAATTAAAGCAAAAGCATTTCTTATTGGAGAGTTAATTAAAGAAGAGAGGAAAAATGCAAAAATGACGCAGGAGCAGTTAGCGGATAAGATTGGCGCCAAAAAAAGTTTTATCTCTCGAATAGAAAATGGAAAAACCGATATTCAACTCTCTACATTATATAGGCTGCTTGAATTTGGACTAGGTAAAACTGTTGAGGTTTCTGTTAACTAATACTACTTATACTTGTGGTCGCAATTTGCGACTTAAAATTGATGCAACTACTATCTATTTCGAATTAACTGGTAAAAATTTTGGAGAAATCCTCAGTCCAAAATTGACTCATACCACAAATTAGTTATGAAGTTTTTTTGTAAGAGGAGAATATTTGTCGATCTACTTTTTGTTTCACAAAATCCTTGGTATTAAAAGACAGCTCAATCATAGCTATAGAGGCAGTTAATCTTTCTTCAATACTTTTATCAAACCAAAATTGGTAATCAATATTTTTATCCTTAGACATATTTCTTGATGCATATATATCAACATCAACAAAAGCTCTTTTCATAGGATTCATTATTTATTATAAAGATAATTAAAATTAATAACCTTAGGACAATAACACCTCAGCAGGTATATTTAATTCTTGATGAAAAAACTTAGCTAACTCAAGGGTTAATGGCTTCTTTTTGTTCAGTAAAGAAGATACATACCCTTTGCTTCCAACTTTGCCTACAAGATCCTTATTCTTTAGCCCTAGTTCAATCATTTTTACCTTAATGGCATCAATTGGATGCGGTAATGGAATGGGATACTTGGCATCTTCATATTGTTTTATTAATAGAAGTGCTACTTGTAGTTTTTCCCCTTGTGGGGTATTTGATTTAACCTTATGCTCAAACTGAGCATCTACCCAATCCATGCTCTGCTTATAATGTTTTTTAGTCTTAATAATTCTCAGTTCCATATTCCAATAACATTCTTCGTGTAATAATATTAAACACTATGTAAATATAATAAGTTTACTAATAGAAAACTTTCTAAATAGATAATTTTTTTTAATTTTGTTCTAAATCAAACGGACACAAAATGAACGCACCTTTTAGCAAGTATCTCTATATTGGTTTTTTACTATTAGGCTTATACCAAGCCATTTTCTCTAAAGACTATGTTCAAGCAGCAGCATCTCTAGGTATAGGATTGGCATTTGACCCGTTCAATCCAGAACAAAAATGGAATGAAAGACCTACATGGCAAAAAGGGGTGTTAATCATTCACCTTGCTTTAGTCGCAGCAATGTTCGGTTTAGGCGTTGGATTGAATGATAAGTAAACCTGTTTCAATATAAATTTCATTATGAAGGTTAAAGTAAAAATTTGTTGCATTAGTAGTGTTGAAGAAGCTAGACTAGCTGTTGCTTATGGCGCTGCAGCGATCGGCTTAGTGGGTAGAATGCCCAGTGGTCCTGGTATTATCACAGATGATCTTATACATGCCATTGCTAAAACGGTTTCGCCGCCCATTCAAACTTTTTTATTAACGAGCGAAACAACTACAGACAATATTATAGAGCATCACAGGAAAGTAAATACCACTACTATTCAAATTGTAGATGCCTTAAGTGGCCGTGAATATCATAAAATTAGAGAAGCCATACCCAATGTACAATTAGTGCAAGTTATTCATGTATTGGATAAAAGCTCTATTAAAGAGGCTATTGAAATATCTGATTTTGTAGATGCTATTTTATTAGATAGCGGTAATCCTAATTTACCTACCAAGGTTTTGGGCGGCACAGGTAAAACACATAACTGGGACTTAAGTAAAAAAATTAGAGAGGAAATTAGCCTGCCTGTATTTTTAGCAGGAGGTATTAATAAAGATAATATTAAAAAGGCCATTGAGCATGTTCAACCATATGGGATTGACTTATGTAGTAGTGTAAGAACTAGTGGGCAATTAGATGAAAGCAAACTAGAAGCTTTATTTAATGCTTTACAGTAGCCTTTTTTATTTATACTACAAGCCTCATCATAATATCGGTTTGCTCGTCATTGCCTAATTTGAAAATATGGGTATCAAATGGAACAAAACCATTTTTCTTATAAAACTGAAGCGCTCTATGGTTTTGCTCCCATACGCCTAGCCATACATATTTTACCTTCATTTCTTTTGCTATAGAAATGGCCTTCTCGTAAAGTGATTGACCTAGTTTTTTACCATGAAATGCTTGCAGTACATATATTCTTTCAATTTCAAGTGCCTCATTGTCTTTTAATTCTGTTTGAGAAGCGCCAAGATTTATTTTTAAATAACCCACTACATTATCTTCAATTTCTGCAAAATAAAAAGAGGAATAAGGGTTATTTAATTCCGAACTTAGTTTTTCATTTGAAAAGCTTTCTTCCAAGTATTTATCTAAATCCTCTTTTGTATTATGTTCTGTAAAAGTTTCAGCAAAAGTGGTTTTGCCAATTTTTTGTAATTGGGCTAAATGGTCAATACTTATTTTTCTAATGACTAATTCCATTATTTTTTTACTGCATATTTAATAGTTCTTGCATCTTTAATAACACCTTTCCAATTTAATCCGTAACCAAAATCATAGCTATGACCTTGACTGTCCTTATAGGTAACCATATCATGCGGTACATCTTCTTTTTGTTTTTCTACCACTGACATGTTTAATGGCATTTGCATAGGAAGTAGTCCACTCGGTTCAACTTTACCCGTTAGAATATCCATTTGCGCTTCCACTTGCACACCGAACTCACCAATTATAGCATCTACCTCTTTTTCAAACTCTCCAAAAACCATAGGGTTTGTAAGTGATATAGAAATTACAACAGGCTTGCCATTCATAGCCTTCTTTGTTTGCTCAATAGTATTTAAATCGGGGTATGAATTTGATTTTGATGTTTTGTTGATATAGGTTCTGTCTTTAATAGTAGAGTCCACTACTGGGTCGCCAGCAGCCATACTATGTTCTCTAGCATCAACAGCTTTGTAGTCCTTTAATTGTAAGCTAATGGGCACATAGCCATTCCCGCCTGCTTCTCTATCTGCTCTGCTATAACCACCACTCACCGGGCTCTTAATAAATACAATGGCAAAATCTGCTTTTGTAGGATCCTCTGTTACGGTATAATATTTTTTAACTAAATCTACATTTATGGGGTACTCGGTTTTTTCAGGTGTAGCTTGACCAAAGAAGTTCACACTAGCAGGCGTAGTTCTTTTAGGTATATAAACAGTTTTACCTGTAGCAATAGGTAATGTTTTATTTTGATTCTTAATTAAGACAATCGATTTTAATTGAGCATCATAACCAGCTTTCATAAACTCGGGCTTACCTACAATTGTAACCGATTCTTTTGGATCTAAATAAGGGTTCTCAAACAAACCTACTCTGAACATATTTAAAAGTAAACGAACAGCCGATTGCTCGAAACGCTTACGCATAAAGGCTTCTCCATGTTCTTTCACGCCCATTTGATAGGCTTCTAATACGGGTTTTGCATCGTTATTGCCACCAAATTGATCCACCCCTGCCATTAATACTTTATAATGCCTTTCAGCAATACTTAATTTTTCAACTCCCCAAGGCTTACCTGCGAATATATCGGGTTTAGCACCTTCAATGCCAGTAATACCCCAATCGGTACAAACTACTCCGTCATAATTATATTTATTTCTTAATAAATCTGTAATAATGTATTTGCTATAACCATTACCCACACTTTCTCCATTTTTAATATCTTGATTAACTGATATAGTATAATAAGGCATCACAGCTGCAGCCTTTTTAGTACTACCTTCTAATTTAAATGCACCATTAATAAATGTTCTTAAATGTGTTTGAAAATTATTTCCTGGATACACTGCAAATTTTCCATAGGCAAAGTGACCATCACGACCTGCTTCTTCAGGTCCACCACCAGGCCAATGTTTTACCATGGCATTCACACTATAATTGCCCCATCCATTATATTTCTCAATGGAAGTAGGCGATGTTTGAAAGCCATCAACATAGGCGCGTGCCATATCGGTAGCTAAATTTGGATCTTCTCCAAAAGTGCCCACGAATCTATTCCATCTTGGTTCTGTAGCTAAATCAATTTGAGGAGACAAGGCAGTTGTAATACCTAAGGCCCTATATTCTTTAGAAGCAATAGATCCGAATTTTTTTGTGATAGAAGGATCAAATGTTGCGGCCAAACCCAACTCTTCAGGCCATTGCGATATAGTACCACCAGAACCTGCATTGTACTCTGCATTTTTATTAGCACCATTTCTTGGATCAGAACTATTGTTAGAGGGAATACCCATACCTATTTTCTCTACTAACTTTTGAACATTATTATTCCATGTAGAAGATACAGTTGGATTTTCTACAGTTGTTATTAATACATGTCTCAAATTATCTTTTGATAAAAAACTTATTTGTTGGTCGCTTAAATCTGAAGCCTTTGCTCCACTTTCTGGAAATGGCTTTCCGTTATATGTTGCACTAAATCTTCCCATAGCGCCCATGGGTATGGATTGATGTGCACTATACAGCATTAAACCTGCAATTTCTTCAATGGTTAGTTTAGCTGCTAAGTCCTTAGCTCTGTCATTTACATTTAAACGCCAATCTTCATATGCGTCCAGGCTGCCGTTTTTATTTAAATCTTTGAAGGGTAGGCCATCTTTCATAATAATTTTTACACCCGACTCGGTTGAATAGGCTAAGCTTATTTGATTATTGACTTTTATTTTTTTAACACCTTCTGTTAAATTTAGTTCTTCAAATTTTTGTTGAGCCTTTGCAAAAAATGGAAGGGCAAGTAAGAAAAATAATATTTTTTTCATAATGGTTAATTGTAATTCTTAGATGCATTAATAGCAACTTTATAACCTTATAAAAGTAATTAATAATTGTGTCAATAAAACACAATAGTTAGCAATTTTGATGAACGGGAAAAGCTTATTTTAACTTCATGTTAATAGGATCCCAATGAATTATTTTTTTGCTAAAATAACTTTCGTTGCAAGATAATGCAGGTGCTGCTGCCCTAAATCCAAAGGCGGCATCTTCCACCACTGGCTTACCGGTTCTTACTGAATCAAAGAAATTGGTAAAATGGTCTAGATGATCGTCATAGCCCATGGGTGCTTTGAATAAAATATCTTCTTTTGTTTTTCTTTTTCTTTGATCCATTGTCCATTTTGCATCATAGTCTTTTTGCATTTCTTCTTGCATGCTCTTAGAGAATGTAAATAAAGAATCGTAGCCACCAAAACCAGGTGCCTCAGGCATTAAGCTATGTTTTACAGTAATGTTATTGCCACTCACTTCAATTAAACCTTCAGAACCAATAAGTCTAATAACTTCTTGGCCACCTGTTCCACTAATGAAATTTACTTGCAAGGTCATTAAGAAAGCAGCATGCTCTTTTGTTTTTGGATATTGTAATACACCCGACATTACATCTGGCAAATTTCTCCCGTCCTTCCAATAACTGAATTGCCCTGTACTATAAATATTTTCTGGGCCTTTTGAATTGGTAATAAAATGCGAACCACTTAATAAATGTATAAATAAATCACCGGCAACGCCTGTACCTACTTCTTTAAAGGCTCTCCACCAGAAAAATTTCTTTGCATCAAATGCCATTTTTTCTGTGGCTTCAATAAAAGTATCCCAATTGGTTGTCATTGCATTGGCATCCTTTGGTATGGTGTATTCCCAAGCGCCAATTGAACTTTGTCTATCATACACTGCATTCACCATGTTCAATTCTCCAATTTCACCTGCAGCTAATAATTCTTTTGCTTTTGCATAACCAATACTACTTACTCTTTGGCTACCTACTTGCAATACCTTACCCGATTTTTTGGCAGCCTCTATTACAGGATAACCTTCACTAATTTTATACACCATTGGTTTTTCACAATACACATGCTTGCCTTTGGCTAAGGCGTCTAATGTAATGCGCGCATGCCATACATCGGTTGTGCAAATTAAGACAGCATCAATATCTTTTTTATCTAGTAAGTCTTTATAATTATTAGTGGTATACAATTCTTTGCCAAATTGTTCTTTTGCATTTTCTAATCTGCCATTGTATAAATCACAAATGCCTGCTAATTCAACACCAGGTACTTTTAAGGCTGTTCTTAAATCGAAATGGCCTTGAACGCCATATCCAATCACACCAATGCGTATTTTATCATTAGATGAAATTTTACGTTCATAAGTTAATATACGCTCTTCTGCATTGGCAGTTGCTGCCATGGAAGAAAAAGGAGAAGCAGCTGCTAATAAACTAGTCGCGCCAATTTGTTGTAAAAACTTTCTTCTTGAATTTGCACTGTCGTTTTTCATAAGTAGTATTTTATTATTTAAATAGCTTTAGCAATATAAACAATAAATTAACTTCATCAAAAGGACTTATTTAAGCAGTCTATGAGAGCCATCGCAGTAGGGCATTTTTTGGGACAAACCGCAGGTACAGTCATTTATGCCCTTGCCATCCAAAATTTGTTTTTTGTACTTTTCTATTCTAGTTTCTCTTGTGGCAGACTGCTTGGCAGCTGTAAAAAACATATTATAAGCCCTTTGTCTTCCGGGTGTTAATGCGTTGAATGCTTTTTTGAAAGGCGCATTCTTTTTAAATATTGCCAGTAATTCATCAGGTAAAACAAGCTCTTTTTCCATGGGCTCTATTTTCAAACCTAATTTTTCAACTTCAATAGCTTCTTTAATATAGGATTTGATAGGGGCTTTCAATTTGGTTATTTCTTGAACAGTCTTAAATTTGATAAGCCTGCCTCCTTGGGTGTTTTCTCCTGGCTTCACCAACAAGCCTTTTACATCTTTTAATAAGGCCCCTTTAAAAAACAAGAGACCACAATATTCTTTAAACCCTTGAATAATAATAATATTAGAATTTTCAAAAGTATAACAAGGCTTGCCCCATTTTAATTCTTCGGTAAGTGGAAATGCATGCAAAATGGCCCTTAAAGCTTCCATTTCTGCTTTCCAAGTTTTTAGTTTACTTATATAGCTGCTTACTTTAATATTCATACAATATGAATCTTATTTAAATTGAAATAAAAATGGAATTAAAAAAGCCACTAAGCCAGTCCATATAGCATAAACTGGTAGGTAGCTTGCAATACTTTTTTCTATAGCTTCTATGCCTGCATTTTTAAAACTTGCTAAAAATAATTTATAGGACACTAATACTAAATTAATAAATATTAAAAGGTTGCCACCAAGTACTGCAATTCTATTGGGAGATATTCCAAATTCAATTAAACGAAAGCTAATAGCAGCAAGCGCTATACAGTTTACTATAATAGTCAATACCGATAAGCTAAATAACATTACTAAGTTAAATTTACTATTTGCGTTTTTTGCCGCTTCCGCTACAGAAAATAAAATTAAAGCCATCACGCCCATTAATAATACATTAAATAATAAAAGTAAATTTCGGTCCTGGTATGGATACTTTTTGGTGTAAATCATGGCTACTAAGTAAATAAACAAATTAACACATACCAAGGGTGTAAATATTTTAGCAATAATAGGAGATACCTTATTAATTAATTGAGCATTGGTTTGAATTAAATAGGTAGCTACTATAGGTATTGCCGCTAAGCCCCAAACCATTATGTTTTGAGAATAAAATTCTTCAATATTAATACCTATTAAACCAAATAAATTAATAGTGATAGCTGAAAATAAAACAGTAGATAATAATAAAATACCAGACATAACTACAAGGTCGCCATTATAACGTAAGAAACTAATTCTACTCTGATTACTGTTTACATGCTCTCCCAAAAATGAATATCCAAAAATAGCCCATAAAAATATAGGCATATGAATAAATGATAGCGTAATACTGCTACTAGTAGTATTAGGAAGTAGGTTTATATAAATAGCAGCAATGAAAGTAGCCAATAAAGGAAATAGCCACTGTTTGAATGCTAATTTTTGTTTCCATATAAAATAACTGCTTAATACTGGAAACACAACAAATGAAATATTTCTTGGAAAAAACCTTTCTTTATCTATGCCAGAAAAATTAGGAATATTGGCAATTAGCCCTGCAATTAAGGCAAAGGTAATTACTATTATAATTTCGTTTTTTGATCCTATAGCTTGCTTCTCATTTTCAAAATTCAGTCTTTCTTGCCAGAAGCTTAGGCTGCGATTCTCTTGATGCCCAGGATAAATTTGGTTAAACTCTTTTTTAAAACTTGCTTTATTATCTCTGTATAATTTTTCAAGTTGCTTAGGGTTGTCTAAATTATTGAGTATCTCGCTTCTCATATTTTAATTATTTACGGGTAAAATAATAAAACTGCTTTCTTTATATCATTCATTATATCAATATAAAATTAGTTCATTTAATTTATATTTACCCTATGAACAGCATACTTCATACAGATAGGCTAACGCTTAGGCCCTGGGAAACCAAGGACCTGCTTGACTGTATTGAAATGAATATGGATACAGAGGTAATGAAATACTTCCCTGCAATTTTAACCAAAGAACAAACCATAGCATTTTATGATCGTGTACAGAAACATTTTTTAGAGCATGGTTTTGGTTTGTATGTAGTTGAAAATACAAACACCAAGGAATTTCTAGGATATACGGGTTTTATGATTGCCAATTTTGAAGCTAGTTTTACCCCTTGCGTAGAAATTGGATGGCGATTTAAAAAACAATTCTGGGGTAAGGGCTATGCAACAGAAGCTGCTAAGGCTTGTCTTAACTATGGCTTTGATACATTAGGGTTTGATAAAATTTATTCTTTCACAGCTACCCCTAATTTAAAGTCTGAAAATGTAATGAAAAGAATTGGTATGCATAAGACTGGCACATTTAGTCATCCTAAAATAGATAAAGAACATATACTTAATTTACATGTGATTTATGAAATTGAGAAGAGCTTATAAGAAGAGCATATTATTTTAATTAATAATAAGGGCCTTGAATAAAAATTAACAAGAACAAAAAAATGGAAAATAAATATTTGAAAGGGGTGCATCATATTGCTATTATCTGTTCCAACTATGAAAAGTCGAAAGACTTTTATACCAATACATTAGGCTTATCAATAGTTAGAGAAGTATATAGAGAACAAAGACAGTCTTATAAATTAGACCTTGCCTTAAATGATGCGTATATTATTGAGCTATTTTCTTTTCCTAATCCGCCTGCCAGGCCCTCAAGGCCGGAGTCTTCTGGCTTAAGGCATTTAGCTTTTTCAGTTAATAATATTCAAGAATCGGTAGCTGCTCTAACAGCCAAGGGGGTTGAATTAGAGCCCATTAGAATAGATGAATTTACTAATAAGCAATTCACCTTCTTTGCTGACCCTGACGGCCTTCCTATAGAATTATATGAGATAGGATAATCTAGGTTATTTTAATGTAAATTCATATCTTTAAGAAATCAAAAAATTAACAAAAACCAAACCAATGAAAAAATTACTATCGGTTATTTTTATTTCTACTATGCTATTTGCATGTAACAATGAAGCTGCAAAAAAAGAGCAATTAGAAAATGCAAATGTAAAATTTTATGACAATGTATGGGATGTTGTCATTAATAAAGGCAATGTAAACTTTTTAGATACAGCTTATGCTGCTGATGTAGTTTTACATACTGTTCCTGAGATTAAAGGAAAGGATAGTGCAAAAGCTTACTATGCTAACTATGTAACTGGTTTCAGCAATAGAGAATTTATTGTAAAAGAAATTTTTGCTAAAGGTAATAGAGTTGTAAAATACTGGCAGTTCAAAGGTACACATACTGGTCCTTTCTTTGGTATACCAGCAACTGGTAAAACAGTAGATGTAATTGGTTGTACTATTGCTACAGTAGTTGATGGTAAAATTACAGAAGAGCAAGACTTCTTCGATAACTATGAATTCTTAAGACAAATTGGACTTGTAAAATAATTATATTTAGTTATAAAACAAAAAAGGCCCTCGATGCATCGGGGGCCTTTTTTATATGTAGCTATCTAAAGCTGCTTAGTAAACTTAAAAAATTTGTTTACTGAGCAATTAAATTTTTATATAAACTGTTGACTGTATTTTTCATAAAAGCATTAAAGCCATTATCATAAACTGGGTTACAACCATTGCTAATTACCACAATGCCGAACTTTTCATTTGGCTCAAAAAACATAGTACTATATAGGCCATAAGCAGAGCCTGTATGGCCTGTTAAGGTTTTCCCTTCAATTAATTTATCTGTTTTCAAAATAGCTAGGCCATAATTTTCATCTGACGATAAAGGTGTTTGCATTTGCCTTGCGCTTCTTTTACTTATAATTCTTTTTCCATTGGCCTTACCTAAATTCATATGCATCATCATATACTTCGCTAAATCTGTTGCAGAAATTTTCATACCCCCTGTTGGAGAAAAAATAGGCGTGGTTTTTCCCATTGCATAATCTGCAATCTCTTTCGATCTTGGCGCATAAGCGTTGGGAGAGTTTGTAAATTTTGTAGTCTCTTTATTGAATTCATAAATTGTTGCAAAACGATTTTTATCTAAAGAGTCAACACAGTAACCTCCATAAATATCTAAAGGGTCTAAGACATGATGCTTTACATATTGGTCAAATCTTTCTCCTGAATACTTTTCTATAATGGCGCCTGTCATATTATAATTTAAATTACAATACATATAGCCAGTACCCGGTGCATAGTTGTTATAGCATTTTGCATAGTCGGGATTCGTAGCGGGGTTAATGGAATCTAATGAAAAATAACCCTGGCTATCATTAATAGAAGAACGGTGTGATAATAACATTTTTAAAGTAATCACTTTATCTGGAAATTTGGGGTTTCTTAAAGGGAAACCAATTAAATCACTAGCATCGTCTTCTAAAGAAAGTTTCTTAGCTTCTACCAATTGCATAATGGATGTAGCAGAAAACGATTTTGAAATGGAAGCTATTCTAAAAATACAATCGTCGGTGAGTGGGGTATTGGCTTCTATATTTTTTTGCCCAAAGGAATGGCTATATATAATTTTATTATTTTTCACCACTGCTACCGATACACCTACCACATTGGTTTGGCTTATGATGGCACGAATGCTTGCTTCCGCTTCTGCTTCCTGGGCTATAACAAATAGGGGCGCTAATAAATAGATAAAACTGACTATAATTTTTAAAATGACCTTGGTTTTTCTCATAGGAATAAAATTATTGAATTAAGTTTGTTACTACTAAGATACAATCAAACTTACAAACGTTTTAACTAGCATAAATATGATTAAAAGTATTGCTATAGATATGGACAATGTAATTGCCGACATTGAAACCCATTTAGTAAACTGGTATGAGGCTGAGTATAAGGTAAAGGTAGACAGAACTGCTTTATTGGGTGTTTCAGAAGACGAGGCCTTTCCCGATAAAACTGCAGCTAGACGCTTTATTCATACCCCTGGTTTTTTTAGAACGGTTCCCTTAATGTCAGGCGCTTTAGAGGCATTACAAGTATTAAGAAAAAAATATGATATATATATAGTATCGGCGGCTACTGAGTTTCCTTTATCGCTAGCTGAAAAACATGCATGGCTTGCCGAGTACTTCCCTTTTATTAGCTGGAAGAATATGATTTTTTGCGGAAGTAAGGCGGTGATTAAAACCGACTATATGATTGATGATCATTGTAAAAATTTGGATTACTGTATAGGTAAACCAATTTTATTTCATGCTTCACATAATGTAAATATCAAACATCATTTCAGGGTGAATAATTGGCAAGAAGTTTTAGAATATTTTGACAAAGAAGAACAAGGCGCTTAGTAATTGTATTACACAAGTCTAAAGAATTGTAAATAGTATTATATGAAAAAATGGATGCTTTATCTAAGCTTTATCTTACTAATTGTTTTTGAATGCCTTAGAGTGTATTTAATAATGCCTATGCCAGGTAGTCAAACATTTAACTCCATTGACTTAGCTTATTTCTTGGGTGCTAATAAAAATAGTATACGTATACTTTTATATTTAATTATTCTATTGCCCTTTATAAAAATTATAAAAGGAAATTCTATTTGGGAAAAAATTGGCCTCGGAGTTTTAAGTCTTGTATATATTGCTATTTTTTATGTTTTCACTTTTATGATGGAAGCCGATAAAATGTTTTTACAACCTACGCATACTTATTTTTATAAAATTGCAGAAAATAAAATACCTATTGACAAATTAGTTATAGGTGTTTCAGAAAATGGCATTGAAAAAGCTTATCCTATTCAATTAATAGGCTATCATCATCAAGTGAGAGACAGCATTGGTCATACACCTATTATGGTTACTTATTGCACCGTATGTAGAACAGGCAGGGTATATAGCCCCATGGTGAATGGTAAATTGGAAAATTTTAGATTAGTAGGCATGGATCATTTTAATGCTATGTTTGAAGACGCTACTACTAAAAGCTGGTGGAGACAAGCCAATGGCGAATGTATTGCAGGTCCTTTGAAAGGGTATAAATTAAAAGAAATTAATTCAGAGCAATTAAGTTTGAAAGCTTGGTTTAGAAAGCACCCCAATGCAGAAGTACTCCAACCCGATGAAAAGTTTGCAGCTACATTGGCAAAAATGGATAGCTATGATAAAGGAAAATCGAAAAGCAATTTAACTAAAAGAGATACTGCTTCTTGGCAGTTTAAGTCTTGGGTGCTTGGCATAGATATAGGCGAGTCTGCTAAAACCTATGACTGGAATTATGTAGAAAAAAATAAATTCATTCAAGATTCTTTACCTTCTTTGCCCATACTTATTCTTTTAGAAAACGATAGCGCTTCTTTTCATGCCTATAACAGAACTGTGAATAATATGAGTTTACAGTTTCAAAAAAGGAACGATTCCTTAATGGATACTTATTCTCAATCGCTTTGGAACGAGGATGGTATTTGTATTGATGGTAAATTGAAAGGATTGTCCTTAACACCTATTGCTACTTATCAAGAATACCTGCATTCATGGGAGTACTTTCATCCCAAGAGCAAGCGCTACCCTTCAAGTAAATAGTGCATTTCACTATATAGCTGCTTGATAAGTCGTACCTTCGTTACATTATTAAAATAGTGTATTTTGAAGTTTATAGATTTAGGACTGGATCAACGTATTTTGGATGGAATTGACGCGATGGGTTATGAGACGGCCACCCCTGTTCAACAACAAGTAATGGTACCTATCTTGGAAGGCAAGGACATTATTGCAGCAGCACAAACGGGCACAGGTAAAACAGCTGCTTTTTTATTACCCTTATTACACAGATTACTTACTTCCGCACACACTGCAGGCGATATCAATGCCTTAATAATTGTTCCTACAAGAGAATTGGCCATACAAATTGCCGAGAGCATTGAAGGCCTTTCTTATTTCACCGATGTAAGTTCTATTGCAGTGTATGGAGGAGGAGATGGTAGTTCTTTTGTAGCAGAAAAGAAGGCACTTACCAGCGGAGTAGATATTGTGGTATGCACACCGGGAAGAATGATAGCACATTTAAATATGGGCTATGTGAAATTGAAAGGACTTAAGTATTTAGTATTAGATGAAGCAGATAGAATGCTTGACATGGGATTTAATGATGACATTGCAAAAATTATTACTTTTCTTCCTGCACAAAGACAAAACTTATTATTCTCAGCCACCATGCCTGCGAAAATGAGAGTGCTTGCCAAGAAAATTTTAGTGAACCCTGTTGAAATTAATATTGCCATTTCAAAACCTCCAGAGCAAATTATTCAAAAAGCATTTATGGTGTACGATGCACAAAAAGTGCCTGTGATTATAGACATGCTTAGCTCGAAAAGGTATTCTAAAGTAATTGTGTTTTGCTCCAAGAAATTGAATGTGAAACAATTGACTTCTAAATTAGCACATGCTAAATTATCGGTAGCAGAAATACACTCCGATTTAGATCAAAAAAGTAGAGAGCAATATTTACAAGATTTTAGAAATCAAAAAACAAATATTTTAGTAGCCACCGATATTTTAAGTAGAGGTATAGATATTGACGATATTGATTTAGTGATTAATTATGATGTGCCTAATGATGGCGAAGATTATATACACAGAATTGGAAGAACCGCTAGGGCAGCTACTTCTGGCACAGCCTTTACTTTAGTGGGAGAAAAAGAGCAAAGCAAATTTGCAGAAATTGAAGAGCTTTTAGGTGTGCCTGTTTTAAAAGGAGTGGTACCTGAAATGTTTGGCCCCACACCTTTATATGCGCCAAAGCAACAAAGGCCCAATAAGTTTACAAGAAGAAGATAATAATTATTTATATATTTTATCATCCTATAAATATTTTTTATGGAAGCAAATAACTCAAGAAGAAATTTTATTTCAAAAGCTGCCGTGATAGCGGGAGGGCAAGTATTATTGGCAAAGCCTTTATTAAGCATGACTCCCTTTGTTAGTGGCTTCAATGAAAGCTTTACCGTGGGGCAGGTTATGGATAAGTTTATTAGTGAAGTGCCTAGTGGAATTTTAAAAGAAACGGTGGATACTTTAAAATCGGGGCATAAAGAAATGGAAGTAAAAGGAATTGTAACTTCTGCTTTTGCAACAGTGGAAGTAATTAAAAAAACAATTGATATAGGTGCTAATTTTATTATTGCACATGAGCCCACTTTCTATAATCATTTAGACGATACCGCTTGGCTTAAGAACGATTCAGTGTTTGAATACAAGAATGACTTACTTCAAAAAAATAATATTGCAGTTTGGCGTAATCATGATTATATACATCGATTATCGCCCGATCCTGTTACTTCTAGCTTCTTAGAGAAATTAAATTGGAAACAATATACCACTAAGGCCATCCCTTCCTTGGCTACGCTGCCATCGATGCATTTGGAACAAGTGATTGCTTATCTAAAAGAGAAAATAGGAATACAACAGGTTAGATATATTGGAGATTTACAACAAGATTGCTCTAAGTTATTATTTATGTTAGGTGCGGTGGGTTCTAAAGCGCATTTTACTAGCTTAAGACAAATCAAGCCTGATGTTTTAATATGTGGTGAAATTTCAGAGTGGGAAACAGCTGAGTATATAAGAGATGCAAGATCAAAGGGCGATAAAGTATCTTTAATTGTACTTGGGCATATTGCTAGCGAAGAGACTGGCTCTGAATTCATGGCTACATGGTTAAAATCAAAGTTTCCTTCTATTAACACTACCTTTATTTCTAGCGGCCCTTCTTTATCTTTCTTATAAATTTATTTACAATTATTAATTACCCTAATGAAATCAACAATCTCTACTAAACTACAAGAAAGGTGCGATGCGCTTTGTGAATTATGTAGCACAGAAAAAGTAAGTAGCGCTTATGCAGTAAGCCCTAAAAACAATGATAAAATTGAAAATGAAGTAGCCGTTTGCGAGAACTGTTATTCTTTAATAGAGAGTAATGCTTCAGGTAATCATTGGCAATGTTTAGCAGGAAGTATTTGGAATACAGAACCTAGTGTTCAAGCATTAAGCTATCGAATTTTGTATAGCTTAAAAGAAAATGATTGGGCAAATGAAATATTAACATCGGTGGAGTTAGATGAAGTAGTAGTAACCTGGGCTTTAAGTGCATTTCAAAAAGCAGCTATTCATGTTGATAGCAACGGAACAGAATTACAAAATGGAGATACCATTGTTTTAACCCAAGGCTTAAATGTAAAAGGCGCCAATTTCATGGCTCCCAAGGGAACCATAGTTAGAAAAATACATTTAGTAGCAGATAACAATGAACAAATTGAGGGCAAAGTAAACGAGCAAACCATTGTTATTTTAACAAAATTTGTAAGAAAACAGGGGTAAATGGTAGTTGGAGCAGCAAAGTGAATGGTAGGCTTATTTTTTTAATACTTTCTCTTTAAACTTTTTGAGATAATTTTTGTCCAAAACTAAAATTAAAACAAACAATGCCCCCTAAAGTATATTTTACTTTTTTTGCCCTGCTGCTTAGTGTTCTGGTGTCTTCTCAGCCATTGAGAAAGTCTAAAACTAAAAACGATTCCACTAGTTTTCAATTACAAACTAACTATTTAAATAACTATGTATACAATGGCAGGGTCGACTCTTTAAAAGCGCCCTATTCATATACCACGGCTACTGTAAATTTTGCTAATGGACTATATGCAAGTTTTAGCCTTAATTATTTATTGACACCCGGTCAAACTGGCTATGATTATTCTGAATTAGATCTTGGGTATAATTATTATTTAGGTGAAAAAATATCGGGTGAAATTTATGGGGCTAAATATTTTTATTCTAGTCAGTCTAATTTATTAAGTGGAAATATTTCAAGTGATCTAGGATTTACTTTTAATTATAATCTACCGTATTTAAGCTTTCATAATTCTTTTGATATTTTCTTTTCCAATAAAGCAGATATGCAATTAGTGCCAGGTATTGAAAAAGAAATGGTACTTAGTTCAACTATGCATAACACGCTTTCTATTACTCCTGGAATTTTTAGCAGTTTTAGTAGTTTAAATTTTTATGAAACTACTATCAATAGAAGAATTAACGCTTCAAAAAATCCTAAAATAAAACAACCACCCACTGCTGGTAACTTGCAAAGCAATACCACCGTAGTTCAGAAAGGATTTAAATTCTTAGACATGGAGCTTATTTTGCCTATTAGCTACGATTTTAAAAATTGGAATTTTTCTTTCATTCCTACTTATGCTATACCCTTTAATAAAATAACAACTACTACGGAGAATACAACTACATTAAATGGTATAACAAAAACAGTGAAACTAAATTCAACGCCTTATTCTGAAACTCATTTAACAAACACTTTCTTTTTTGACTTTGGGGTCACTTATAAATTTTAAAAATGAGTTTAAATAAAACCACTAAAATATTATTAATTGCTTCAAGCTTATGGTATTTTGGAGAAGGCTTATTCGGTCCTCTATTTGCTATTTTTGCTGAAAAAATTGGCGGTGATATATTAGATATAACCTGGGCCTGGGCTGCTTATTTAATGGCCACGGGTATTTTTTATGTAATAGTGGGAAAGTTTATAAATAATTCTATTTATAAAAAGCAGGTAATGATATTTGGCTATGGCCTTAATGCGCTACTTACATTTGGCTATATATTTGTACATAATACCCAGCAGCTTTTTATGATTCAAATTGGCTTAGGCATTGCAGAAGCTTTAAGTGCACCCATTTGGGACTCACTATTTGCTCATAATTTAGAAGATACTAGTAATACATTTCATTGGAGCATCGCCAACGGACATCCACATTTTGTATCGGGCATTGCTATTGCCATTGGAGGTTTAATTGCCAATTTTATATCTTTTGAAGCTTTATTTATAACCATGGGCATCATACAAACTATTGCTACAATTATTCAAGCAAGAATATTATTATAAAGGATATTTTTGCTGTAAATAGTTCTTATTGCTGTAAATGGTTCTTATTGCCCATTAGAATTGCCTTTTGCTTATTAGGGTCTAACCATAAAAGTATTTGATCCATATCCAATTCTTGAATAGCCACACAGCCTGCAGTAGGGCTGTAATTAGCATCTGCTAAATGAAAGAAGATAGCACTACCTTTTCCTTGCACTACCGGATGCGTATTGTATTCAATGACCATGCAATATTTATAGTCAATACTAGACAACTTTAAATGTTCAAACGACTTTGCAGTAGTATTACCTCTTATATGGGTATTATAATTTTCATGGTTAGGGTCGTCTATCCATTTATCTTCCGAATTGGTTTGAATAAAAGTCAAACTTGTGTTTACACTTGCTTCATAAGTATATAATTGCCCTAAATCAAAAATGCCAGTAGGCGACTTACCATCTCCTTCCATTTTTTCTTCTGGCAAAGCAAAACCATTTCTTCCAATGCTTGCTTGTACAGGGCCTAATTTAATTTCCCATTTTTTATTTACTTTCTCAAGTGCAATAACAATGGCTTTATTAGAACTATCATTATTATTAATGGCTACTAATAACTGCTCAACATTATTTAATTTTTCTTTGTTGGCTTTTATTAATTGTATAATTTCTTTTTTATGAATAGAATTTAACTGTCCAAAGCTGGGCTTCATACCTATAATGCAAAGGCTAAGTAATAGTATGGTATAAATAAATTTCATCTTTCCTTTTTTAAATGACTACTCTATAAAAATAGTTGCTTATGTAAATTAAATCAAATTATTTCAATTCACCTTATTTTGCTTAACTTACAATGAATTAAATTTTTCTTCAAATAATTTATTTTTAAGATCCCACTATGAAAATATATATTTTAACAGCTGCCTTTCTTTTTGGAATACTTACAGCTACAGCTCAAACTACTACTGCCATTCCTTTTCAAGACGAGATAGATGTATTTATAAAAAACGACAGCATTGCCATGCCAGCTGCTAATAGTATTTTATTTGTGGGCAGTTCTTCTTTTAATTATTGGAAAGATATTAGTAACTATTTTCCAGGCTATCCTATAATTAATAGGGGTTTTGGTGGCTCCAGCTTAACCGATATTATTCACTTTAACCAAGAGACAATTTTAAAATATAAACCGAAGCAAATTTATATTTACTGTGGAGAGAATGATATTGCAGCAAGTGATACCATTACGCCTCAAATAGTATTTGAAAGATTTAAAACCTTGTATACAATTATTAGAACCCATTTAGGAAATAAAGTTCCTGTAATGTATGTTTCAATTAAACCTAGTGTAGCAAGATGGACTATGGAAGAAAAGTTTGTTGCAGCCAATACACTTATTCGCCATTTTATAAATAAACAAAAGCACACGCAATTTTTAGATGTACATTCTGCTATGTTGGATACAAGTGGAATGGTCTATAAAGATATTTTTATAGCAGACAAATTGCATATGAATGCAAAGGGCTATGCCATATGGCAAAAGATAATCGCACCTACCTTGGTGAAGTAATACTAAAACTATTGTAAAGTGAAAACTAGCTATTATTGGCTAGCACTAATCAGCTAATGCTAATCAACTACCTCTAGAACCGCCTGTTTTAATAGGCTTCTTAGTAGTACCTGTAGACTTAGTGTTCGCTTTAGCTATAAACTGAGAACTACCACCTTGAAAGGTAGTTTTAGTTCCAGTGGCAGCTTTTTTATCAGCTATTTTCTTGTTAATATGAAATCCCATAATTGATTAATTATAGTTTAAAAGTAATTAATTTTTTCTAAATAGTTCCTAATTTATAAACAGCTATTTCGGTGTTATTTAAGATTCGGTTTTTACATAATGAATATTACGCTCTTCCAAGTAGTTTATCATATACTGAAAACATTTTTCATGCTTACCTACTAGCTCAGGAGGGAATACGCCTTTTTCAGTAAATAAATTTTCCATTAACATATTCAAAGCTGCCGTACAAGTATAACCAGTGGTTCTACTCATGCTACTAATTTCAGTTATTGGATCATATTCATCGTACAATTCATAATGAATGGTTTTGCCTTCCCCTTTAATTTCTATAGTCATTAAAGTAAATTCTGCTTCAGTAGCACCTAATTTCCATTGATCAAATAACAATGCAGAGGTGAAACCTAATGGAGATATAGATTGCCCTTTGTATTGAATAGGGGCTGTATTTAAAAATCCTGCTTTAATTAAGCTCTTCATTAAATCGATATGACCAGGGTATCTTAAAGTTTTTTCTTTCATATTAGGAATATGACCCATAGTAAATAAAATACTTCTAAGACCGTCGGTATTAAAGGATTCTAGCGTACCTACTTTATTAAAGTCAATAAACTCTGCATCACTTAGTGCAGGCTTGGTAACAATGCAACTATTTTCAACATAACGTGCAGGTCTTGTATATTCTTCTAAAACATCAATAGGTGAGAAGGGAGCCTTGTATTCAAAAGGTTGTGTTCTTTTTTTAGGAAGTCCACCTACCATACATTCAAAGCTATCAATTTTCATTTTTTCATTATGATAACCCAATATTAAATTACTCATACCTGGTGCAACACCACAATCTACAATAGCAGTCACATTATTTTTCTTAGCTAATTCAGTTAGTTGCAAAGCATCTTCTGGAAAGAAAGAAATATCTACCACATTTTTTTTAGCGTTGATAACAGCTTCTAAAGTTTTATAACCCATAAAACCTGGAACGGCTGTAATTACATAATCGAATTTTTCAAGTAGGGTAGCATAATTTGCATAATCACTTAAGTCGGCTTGAACGGTGGTAATACTTTTATTTTTATTGGAAAGTATTTGAAGTGATTCTTTACTTAAGTCAAAAGAACTGACTTGATATTTTTTTGAAAGGTCAATGGCCATGGCTCTTCCCACCATTCCTGCTCCTAAAATAGCTATTTGCATATAATCTTAATTTGAGCTGCAAGGTAATCTAAAGCTACGTAATCACCACCAAGGATTAGGATAAATGGGCTTTTTATTCAAAAATTTAATTTTTAAATTACTGTAAATCAGACAGTTATTTAATTTAGGCCTTGGCGCCTTACCTCTCTTGTAAAAATATTGAAATCTGCTTTTTTAACTTATTTTTTTCATAGCTTCAAGATGGCCTATTACAAGATGGTCTATTTAATCAATTAATATAAATACAAATACAATGAAAAAAACAAGCGCACTATTTCTATTATGTTTGTTTAGTTTTTCAACAGCTCTTTTTGCTCAAGAAAAATTAGACCTAGCAACTATAGATAAGATAAAAGAAGAAGGCTTAAAGCGTTCTCAAATTATGGACATCATGTT
>Ga0214919_10003591_pt1 | contig 23322 bp, 26 predicted proteins | sample LL1503_MetaG_FD_177994 | JGI IMG/M metagenome (GOLD analysis project Ga0214919, IMG submission 177994) | Freshwater microbial communities from Lake Lanier, Atlanta, Georgia, United States - LL-1503 | ecosystem: Environmental > Aquatic > Freshwater > Lake | place: USA: Georgia | collected... | reverse complement strand
CTTTATTAAGTTTCGTTGACCTTGGTATGAGTAACAGCCTTGTTAATATTGTGAGCGAGTCCTATGGCAAAAAAGATCATCAAAGGATTCGCCGAGCGATTTCAAGTACTTTTTTTTTGCTTGGTGGATTAGCAGTAATCTTGGGTGGAGCATTTCTAATCAGCTTCTACTTTTTTGACTGGGTTAATGTGTTCGGTGTAACGCAACCGGATGCTGTTAGTGAAACTGCACCATCAATCACTATATATGCCTTAATATTTTTAATCTCATTACCTTTATCAATAGTGCATAAAGTGCAAATTGGCCTCCAGGAAAGTTGGAAATCAAATTTATGGAGTTTGTTAGGGCAGTTTTTAGCAATAATTTTTTTGGCAGTCTCCGTATATTTTGAGGCTGGAGTACCTTTTTTGATTTTAGCTGTCTCTGGAGGGCCGGCAGTTGCAACTTTAATCAATTTTTTTGTTTATTTTATTTTTGAACGCAGAGAGTTTTTGCCCCAATTCAGCGCTGTTGAAATATCCGCATTACGTAAAATTGGACAAGTTGGCGGTTTGTTCTTAGCGATGCAATTTCTGGCCCTTATTGGCAATACTTCTGATAATTTAATCATTGCAAAAATTTTAGGATTGAGCTCCGTTTCAACTTTTGCAATAGTGCAAAAACTTGCCATGATTTTAGGTGTTGCTCAATTGCTGATATCACCAATGTGGCCAATATTTGGTGAGGCTATTGGAAAGGGCGATTATCGTTGGGCCCAGCGGGCCCTGAAGAAAATAATGTGGGTATCAATTCTTTTGGGCGCATTAGCTGGTTTGGTCCTGCTATTTTTTGGAAGGACAATAATTGAAATATGGGTTGAGCGTCCTGTGGAAGCGAGTACAAGTCTAATGTTAGGTTTTGCCATCTATTCTATATTGATGAATTTGGGCGGTACACTATCAGCCTATTTAAATAATGGGATTTTTCTTAAAAAACAAATATACATATATGCGATGGCTTCCACGGTAGCAATAGCATTGAAAATATTTTTGGTATGGTGTTGGCAGGATGCATCTGGTGCAATATGGGGAACAGTAATTGGATATTCTTTGTTTTACTTGATTCCAGCTTCTGTGATTGCTTTTTCAAAAAATACAGTATTTAGATAATTTTATTAATATGAACAATAAAAAATTTATAGTAATTACGTCTATCAATGCGCCAACATTGGCCGTAAGGGAGTTCGCTAAGTGGAGTGGCTGGACTACGATTGTGGTAGGTGATAGAAAGTCACCTAGCGATTGGGAGTGTAGTGGCGTGGTATACCTATCGTTAGAAGATCAATTAAGCCAATTTCCAGTATTTTCAAAATTCATACCAGAAAATTCATATTTGAGAAAAATGATTGGATATATTTATGCTTTCCGAAATGAGGCAGAGGCTATTTTCGAAAGTGATGATGACAATATCCCATATCCGGAAGCATTGCTCAAAGTTGAGTTGGATCTTGCTGGAAAAAAAAATCAAAGCCCAGTAATTTTCTCTGAAAGTGGTTGGGCAAATATTTATAAAGAGTTCGGCGCACCGCATTGTTGGCCAAGGGGATACCCATTGGCTTACATCCAAAACTCACCATATTGCGTACTAGATGGTGGTGCATCAGAGGCGGCATGGTCGGTCATGCAATATTTGGCTGACGAGGATCCTGATGTCGATGCAATCTACAGGATGACGCATTCTGAAGAAACCTACTTTGCTCGCAATCGAGAGTATAGGCTGAAGGAAAATACCTTTTCACCGTTTAATTCACAGGCGACGTTATGGCTTCCCGAGTCATTCCCTTTGATGTTTTTACCCATAGGAAAGACCGATCGTGTTACAGATATATTACGAGGCTATATGAGTTTGACTTCGCTATGGAAGGGTGGCTCAACCTTAGGATTCTCGAGCCCTGTTGTATATCAGAAGCGTAATTTTCATAATTTGAGTAAAGATTTTGAGCAAGAATATGACTTGTATAAGTTTAGTGATATTTGGTCTAAAAAATTTACTGGGATCGATTCTCTGCAATTTATAGAAAGTTTTAGATTATTGATATTAATGCTAGTCGAACAATACCAGCTAGATCAAAAAAATATAGAAGCATATGAGTGCTTTTTATCGGAAATAACTAATTAATTTTATTAATATGGAAAAAAATCAATCTTTTTTTAATTACATAGTTCCGGTATTTAATAAGGAAGATATCCTGCCACTAACATTAGAGGGATTAGATAAATGTACATCCCGTAAGTCAAAAATATTTATAATAATAGACGGCTGCACTGATAATTCTGAAAATATTGTTGATGACTTTGCACTAAAAACAGGTAGGAATATCGAAAAAATTCATATGCCAGATGTTCACATGCTTAGGTCAGTAAATGAGGCATTGAAAAGAGTAAAGAAGGGCTTCTCTGTAATTATGCAGGATGATATAGTTTTAGAGGATGAGGAGTTTGAATCGAAGATTTCTAATCTATATGCTGAGATGGGAGATAGGTTGGGAGTTGTATCATTGAGAATGGCGGCTAATATTGCCCCAGCATCGATATTTAGGCGTCTTAGGATGTGGCAATTGGCTTCAATGATCGAGGAAATAGATTTTCTGATCAAATCAAATGAACCGCAGAATCATTGTGTAGCGGATTATGGATCCTTCTATCCTCGAATGGATGCTATAAACGGGCCAAATGTAATACCATGGAGTGTTAGAGAAAAAGTTGGAATTTTAGATGAAGCTTTAGCCCCTTATGGTTATGACGATCCCGAGTATTGTTTGCGTGCTATGAAGGCGGGGTTTATAAACGGATTATTTCCATTGAAATTTCGTTCAGACGTTGAATGGGGCGGCACTCGTAGAAGTAAAAAATATTTAGCTGAAGTAGCTCGAATTCACATCCGCAATAGAAAATATATATGGAACAAGCATGGAAAATATATAAACTGGCTGTGGAAAACAAACCGAGTAAATATAAGCAAACAACCATTCACTACTTTAAAGTCCCTTATTGACTGCAGCGCTAAATAAATTTTTTTTGAGCTAAATTTTTCACAATTGATAGCAGCAGTTCCTGTGAAATAATTAATTTTAATTTTTAAAAAAATTTAATTTATTTTTGGTATAGATAGATGTCATTTGCTAGATTTCAGAGATAAGATTTAATTAATTAATTTCTGGCATGAAAAGGTAACTTAGTACAACTAAGATTTTTGAAAAATAGTTATTTACTACGGGTGACATACGTCATAGATATTCACAAATTAAGGTTATTAATAATATATTAATTTTGATTTTATATACAATGTAACTTAAAGGGTTTTATGTGCAGATAGATATAAGGAAAAAAATTAGCAATCGGGTGGTTAATCTTCGGTCAAATCTAACTTCTCGATATCATGCCAGATACCAAGAAAAATATAATTTGGATTTGAGCTTAACTGAGGCATTCAATAAGTTCCCGGGGCGTAATGAATTATATTCATACATGCATCATTATTTCAATCATAGATGCCTATCATCAATAAAGGATCATCGCTCCTATTTCAAAGTGAGTCAGCGAGGTTTTGGTGAAGATGCATTTCATGCTATGTGGTCCTTATTATTTAAAGAATTTAAGCCCAGAAGATGCCTTGAAATTGGGGTGTATCGGGGGCAGGTTGTAACATTGTGGGGCTTGCTAAGTAGGCTTTATGGGCTTGACTCAGATATCTACGGGATTTCCCCATTTTCTTCTGCTGGCGACGAAGTTAGCTCCTACTTGGTGAATTTAAATTATTTTGAAGATGTTATGCAATCAAATAAACGTTTCTGTTTGCCGGCCCCGAAATTTTTAAAATCTTTATCAACTGATAAAAGTGCGGTTGATTTAATTAGAGGGTCCCTGTGGGATCTGATTTATATTGACGGTAATCATGATTATGAAGTTGCATTATTTGATTATGAAAACTGTAAAGAAAGTTTGGGGGTTGGTGGAATTCTAGTAATGGATGACTCCAGTCTGTTTACAGATTATCGTCCAGAATGTTTTTCATTTGCAGGTCATCCAGGGCCATCTAGGGTAGTCAAAGACCGTGCTATGAAGGAATTAAGGTTTTTGTGTGGCGTTGGGCATAACAATATTTTTCAAAAAATATGCTGATCATGGATAAGTTACTTAGTTACATTCAGGGAGTATTCTGTGAAAGTTAGGGTAGTCCCGTTTCAGCCGCATTGCTTCCACTTTGGGGGTTTTGATATCCAGATGTATCGTGTGAATGAGTTGCTGCGGTCGCAGGGCATTGATGCGGAGCCATTAAACTATTGGTCTAAGGATGGAGATTTTGATGTGCTTCATTTTTGGGGATTGGAGCCTTCCCATCTTATAACTATGCGTTATGCAAAAGCATACGGAAAAAAAATTACTCTTTCAGCAATCTTGCCATATATTACATTCAACACGCAAATTCGACGAATTGGTAGTTATTTACTTGGCCGTAGACGTCATGTTCAGGAAATATTGTCATATGTGGATAAGCTATTTGTTCACAATGACCTCCAGGTTGAGGCTGCTATAAAAATGTATGACGTTGAGCCTGAAAAAATTGAAATAGTTCCGAGCATTTTGGACCCATTCTTTTTTTCATCTCAAGATCTTCAGCCTTTCGATGGTCTGAGGGGGTACATACTGTGCGTTGGCAACATATCACCGCGAAAAAATCAATTACTACTGGCTCAGGCCGCCATTATTGCTAATAGTCCGATAGTATTTATTGGAAATATTCTTGGGGGGGAGGAATCTTACACCAGAAGATTTCAAGAACTTATTAATGCTAATCCACTATTTAGATGGTACAAGTGGATATCATTTGACGAAATCCGAAGTGTCTACGTAAATTCAATCGGTATTGCCTTACCAAGCTATGATGAATGTCAGCCAGGGTCCGCATTTGAGGGCGCAGCTATTGGCAAACCCCTTTTATTGGCCAATAGGCCTTACGCTCATCAGAAGTATTTTTCTGGCGCTAAGCTGGTTGAGCCAAATTCAATTTCTTCAATCGCTAATGGTTTATCAGAAATCATGAATAACCCAAGATATTTTGTACCATCGCGTGAAATCATGGCTGAGTGTCACCCTGATCAGATTGCAAAAAGATTAAAAGATATTTTTTCAAAATTGTAATAACAAAATTTAAAAAGGGCTAAGATTTTGAAATATTTAATTATTGGTGGGGCTGGTTTCATTGGAAGTTATATTGCCGAATATGTTATTGAGCTTAGTAATACAGCAGAGGTAATTATTTACGATAATTTTACTTCTGGAAAGATGTGGCACTTAAGTAAATTAATTGGAAATAAAAAACTAAAAATCCTTAACAAAGATATCTATGATGAAGATATTTTTTTTGAGGCATCGCAAGGGGTGGATGTTGCTATATTGCTTGCAGCAAATCCTGATATTGCAAGGGCAGCTTTGGAGCCAGATATTGATTTTCATCAGGGTACTGCTTTGACACAGATTGTTTTAGAGGCACTTAGAAAGGGTGAATGTAAAAGATTACTTTATGCATCTGGTTCAGGCGTGTATGGCGATATTGGCAATATTGCTGCAGACGAAGATCATTCTCCAATGAGACCAATTTCAACATATGGAGCCAGTAAACTGGGTTGCGAAGCGTTAATAAGCAGTTACTGCCATATGTTTGGCTTAACTGCTTCGGCATTTCGATTCGGAAATGTGGTTGGTGGGAGACAAACTCATGGGGTTGCTTATGATTTTATAAGGCGCCTAAGCTTGAATCCGTATTCTCTTAAAATTTTAGGCGATGGCGAGCAGAGTAAGCCATATATTCATGTTTGTGATGTGATTGAAGCAATGTTTTTAGTTTTGAAAAAGCAAAAGTCTATATTTGATGTTTACAACGTAGCCCCAAACAGTTTTTCCAGCGTCAGAGAAATCGCTTCATCAGTAATTACTTTGATGGGGGGCGATCATAACAGCTGTTTAATTGAATGTGATAGTGCTGATAGAGGGTGGAAGGGGGATGTTCCTATTGTTAGATTAAATTCACAAAAAATTCGCAATCTGGGATGGACTGAAACAAAAAGTTCAGCAGAGGCTGTAAATTTGTCTATCAAAGAGATGTTAGCAAATATTGATAATATCCTAATGAATGAAAAAATATGATGGAAGAGAATTTACTTGATTTATTAATTGTTAGCGGGTCCAGCCGCGGTATTGGTAAAAAAATTATTGAAGACCTTTCAGTTCTGAGTCGAACTACATTGGCCATATCTTCTAGCCGGTCAAATTGGAATGTGGTGAATAAATCTATTGAGATGATTCAAGCAGATTTAAAAAACTTTGAACTGGTTGAAGGTTTGCTTAAACAAAAGTTAATCTTTAGTAATAAAAATCCTAAAATTGGTATTGTATTGTGCGCAGCTCAGATTGGGGAGCCAGTTGGTATTTTTGATGCTAATTTTTCCGAGTGGAATGATCTGTTGAAAATTAATTTACTAGGAAATTTGGCGATAGTTAAAGCAGTGATAAATCTTATGCCACCCGACTCAAAATTGAGAGTGGTATTTTTTGCAGGAGGCGGCGCTGCTTATGGATATCCTGATTTTTTTGGTTATGGTTTATCTAAGGTGGCCGTAGTAAGAGCCGTAGAAAATATTGGGATTGAATTTGAGATGAGGGGAATTGATGCATCAATCATTGCATTAGCACCAGGTGCTGTAGCAACTGACATGCTAGCTAAAGTTATTGCAAATGGCGGACATGTTAAAACTAGAACCGAAATTGACGAGCCTGTCCGATTTGTTGCTAATTTTTTATTTGATAAGGTTGCCACAGCTAAGCTTAATGGAAGATTTTGCCATGTGAGGGATGAAATTCATGACCTTTTCATACAGGAATTGGATAGCTCAAAATTTAAACTAAGGCGAATTGAATGAGGGTTGCAATTATCGGAGCTGGATTGATTGGGTTAGAGAGAATTCAAGCCATATTAAAAATTAATCTAATAGCAATGGGTGCTGTTGATGTGGTGATGGTTGTTGATTCGAATGCTGAACGGTTAACAGAAATTAACACAAGGTATGGTGTCCCAATTTCAACTGAATTACCTGACCTTTTTGCTCGGAATCCGGATTGGGTATTTATCTGTACACCACATTTTGAAACTAAAGCATTAATTTTTGACGCATTCTCACACAACTGTAATGTGCTTGTAGAGAAGCCACTTGGGCGTTCATTGTTGGAGTGTAGTCAAATTCTCAATGAAAAGCCATCACATCTAAGCTTATTTGTTGGGTTTAACTATAGATTTTTTGCCGGCATTAACAAAATAATAGGCGATGCCAAGAACGGCAGATTTGGAAAATTAATTTCAGTAAATATGTCCCTAGGACATGGAAACTCTCCCGGTATGGAGCAGTCATGGAAGCTTAATTTTCATAAGTGCGGGGGAGGGTGCTTAATTGATCCTGGCATTCATTTATTAGATTTAGTTCATTGTATTTCTGACGGCGAAATTAAGGTACAGGGAGGGAATTCTTGGGCTGGATTTTGGGCTACCGGAGTCGAGGAAGAGGCTCATTTGATTGTGTCTGATTCTGCTGGTGTGATTTACAACCTCCAGACTTCATTGGTTAGATGGAAAAGTCAGTTCCGACTTGAAATTAATGGGGAGAGTGGATACGGCGTTGTTGAGGGAAGGGGACGGAGTTATGGTCCGCAATCCTATAGGGTAGGTACCAGATGGGGGTGGCTCTCAGGAAAAACTCAAAAAGAATCCGAAGAATTCATTATTGAAAATGATGATGCTTCAAATTCATTTTTTGTAGAAACTGCTTTATTGTTAGGCTTAAGTAATGTATTGAATGAAATTGGCAATGACTTTTTTCTTGACCCATGTAACTTTAATGAGGCATTTCAAGTAATGAAAACATTGGAAGATTGCAGAACTCTGTTGGGCCTCCCGACTATTGAGGCGTACTAAAAATGATACTTACACGTAGTCCTCTTAGAATTTCTTTGGGTGGAGGCGGTACTGATCTCTCGTCGTATTACAAAGAGCATGAGGGTTTTTTAATTGCCGCTGCTATTGATAAGTATGTATATGTTTCAGTGATTGAGAGGTTCATTAAGAAAATTCTATTAAAGTATTCATCTTTAGAGCTTTGTGATTCGGTAGATGAGGTCAAGCATCCAATAATTAGAGAGGCTATGAAGCTTATTGGATTAAAAGATTTAGGTATTGAGGTTGTTACTATGGCTGACATACCGGCTGGAACGGGGTTGGGATCATCTGGTAGCTTTACAACGGCTTTGGTATTGGCTTTGAATGCATTTAATAATAGGAGCATTGGGAGCGATAAGACTGCAGAGCTTTCTTGCTGTATCGAAATTGAAAAGCTAAATGAGCCAATTGGAAAACAAGATCAATACATCGCCGCTTATGGTGGAATCACATGTTTTACATTTCATAAAGATGATTCTGTATCTGTTGAGCCGTTGGGTTTGAGTAGGGAGGTACTCTTTAATCTTGAGGATAATCTCCTATTATTTTTCACAGGGTTTTCTAGGAGTGCGGGATCTATTCTTAAAGATCAAAATAGTAGATCCCAAAGTCGAGAAGCTGAGATGACTGAAAATTTACATTTTATAAAGGAACTGGGATTAAGAAGTAAATCTGCATTGCAAGCCGGCAAAATTAAAGAGTTCGGAATGCTGATGGACGAACACTGGGAGTACAAGCGTAAACGATCTCCTGGAATGAGTAACAAAATGATAGATGAGTGGTATGAGTTGGGGAAAAAAAATGGGGCTATTGGCGGAAAGTTAGTGGGGGCTGGAGGTGGAGGGTTTCTAATGTTTTTAGCTAATGATCCTAATAAATTACGTGAGACTATGGCTTTCGCTGGTCTTGAAGAAGTCCGGTTTGGGTTTGATTTTGAGGGAACCAAAACGGTGGTGTCCTCTTGAGTTTTCCTATTGCGATACTGGCAGGCGGGTTGGCCACCAGGTTACGACCTATTACTGAGACAGTTCCAAAATCCTTGATAAAAATTGCGGGGCGTTATTTTATTGAGTGGCAGTTAATGTATCTTCGCTCTCAAGGAATTAAGCGAGTTATTTTATGTACTGGGTACTTATCTGAAAAAATTGAGCAGGTGATTGGTAATGGAGCTAGGTATAAGTTAGATGTTTGCTATTCTAGAGATGCTCCAACTTTGCTAGGTACTGGAGGCGCCCTGCAAAAAGCACTGCCATTACTTGGCGATAAGTTTTATGTAATGTACGGAGATTCATTCTTGCCGATTAATTTTTCTTCCGTGGCAACTGCATTTAAAAATGCAAATAACAAAGCTTTAATGACCTTAATTTATAACGAAAATAGGTGGGATATTAGTAATGTTTTATATGAAGACGGGATGGTTAATAGATACAGTAAAATACCAAGTGAGAATATGAAATATATTGATTATGGCCTGAGTGTATTAACTGCCGATGTTTTTAAGAAAATGCAATTTGGCGAATCCTTTGATTTGGCTGAACTATTCAGTAAACTTGCATTGACTGGAGATTTAAGTGGGTATGAAGTGTTTAATAGATTTTATGAAATAGGCTCAATAGATGGTATTAATGATGCTAATAAATACTTTTTAAAATCTAAATTTTTTAAGGAATCTTAATGAGTTGCTATGCAAAAATTCATTTGAATGAAGCAGTTCAAATAATTGAAAAAATTGATACAAATTCTATTGAAGGCATTACTAAAATTCTGATTAATGTAAAAGCTAGCCAGGGCAGACTATTCTTTCTGGGGGTTGGTGGTAGTGCGGGAAATTGTTCACATGCTGTAAACGATTTTAGAAAAATAGCAAAAATAGAGTCATACGCTCCTACAGATAATGTATCAGAATTAACTGCGCGTACAAATGATGAAGGTTGGTCAACGATATTTTCTGAGTGGCTTAAAGTAAGCAACCTAAAGTCAAACGATTGCGTATTTATCTTATCAGTTGGCGGAGGTAATCTAGAGAAAAATATCAGCCCTAATTTAGTTGAAGCCCTAAAATATGCAAAAACTGTTGGATCAAAAATAGTAGGTATTGTTGGACGCGATGGGGGTTACACTGCATCAATTGCTGATGTGTGCGTCATTATTCCAGTCGTTAATCCTGATACCGTTACCCCTCATTCAGAAGCCTTTCAGGCGGTTGTTTGGCACTTATTAGTTTCTGATCCGAGACTTAAGACCAATCAAACGAAGTGGGAATCGGCATCTAGGTGAAAAGAGCTCAAGCTGTTTTTTTGGACCGTGATGGGGTAATAAATGCTGCTGTTGTGATAAATGGCAAGCCATACCCACCAAAAACAATTTCATCCTTAAAAATTTTGGATGGAGTAGAGCAGGCGTTGGCGAACTTACGATGTGCTGGATGGCTATTAATTGTTGTAACAAACCAGCCAGATGTAGCTAGGGGTACTGCAGAAAAGAAAGATATCGAGGATATTAATGCATATTTATCTACTCGGCTTCCTATTGATCAGTTTTTAACTTGTTATCACGATACGGTGGACAGGTGCATGTGCAGAAAACCATCACCAGGAATGCTTTACTCAGCAAGCGAAGAGCATAAAATCGATCTTTGTAAAAGCTACATGGTTGGGGATAGATGGCGTGATATCGAAGCGGGCAAAAGAGCTGGCTGTAATACTATTTTTATAGATTATGGTTATAAAGAGATTCAACCATTAATATATGATTATAAAGTGTCTTCTTTGTTAATTGCATCACAAATTATCTTAGGTGAAAATAATGAAAAGTATTAAGGATTTAAATATTCAAATATTTGCAGATGGGGCAGACAAAAATGCAATGCTAGAAATGCATAAAAAAACATATATTAAGGGCCTTACAACCAATCCCACCTTGATGAGGAAGGCTGGAATTTTAGATTACCGGGATTTTTGTAAAGACATACTAACTTTCATTGATGATAAACCAATATCCTTTGAGGTATTTTCAGATGATTTTCATGAGATGGAGCGGCAGGCCATTGAAATCTCAAGCTGGGGCAATAATGTATATGTAAAGATTCCAATCACAAATACAAAGCAACAGTACTGTTACGAGTCGGTTAGACGACTAGCAAACAAAGGAGTAAAGCTAAATGTTACTGCACTAATGACATTGGATCAGGTAGAGGGTGTAGTTGAGGTATTGAATTACGACATTCCAAGTTATGTTTCGATCTTTGCAGGAAGAATTGCTGATACTGGAGTGGATCCGTTGCCAATAATGTCAAGGGCTGTGGAACTATTAAAAATAAATCCTAGATCAGAGTTGATATGGGCAAGTCCACGAGAATTATTAAATATAATGCAAGCAGACCAAATTGGGTGTCAAGTAATAACAGTAACAAAAGAAATTATAAATAAGTTGGAGCTGATTGGATATGATCTGAAGGAATACTCATTAGATACAGTAAAAATGTTTCATAATGACGCAGTTATCGCCGGTTACAAATTGTAAAGAGTGTTCTTTGCCTATAGCTATCAATAATAGGTTGAACATGGATGAAGATGAATGCTTTGTAAGTGTAATAACATCAACTTACAACTGCTCAAAAAAAATTATTGAAACTTCTGTCTCAATGACAGAAATTAAAAAAAAATACAGAAACAAAATTCAGTGGATTGTTGTTGATGGGGGCTCTGATGACGATACATTGGGATTTATCGAGGCTAATAAAAGTTTAATATCCGAACTTATTATTGAACAAGATTCGGGAATATATGATGCATGGAATAAGGGATTAAAAAGGGTTAGGGGAACATGGGTCATATTTTTAGGTGCCGGAGACAGGTTGCCAGTTAAATGGATTGAAACCCTGCTAATTTCCGATTCAAAATATGAACTAATTTATGCTGATTTAAAAATATTAAATTCCAAAAAAGATTTTATAAAAAAAAATACCCCATGGAAAATAGCACGTAAAGAAATTAAAAAAAGTATGTGTTTATTGCATCCGGGTATGGCACACAATAAAAAAATATTTTTATGCAATGATAGCTTCAATCAAAATTTTAAAATAATTTCTGATTGGATATTCTTAAGAGAAGCAAATATTTTTAAAGCAAAATATTGCTCAGGTGAAATACAAGCTGAATTTCGAATGGATGGGATAAGCTCAACATTTACAGGCCAAAAAAAAACATATTTAGAAAAGAAAATCTACCTCAAAGGCATTAATAAAAAGGTACCACTTAGAGAATCTGTAAAATATACCTGCATGTGTATTTTTGGAGAATTTATATATAGCAAATTGCTTATAATAATCAAATATTTTCTGGCATCTTCATTTATAAATAAATAAAAAAGATGTTGATACTTTATTCTATTGCATATATTTTTGATGAAATATTAAGTTTTATTATAGGAAATAATGTAGGTGGGATTATTTTCATAATATGCTTTAATTTAATTCATGTTTTATTAAAAAACAAAAATTTAATAGTTAAGAGCATTAAATTGTTATTTTATTTATTGATTTTAATATTAACTTTAGCTTCTTATGCATTAATTAGCGATTGTTTTTTAACCAAAAAAATAATTCTCTCTTTTACCTTATTATTAATTATTATTATTTTATGGGAAAGGATGGATTTATCAGAAAAATATAGCGATAAATTTGTAATAAATTTAATTTCCTCTTCCATTATTGCTTTATTAATAATGGACAAGGTTGGGGTCGGCCCTGAAAAATTTTTCTTTATAAATAATAGAGAATCAGGCGCTTATTTTGAACCTTCTCATTTAGCGATATATATATTACCTGTTTTTGGTATTGGCTTGTATCTTTATAATAATAAATTAACTTATCTACTAGCTATATCTTGTTTTTTATTTGCACCATCTACAACTATTTTTCTTGGCTGTTTTTTTATTACTTCGCTATATTTTTTTAAAAAACTTATCCATTTAAATAAAATTATTACTAAAGCAGTAGTTATTGTTTTTTTAGGGACATTAATTTTTTATAAATTATTTGATTTTGTCAATATTCAAGACAGATTAGAAGGGATTATTTTAGGGGCTCTTGATTTTAAAGATATTGATAAACAGCTTAATTTAAGTTCATTAGTCTGGTTAAATGGATGGTCTAAAGCATGGGTATCAATTCTGGAATCCAGGGGATTGGGGTTAGGTTTTAATAATATGGGTTGTGGAAAATCTAGTGAGAGTGGTTATTACAGTGATACTATTATGCAAGCTACAGGAGGAATAAATTTAAATTCCGAAGACGGGTCAATTTTGATATCTAAAATAATAACGGAATTTGGTTTATTTGGAATTTTACTTGTCTTGACCTTAATTTCTAAATCTATATTTACAATTATGATATTTTTAAAAAACGCTGAGTTTGATAGATCAAACTCTATAAGGGTTGTAGGCGCAGCTAATCTATTAGTATTACTATTTATAAGAGCACCAGGAGGTTATTTTTTAATTCCAGTCTTAATGGCGATTGCTATGTTATTTTATAAGAAAAAAAATGAATATTATTATCATTAATGATCATGGTTCTATTGTTGGTGGTGCATCGCAGGTAGCAATCAGCTCATTAAATGAAATTGCAAAGAGAGGTCATAAGGTTACATTTATTTCATCGGTTCCACCTCTAGAAAGTACTATAAATTTAAATATTATTAAATCTATTAATTTTAATTTATTTGATCTTAATTCAAATGGTAATAAAATTTTTAAAATATTCAGTGGAATATGGAGCTTTAAAATTAAAAGAAAAATCAGATTAATTTTAAAGTCGTATGACACTAATGATACTATTATTCATATTCATTGCTGGAATAAGTCTTTAACTTCATCCACATTAAGTGAAATTGATAATCGTGGCTTTAAGTTTGTTATTACTCTTCATGATTATTTTGCTGTGTGTCCTAATGGTGCACTTTATAACTACAACACACATAAACATTGCCAGCTTAAGCCTATGTCTTTAAGTTGTCTTTTTTCAAATTGCGATAGTAGGAATTACGCTATAAAGTTGTGGAGATATATTAGGCATTTTATACAATACACATTTACTGTAATTCCTAAAAAGAAGAATAATTACGTAAGTGTTTCAGATTACAGTGAAAAAATCATGAGGAAATTCTTATTTCCCTCATCAATTATATGGAGGATAAATAATCCTATTAACATTCCAAAATTACCTTATTCATCCAAAATGCAAAGCCGAGCTTTTTGTTTTATAGGTAGATTGTCCACTGAAAAAGGGGGCCTTCTCTTTGCCAAAGCTGCCGCTAATCTTAAAGTCCCGACTATTTTCATTGGTAATGGCGCTGAATCTGATTTGATTGCTTCCATTTACCCTCAGGCCAATATGCTTGGTTGGCAATCCAGGGAAAAAATTATTGAATTAATTCCAAATTGTCTTGCTTTGGTCTATCCAACCCTAGTCCATGAGACCCAAGGAGTTGCAGTGTTGGAAGCTGCGGCCCTTGGTGTCGCCTCCATAGTGTCTGACGAGTGTGCGGCTAGCGACCTAGTCATTCATGGGGTTACAGGCCTACTTTTCAAGCGGGGTGACATTTCTAGCTTGGAGTACTCCATTCAGATGCTTTACAAGGAGCCTGAATTAGCAAAAAAATTAGGAAAAAATGCTTACGATATGTATTGGAAAAATGCAAATAGTCTTGAGGCTCATGTTGATAATTTAATAACCTGCTACAAACAAATTTTAAATAAAAACACATGAATCCTTTGAAAATTGCAATTGTCCATGATTGGCTTACTGTCTACGCGGGTGCCGAGCGAGTTTTGGAGCAGATGCTGAAATGTTATCCTGAGGCTGACATATATAGCCTTATCGACTTCTTGCCTCGAAATGGGAGACAGTTTATTAGAGATAAATCTGTTACAACATCATTTATTCAAAAGCTTCCACTTTCTCGAAGTAAATATAGAGCTTATTTGCCTTTGATGCCCCTCGCTGTTGAACAGTTTGATTTATCTTCTTATGATGTAGTCATTTCAAGCTCACACGCTGTAGCTAAAGGCATTTTAACTGGCCCAGACCAACTTCACTTATGTATGTGCTACTCTCCCATTAGGTATGCATGGGATTTGCAGCATCAATATCTTAAAGAGTCTGGTTTGACTTCAGGCATCAAAGGTTGGTTTGCAAAATACATTTTGCATAAAATTAGAATTTGGGATTTGTGTACCGCAAATGGCGTAGATGGATTTATTGCTATTTCAAATTTCATCTCTCGTCGTATATGGAAGGTTTATAGGCGCAAGTCGATAGTCATATATCCACCTGTAGAGGTAGATTCTTTTGAGATCTGCAATGATAAGGAAGGCTACTATTTAACCGCCTCCCGGATGGTGCCATACAAGAAGATTGGACTAATAGTCCAGTCTTTTAAAGAAATGCCCAATAAGCACTTAGTTGTGATTGGGGATGGCCCTGATTTTGAAAAAATCAAATTATTAGCTGGACCCAATGTCACCCTTCTAGGATATCAATCATTTGATGTTTTATCGATGCATATGAAAAAAAGCAAAGCATTTATTTTCGCGGCTGAAGAGGATTTTGGGATTGCACCACTGGAGGCTCAGGCATCAGGTACCCCGGTAATTGCGTACGGGAAGGGCGGAGCCTTAGAAACCATTGTGGGCTCAAATATTGAGGGTAAGAAAAGGACGGGCGTATTTTTTTATAATCAAACGGCTAAAGCAATCATTGCAGCGATTGAGGAGTTTGAAGCTCTGACTGAAAAAATTTCTCCTGCAGATTGTCGAGAAAATGCAATGCGTTTTTCTCCACAACGCTTCTGTGATGAATTTAAGTTATACGTAGAAAAGGCCTATCAAAAGTTTATTCTCAACGGGCAGATATGAAGCGCGCACTAATTATTGGTATTAATGGGCAGGATGGCTCTTATCTCGCTAAATTTTTGTTGAATAAGGGGTATGAAGTTGTAGGAACGTCGCGTGATGCTATGGCATCCTCCTTTTCTAATCTCAAAAAATTGGGGATTGAATTAAGAGTTCAAAATGTTTCCATGGCATTAAACGATTTTCGAAGCGTTTTGGCGATTCTTAAGAAATTTGCCCCGGATGAGATTTATAATTTGGCCGGTCAAACGTCCGTTGGGCTTTCTTTCGAGCAGCCAGTTGAAACAATGGAAAGCATTACTTTTGGAACTTTAAATATTCTTGAGGCAATTCGTTTTATTGATAGCCCTATACATTTTTATAACGCCGGATCAAGCGAATGTTTCGGTGATACTAAGAATCTGCCTGCAAGCGAAAGCACTCCTTTTTCGCCAAGAAGTCCATATGCAGTAGCTAAAACCGCCGCATATGGGTTGGTAAATAATTATCGTGAATCATATGGCTTATATGCATGTACCGGCATTCTTTTTAATCATGAATCTCAACTGAGGCCTGAGAGATTCGTAACTCAAAAAATTATTAAGGCTGCCTCTTTTATTTCTAAAAATTTAGATACGAAATTATCACTTGGGAACATTTCAATTTATCGTGATTGGGGCTGGGCCCCTGAATATATTGAAGCGATGTGGCTTATGTTGCAGCGGGAAAAGCCCGAGGACTTTGTCATTGCTACAGGAAAATCTGTTTCTCTGGAATATTTTATTGAGAAAGCTTTTTCCTATCATGGCTTGTCTTGGAAAAATCATGTGCTGATTGATTCATCCTTTTTGCGACCATCAGATATTGAATATGGAGCGGCTGATCCACGTAAGGCTGAATCTATTTTAGGGTGGAAGGCTAAATACGATGTGGATGATGTAATTCGAATGATGAGTGCTACTACTAAAGATGTTGAGTAGATTGTCGCCTATTTATATTTTATAAACTCGTTTAAACTATGCTCGATAAATTATCTTCCGAACCAAAAGAAGCCTTTCCCTATACTCCTCCCACTTCGGATATTCTAGAAAATTACCCTCATATATTTGAGCTAAAACAAACGTTGCCGCCAAGATTTTTTAAAGTCTCATTTGACAAGCTTGTCGCAATATTTCTTTTGCTATTATCAGCTCCAATTTTATTACTTCTTAAACTTGCGTTCCTTGTTGAGGGTTGGCTTATTCCTGAAAATAAAGGTCCGATGTTTTTTTATTACAACGGAGTTAGTGCCGGGAAGATTATCCCTAAGCATAAGATCCGCCTCATTAAAACTAAATATATAGAGCCAGAGGGGGCTAAGCGGCATGACTGGATTGCCTATTCTGCAGAATGGACTCCTGATAGTCATACATACGTAGGTCAATTTGTTAAGAAGTTCTATTTAGATGAATTGCCTCAATTTTGGAGTGTTCTTAAGGGTGATATGAGCATCGTAGGTCCTCGACCTTTATCTGTTTTGCACTATGAGAGAGATCGAGCGCAGGGCAATGTCACTAGATTTCTGTTACGCGGTGGTCTTTTGGGTCTTGGGCACATCAATAAGGGTACATCTGAGATGGGTAACCCAGTCTACGAATATGAATATGTGGACCAGTATCTAAAGCGCTCTTCTTTCGGTTTGCTATGTTTGGATTTGTGGATTATTTGGAAAGGTATTTTGGTTATTGTTAAGGGCGGGGGTCATTAGGCCTTAGTCAAAGCTAGCAGTTCTCCAATTGCCGTCGATAATTGCCTTTGTATTGTTGTTTGGTATCGCATTAAACGATCAAGTTGATCTAGATCCGGCGTTGTGGCCTGTTCTTCGATTGGCCCTAATTTTCTAAAGTCCGCTATCTTTTGGGTGCGTACGATCATTCTCATAATTTCTTGACCATACCATTCTGCTGCGCGTTTTAGTTCCTTCAATTCAGTATTCTTGATGCCCTCCTCGATATCGGAGTCAATTCTCGGTTTTTCATCGCCAAATACAAAGCGAATATCTATGCTTTGAGAGAAGTGCTGATTGCCCTCAGGCTTTTGCTTTGGAACCTTGTCGCTTATATAGTCTTTAATAGTTTGCTGACTTTTGACGGATTCATTAAACAGATATTCGCAAAATCGAGGGATTTTATCTAAAAACTCCTCATGATTAGATGGTCTTTCAGAATCAACCCAGTAATTTAATTCGTTGCTGATATCAATTTTGTCCATGTCCAGTATTTTTTCTTTACCACTAAAGCCCATGGCTAGATTCAGAGCTAGAGATTTGGTTTCTCTATCCATGTCTAAGTGTCTTGCAAGTTCATGATAGCCTCGACTCAGAGCTCTGCTCCTTAGGAATTGGGCGTCAATGGTATTTTGAATGCGTTCTAATTGAATATTTAACTTTGCAATTCTTTCTAACTGCAAGCGAATTAATGGGTTGGTGGACGGATAAGATTCTCTTAGTTCGTTTAATAGTGTGTCGTACTTGCTTTTCTCTGCATCGTTAAGCAATTGAGGGGAGGTGGCACCATGAAGTACTGCATTTTTAGAAGACTTATATTTTCCTGCCACTGAGATGGGCCCCGTTGATTTTTTCTTCTGCGCCACCTTTGAGGCGACATTTTTATTCTTTAAACTAAGGGCCATGCGCATTACTCCTTAAGATGTCGATGGAGCCATTTGCTCCACGTACCGCATTACCGTATCTGTCTTAGACCACCTACCTCGATTCATGATGACCGGCAGACTTGCCCCTTCTCGCAATAGATCTTGAGCCGCGCCTACTCGCATAGAATGGCCGCTAATATTTTTAATAGTATCGCAATCTAAATTTGCCTTCACCGCCATTCTTTTATATATGCGTGCGATCTGACCACTCCCTAGTTTTTCGGCTATTTCATTGCCTCTATTAATACCTCTAAATATGGGGCCTAATTGGATCCCGCTAGTCGCTAGCCATTGTTCTAGTGCTTTGCTTGCCTGGTCGGTTAAGTGTAACCATCTACCGAGGCTGTTTTGATCCGTTTTACTTTTGCGCAATTTTATGGATAGCTGAACACTTTCTGCTTTTTTGGTAGGCTCTCTCCTGATATCCTCGGCCAGCAGGTCAACCAGTTCGCTTCTACGGCAAAGAGTGTCATATGCGATCAGAAGTAACGTCCGATCTCGTATTCCACGAAGATCATTCTCGGTAGCATCCATCATCTTTTCCAAGATTTTTCTGGTGATCCCAGCAACTGTTTGGATGACCTCCCTAGCTTGCGATGCATCTTTCTAATGGCGAGCTGAACATCACAATCCTTGGTTGGATCATCAAAACGGTTTAACTTATGAATGCTAGAAATAGAAACAATGATCCGCCGGATGTAGGCTGAAGTGAAAGTGCAGTTACTCAAGTGGTCAATGTAGTGGCTTACAACACTAGGACTTGCGGGGAGAGGATTTGTATGATGTCCTATGCAATAAGTGATGAAAGTATTAAAGTCTGCCTTAAAGGCCCTGATGGTTGCAGGCGCATAAGCACCCTCGATTCTTTCAAGGGTTTGGATAACTAGGCTGGATGCGTTATCCTGGTGGAGTTGAGTTAACTTCATAATTTAAAGAATCTAAAAGTGTCAATAATGACACATTATATGTCTAATGATCACAGGTGCGCAAGTGCGGGCTGCAAAGTCCCTTATTCGATGGTCTGGATCTGATTTAGCGGATCGGGCGGGGGTTAGCCTATCAAGCATTCGCAGGATCGAGGCTTTTGATGGAGTCCCAGATTCTGCTAGCGTCAAGGTTTTGCATTCAATTCAGCAGGCTTTTGAAGATGCTGGGATTGAATTTATCGGCACTCCAGAAGAAGGGCCGGGCGTTCGCTTAAAGTTGAAAAAATAGCTTTTTGCGAAACGAACTAGTCATGACTCTCTTTGATCGATTCCGATCAATTAATTTAAGAATTATTGAGAGGGTGGAGCGGTGTTGATGCGCCCGCTAATGCCATTTCTCGGCCCTGAAGCCTTAAAAAGACTTACGAGTTGGCTAATTTCTTTTTAAGCCGCTCAGTATGACTAAGACTCTTATTAGGCATATTCGTTGTGTTCGATGGGGTTACTTTTACCATCTCCGTTGCAGTATTTTGATTCTTAAACGCAATATATTCTGGTGCGCTTATGCCAAAAGCCATTCTGGCGCATTGTTGGATGACTCGGTACCTGAGCATTCTTCTAGGCATCTGCTTCCAAGAGGGATGCTCTGTTTTCACTTCATCGAAGTATTCTTTGATAACAATCGGTAGAATACGATCATTCCTGTAGATACAACACTCCATCCAGATGGGGATAGTATTATTCTCTTCGGTTGATTCTCTGAGGCTCATACCCGTATATTGAGCATGTTGGTTGATGATCTTAAACCAGCCGTCTACGGTAATAAACACCTGACAAGAGCCTTCTGGATCTTTGAGGATAGATAATTCATCTGCGAATGGGTCTAGATCATATTTCTTGATCAGATGCAAGAATTGCAGTTGAGTTGGCGCTTGTATCAACGGGTATTGATCAAACCAAAAGAGGAGTTTGTCTGGATTGACTCCTAGGTATTCTGCTGTATCTTTGAGTGCTTGATTAAAGATGCCAGTGTACTTAGAGTCTGCGATTGGAGGGTTTTGAGTAGTATTTTGATTCATGATTTTTTCAGATGGGTGAAGACTTGATGACAAGGCGGCGGCTATTTTGGATCGGTACTTGATACAGAGCAACCAAGTCAGGATGCTCTTCGGTCAGACGCTTTGAATCGATCCGCAAGGTCGGCTTAGGTGCTCTCCAGGTCGCTAAAGTCTTGCCTTGCAGTGTGAGAACCTCGGCGTCTTGCATTCTTGCCATGATGTGTTGCTTCGTTTGACTGACCTCTAACTCATACTGCTCGATGTGTTGATTGACACTCCCAAGCTTTTGAATAAGCTGCGCGGTTTCTGAATCTGCTTCAACCGTTTTACTGGGAGAAGACTGACGAAAGAGCTGCGGATAATCTAACTCGGAAACTGCTTTGGGAGGAAGGTCTTTGACGACATGATTTTCCCAAAAATCGATGGTACGCTCAAAAATCATCTGCTCGAGTTCGGCGTCTCTGTGGATTGCATAGATCCGAAAATCTGCATTACCAAAAAGAACCGCTAGATCTGTTTGGTCGATATTACTGAGCATCATGTACCAAGCACACTGCACGAGATATGTCAGGGGTACTTGATCCGTTCCTATCTCACCCCAATCGGACTGTGCAAAAGGATTGGCGGTCTTACATTCTAAAATGCGCCATGCCTGACCTTGGGCATTCATCAAAGCGCCTCTTTCCTCTGCTACCAATCGATCGATATGACCCTGCATATAGGCATATTGCGGGTGAATCATGGCCTTGTCCTGCTTAACTAAGGCATAGCCTGTTGCTAAGGCATATTCGCGAGCAACAAAATCCTCAGCAAACTGACCAAAACGCAGCGGTAAAGAGTCTTTTAGGGACACCGATTTACCGGTCTTTTCCATCCAAACATCCACTGCACTGCGGTATTTTGACAAGCCTAGTATGGCACCAATATCTGATCCACCTAGATATTTTGTGCGTTCACGTGTAAAATCTTGATTATGAAGCATATTTTGAACTCCTTTAGTTTAAAAATGATTTTAAAAAATTTTAAAAAGAATTTATTTTATTCATTATAGAATATTTATAGTTTGATTACAAGTGCTCAAATTCGTGCGGCTAGAGCTTTATTGAATTGGTCTAGGGCTGAGCTTGCGCATGAATCTGGGATCGGCTTATCTGCTTTAATGAGATTAGAGTCTTCAGAAGGGATTCCAGGAGGACATATTAAGACCCTTGATACTGTTCAAAAGACTTTCGAGGAGGCAGGGGTCCAGTTCATTGGTACCCCAGATGATTGCCCAGGCGTGCGACTTAAAAAGTCTTCAGTATGAAAACTCCGAGTCTCTAAACATTTATTTAGCTTAGCACAGTGTTTGCTGGCACCTTCAGGAAACCCAATGAAGGAAAAACTTTTTCAAGTGATCTATGGGATTCAAAAATGAGGGTATTCATTTTGAACCAGTAGTTCAAAAATCTTCTTGTAGTTCGTTTAGGGCACAGTTTCAGTGATGGGCATTTGCGCAAGGCAAGCCTATTCACATAATGATAAATTTGTATTTGGACATCAGAGTTGGTGCTTTGAAGCCTAATGCAGCAAATACGCTACAACTAAATACATGTATTTAATGTATTACATCTGATACAATAATCAAATTGAGACATTTAGGAGAAGATGATGGCTGTTTCAGTTCGGCTGGATCCGGAGATTGAGCTACGGTTAGATCAACTCGTTGCAAAGACTGGTAGGGCTAAATCGTATTATTTGCGTGAGCTGATTGAGGGCGGACTAGAAGATCTTGAGGATTTTTATCTGGCTGATGCTGCAATGGAGCGGGTTCGCAGAGGTAGTGAAAAACTATTAGATAGTTCCCAAGTTAGGAAAGATCTTGGTTTGGATCATTAAGTACACAGAGTCTTCCAGTAAGCAACTCAAAAAATTAGATCAGCAAATTGTATTACGCATACTTGATTACATGGATGAGCGCGTTGCGGTATTGGATGATCCACGTACTTTGGGTAAAAAATTAAAAGGCCCCATGATGGGCGAATATTGGCGGTATAGAGTGGGCGATATTCGAGTGATGTGCGATATCGAAGATGGACAGATGATGGTCTTAGTGATTGAGATTAGTGATCGTCGTGAAGTTTATAGATGAGCGATTTCGCTTACGGCGTCCTCATGGGGGTACGTTCCAAAATTGCAATTAAGTCAATTCAAGCCCCTTTACATAGAGCCTAAGGCTTATGCGAAGAAGTTAAGTTGTGTATTAGGATTCATAGAGCCACCTAAGTGGATTTGGAGGCTTTGCCGCTCTAAGTCATTTGGCTCAAGTCGAGCAACAACAGTTGACTTACGTGGCGGAAAAGGTATCAGTTAGGTCGAGCAGGAGATAAGAGATCAAGCAAGTGATGATCAAAAAACGGGTGATCCAGCCTGGACTGCGGAGTCTTTGGCGTGGGAGGCAAATCCCACGCCAAGCTTTTTTACAAAACGAACTATCCTAAGTCTTTGATTTACATAAAATGACTGATTAAAACCCTTGTCCACTAACGTCCAACAACTGTCATTTTTTCTAAAATAAATTGATTTCTTAAGTAATTAAAGTAATATAAGTGATATATTACTTTAATTACTTAATGATGGACCGCTCAACCACCCAAGCCCTGTATCAAGCCCAAGAGCAGTTTTTGCTAAAGCTCGGCGATAGTAAGCTGCCAAATCAGCAGATCATCCTTTGTGGTGGTACCGCCTTG
>Ga0214919_10003590_pt1 | contig 23322 bp, 18 predicted proteins | sample LL1503_MetaG_FD_177994 | JGI IMG/M metagenome (GOLD analysis project Ga0214919, IMG submission 177994) | Freshwater microbial communities from Lake Lanier, Atlanta, Georgia, United States - LL-1503 | ecosystem: Environmental > Aquatic > Freshwater > Lake | place: USA: Georgia | collected... | reverse complement strand
TTGGCTTGGGCCTCGGCGAATTGCTCGGCGCTGACGGTGCGGAGGTCGCCGCGGATGAGCGTGCTTTGGGCGGTGATGTTGGTCTTGCCCGTGACATGGCCGCCGGTGCGCTCGAGGGTCGTCTCGGTGCCGCCGACGATGAGGGCGGGGTTGAGGGTGAGGCCGTCGAGTTTGCGTAGCTCTTGATAAAATTCGGAGAGGATGCGGGCGGCCTCGTAAACGGAGCCGGCGCCCATGGCGGTGGAGAAAATGGCGGAGGAGTGGCCCGTGGCACCTTGAACCTCAACCGACCACGAGGCGCTGCCACGGCGGGCGACGGTAGCGGTGTGGCCGATGGCGCCTTCAAAGGACAGGGCGATATCGCTGCGGCGCACGGCCTCGAAGAGCTCGGCGCGGGCGACTTCGACGGGACGGCCCACGGATTCTTCGTCGCCGGTCATGACGACGAGGATCTGGGTGTTGGCGAGGACACCGGCGGCGTGGAGCGCGCGGAGGGCATAAATGAGAATGAGGTCGCCGCCCTTAATGTCGTTGGTCCCTGAGCCTATGGCTTTGTCGCCCTCGCGGCGGAAGTTGCCGCCGGGCAAGACGGTGTCGAGGTGGCCAATCAGGAGTAGGCGCTTGCCCTGGGTGCCGCGGTGTTCGGCGACGAGGTGTCCGGCGCGGCCGCTGGAGGCGGGGAGTGCGGCAAAACGGTACTCGAGGCCAAGGGCGGTCAGTTGAGCCCCGAAGTGATCAGCGACTTGGCGCACGCCGACGAGGTTTTCGCTTGGGCTGTTGATCTGGACGACTTGCTCGAGGTCATGGCTGAACGTGCCGACCTGGGCGTTCACGGCGTCGACGATTTTTTGCTCGGCAGGCGTAAGGGCGGCGGAGAAGAGGGGTGCGGTGAAGGCGAGTACAGCGAGGAGGAGAAGGTGCTGGAGCGACATAGTAAAAAAGAGCGATAATAGGGTGAGGTGGGTGAAAAACTTTAGATGCGTTCAAGTTTCAGCGGATAAGTTTTACCCGAGGCGAATTGAGCGACGTAGAGGCTTTCGTCGGTGTCGATGAGCAGATCGTGCGGGTGAAGAAACGTGTCTTCCTGGTGACGCATCGGTTGGAGTTTACCAGAGGCGTCGTACACGGGCGGGGAACCGGCGATGTTGGAGACGACGCGCAGCTCGGTATCGAGGACGGAGAGGAAGCCGCGGCTGCTCCGATCTTGGGGCCAGTTGTCGGCGAGGTGGGCGACGAAATAGTGGTCGCGGTGGTGGCGGATTTGCCGGGGGTTGCCGCCTGGCAGCGGGGTGCGTGCGAGCGGGCGACCATCGAGATCGAGGCGGAGAAGATATTGTTGATCGCTCATGGCGATCAACAGCGAGGGCGCCGCGTTGGTCGCGCGGGTGTCGATCATGCCGGCGTGTGGTCCCCAGTGAACGATGCCGCCCTCGGCGCCGCCAAAAATGCGGCGGAATTTTCCGTCGGCACCGTAGTGGAGGATATAATCGCGGCCGTACCCATCGAGGACGTAGAATTCACCGTTGGGCAAGTGGAGCGTCCACGAAGGGCGATACTGGTCTTCCTTGTCGTACTTGCCGGTGTGGGCCGGCCAGCGCCATTCCTCGAGCAATTGACCGTCGAGCGTAGTTTTGGCGACGCGGTGCGTGGTGAGATCTGTGATGAAAAGCACTTCACGGTCGCCCTCGGTGACGAGCGAAAGTCCATGCGCTCCGGGAAACGCAGTGCCCCATTTATGAACCAAGCGGCCGGCGCGGTCGTAAATGATGACGTTGTTGGCGGTGTGATTTGTAAGAAGAATGATGTGGCCGGCGCGGTCGCGGGCGAGCCCGTGGCAGTCATTGACGGGTGTGGCGGCATCAAGGACGCCCCAGCCAGGAACGACGCGGTAGCGAAACTCGCCTTGGCCTAAAACGGGCGCGGAGGAGCCGATGGCGGGTACTTGGGCTCGGGCGGACACGAAAGCTCCAGCGGTGGCTGCACCGGCTGTTTTCAGAAAATGACGGCGAGTGAACATGGCCTAAGCGCTAAGGTGGCGGGTCGCACGGGGCGGAGTCCGAGGGCTAAGCAAGGAGTTTTTGGATAACGTTGCCGTGGACGTCGGTGAGACGGAAGTCACGGCCTTGGAAACGGAAGGTGAGTTTTTTGTGATCGAGTCCGAGTAAGTGCAGAATCGTCGCGTGCAGATCGTGGACGTGAGCGCGATCGGTGACGGAATTGAAACCGAGTTCGTCGGTCTCGCCGATGATGGTGCCGGCTTTAGTGCCGCCGCCAGCGAACCACATCGTGAAGGCGTCAATGTGGTGGTTGCGGCCGGTGGTGTCGCGGTTCTCGCCCATCGGCGTGCGGCCGAATTCGCCGCCCCAGACGACGAGCGTGTCTTTGAGAAGACCGCGTTGTTTGAGATCGGTGACGAGCGCGGCTTGGGCTTGATCGACCTCGCGGCAACGAGCGACAAAATCAACTTCCAGGTTTTCGCCGGGGCCGCCGTGGCTATCCCAGTTGGTGTGATATAACTGGATAAAACGGGAGCCGCGCTCGACGAGGCGACGGGCGAGCAGACAATTGCGCGCGAAGGACGGTTTATCTTTTTCGATGCCGTAAAGTTTCAGCGTGGCCTCGCTCTCACCGCTAAGATCGACGAGTTCAGGGGCGCTGGATTGCATGCGACTAGCCATCTCGTAGGCCGCGATGCGCGTATGAATCTCGGCATCGCCGGTGGCGACGGCGTGTTGGAGATTAAGATCTCGAATGGCGTCGATCGCCTGGCGCTGGCGCGTGGCGGTGATGCCCTTGGGGTTAGCGAGATTAAGGATAGGGTCGCCGTTGCCGCGGAAAGGTACGCCTTGGTAGGTGGTCGGCAGGAAGCCGGTGCCCCAGTTGACGGCGCCACCGCGGGGGCCGCGGGGGCCGGATTGGAGGACGACGAAGCCGGGGAGATTTTGCGATTCGCTGCCAAGGCCGTACGTGATCCACGAGCCCATGCTCGGACGGCCGAATTGGCCGGAGCCGGTGTTCATGAACAATTTCGCGGGCGCGTGGTTGAAGAGATCGGCGGCGCAGGATTTGACGAGCGTGATGTCGTCGACGATGCCGGCCGTGTGCGGGAAAAGATCAGAGACCCATGCGCCGCTCTGGCCGTGTTGGGCGAAGGCGCGGCGCGTACCGAGTAGCTTCGTGCCGTGCGAACTGTCCATGAACGCGAAGCGCTTGCCGGCGATGAGGGACTCGGGGACCGGTTGGCCGTTCAGCGAGATAAGGCGCGGCTTGTAGTCAAACAAGTCCAGCTGGCTCGGGCCGCCGGCCATAAAAAGATAAATAACGTTTTTGGCGCGCGGGGTGAAATGTGGGGACTTCGGGGCCATCGGATCGGCGAGCGACCCGGACCCGGACCCGGGCGCGGGCGCGGGCGCGGGCGCCGCGCTGAGGCGACTGCGCTCGAGCATCGAGGCGAGCGCGATGCCGCCGAGGCCCATCGCGCAATGGCTGAAAAAATGGCGGCGCGACGCGGGGTCGAAAGGTTGCGCCGAGTCAGTGTTGGGCTGCGGATTCATGGTCAGGCGCGGGTGATGGTTTCGTCGAGGTTGAGCAAGACGCGAGCAAGGGTGGTCCAAGCTTCGAGCGGCGTGGCGGCGGAGTCAGCGGTGGAATTGGATGCGGGCGTCTGCAGTTGGCGCAGTAGGTCGAGCAGGCGTGTACGCTCGGCGGCACTGGGCGGACGGGCGACACAGAGGCGGAAGGCGTAATCGAGGCGCGCGGAGTCATCGGACCCTCCTTCACTTTGAATTCGGGCGGCAAGAGCGCCGGCGAACTCAAAAAATTGAAGATCGTTAAGTAGCGTGAGTGCTTGCAGTGGCGTGTCGGAACGGAGCCGACGCGTGCACGCGCTAAAACCATCGGGCGCATCAAACACCGCGATGGCGAGGTGCGGCGTCGCGCGCCAGTGGTGCGTGTACAGGGCGCGACGGTGGCGATCGGCGCCGGTGCTGGCGACCCAGGCGCGGCGGTTTTGGCCAAGCGTCATGACCCCTTCAGGTTGGGGCGGGAAGACGGGCGGGCCGCCGAGTTTGGATTCGAGCAGACCGCTGGCGCTGAGGGCGACATCGCGGACGAGTTCGGCGTCGAGGCGGAGTCGGTTTTGACGCGCGAGTAATTTGTTGAGCGGGTCGGCGAGTTCGAGGTCGGGACGGGCGAGGGAGGCGCGTTGATACGTGGCGGAAGTGACGATGATGCGATGGATGGCCTTCATGCTCCAGTTTTGGGCGGCGAACTCCGTAGCGAGCCAATCAAGGAGCTCAGGGTGCGTGGGCGGGGCACCTTGCGAGCCGTAGTCGTTTTCGGTTTCGACCAGACCGAGGCCAAAATACTGCTGCCAGATGCGGTTGACCATCACGCGGGCGGTGAGCGGGTGCGCCGGCTCGAAGAGCCAGCGGGCGAGGTCGAGTCGATTGGGCTGGCGGCCGGGCGTGGCGGGTAGCGGCGGGAGGATGCCGGGCGTACCGGGCGTGACTTTTTCGCCGGGGCGCGTGAAGTCGCCCTTGATGAAGACGACGCTCTCACGGGGCTGCGGGAGCTCGGCCATGATGAGCGTGGTGATGGCTTTGGCTTCGTGTTTCTCGAGGACGGCGAGTTTTTCGTGGAGCGCGGTGAACGTCGCGTTCTCGCCGCCGAAGGTGAGGAATACGGCGCGGCGCTGATTGAGAGTTTGTTTTTCCCAAGAGAGCGTGAGGGCGGTGGCGATGTTTTGGCGGAGCTTGGCGCGAGAATCAGGCGTGGTCTGAGCGCGCCACGCGGGGTATTGGGCGGCGTAGGGCTCAAGGAATTTGGCGAGGTCGGCGCGAACGTGAGAGATGTCGGCGACGAAGGAATCGGCGGGGCCGTTTTCGGAGGCGAAGGAAAGACGTCCGCCGGGGATGCCTTCACCGTGACCATCCTCGACGGTGTTGTTGAAGAACGCGAAGAGCCGGAAGTAATCCTTCTGTGGGAGCGGATCGAATTTGTGGTCGTGGCATTGGGCGCAGTTGATGGTTAGACCGAGGAAGGTGCTGCCGAAAGTGGCGACGCGATCCATCACGGCCTCGATGCGGAACTGCTCGGGGTCGATGCCGCCCTCTTGGTTGATCTGGGTGTTTCGATTGAAACCGGAGGCGATTTTTTGCGCGGTCGTGGGCTGCGCAAGGAGATCGCCGGCGAGTTGTTCGATGACGAACTCGTTGTAGGGCTTATCCTGATTTAGCGCGGAGACGACCCAGTCGCGGTATTTCCACATCTGGCGCGGCGCGTCGATGGAGTAGCCGTTGGAATCGGAGTAACGTGCGACGTCGAGCCAAGGGCGGGCCCAGCGTTCGCCGTAGTGGGGCGATGCGAGTAGACGCTCGACGAGGCGGGCGTAGGCGTCGGGGCGCGAGTCGTTGAGGAAGGCGGTGGTTTCCGCGACGGTGGGCGGGAGGCCCGTGAGATCGAAGCAGACCCGACGGATCAGCGTGGTGCGATCGGCGGCAGGCGAAGGCGTGATTTTTTCAGCGGCGAGTCGGGCGAGGATAAACGCATCGATAGGATTAGCGACGGGCGCGGCGGGCGAGGTGAGCGTGGGAACGGCGGGGCGAGTCGGGGCGACGTAGGCCCAGTGTTCGCCCCAAACTGCGCCCTCGGCAACCCAGCGGCGGAGAAGCTCTTTTTGGGCGGCGGTAAGGGTTTTGTTGGATTCCGTTGAGGGCATGACTTCCTCGGAGTCATGACTAAAGATACGGGCGATCAGTTCGCTGTCCTCGGGTTTTCCGGCGACGATGGTGGCGAGACCGGATTTGCCGCCGGCGAGGGCTTCAGCGTGGCGGTCGAGACGTAGGCCGGACTTGCGCGAGGATGCGTCAGGGCCGTGACAGTGGTAGCAATTGTCGGAGAGGATCGGCTGGATATCGCGGCTGAAATCAACCGGAGCGGCTGTGCTCGGATCGGCGGAAATGAGGGTGCAGCCGAGCGCTAGGACAGGGTAAAACGGGGAGAAAATCCGGGGGCGGAAAACCGACATAGAAGTGACACTGAGAGGGTGGCGCACGGGCTGGCAATTCGAAGGATGCGTTTTATTTGACGGTGCGGAGGTGCGGCGGGGGCTAGGTTTTTGCTTCGGAGGCGCAACATTGGTGCAACAAAAAGCGCGGCCGGGTGGGGCCGCGCTGAGCGCGTATTCGGGTGAAATCACCCTATCGCCGTTGGGCTTTGCGTAATTACTTGCCGAGGCTCTTGCGGAGGTCGGTGAGTTGATTGGCGCTGCCGAGCAGGACGTTACGGCTGGCGATGAACTTCGCGTATTCGGCGATGAAGATCTTGCCGGGCGGACGGAAGTCGAAATCCGAGGGCTTATCGCGGAAGTACTCGCGGTGGACGCGGGTCCAGACGAGGCGGCCGTCGGTATCGATGTTGATCTTGGTCACGCCGAGTTTGGCGGCCGGGAGGTATTCGTTTACGTCGACGCCCATGGAGCCGGCGATGTTGCCGCCAGCCGCGTTGATGCGGGCCACCTCGTCTTGTGGGACGGAGGAGGAGCCGTGCATGACGAGCGGGAAGCCGGGCATGCGGGCCTTGATCTTCTCGAGAACATCGAAATGGAGGGATTGTTTACCCTTGAATTTGAAGGCGCCGTGGCTGGTGCCGATGGCGCAGGCGAGGGAATCGCAGCCGGTCTTTTTGACGAAATCTTCGGCTTCTGCCGGGTTGGTGAGGGTGGCGTGGCCGTCCTCGACCTTGATGTCTTCCTCGACGCCGCCGAGCATGCCGAGTTCGGCTTCGACGGAGATGCCCTTGGCGTGGGCGCGGTCGACGACGCGTTTGCTGATCTCGACGTTCTTGTCGAACGGGTCATGGGACGCATCGATCATGACAGAGCTAAAGAAACCGGAGTCGATGCACTCGTAGCAGGTCTGCTCGTCACCATGGTCGAGGTGTACGGCGAAGATAGCCTCGGGGAAGATGTCGCCCGCGGAGCGGATGATGGCTTCCAGCATACGCTTGTCGGTGTAGGCCCGAGCACCCTTGGAAATCTGGATGATGAACGGAGCCTGCGAATCGATGGCGCCGCGAAAGAGACCCATGGCCTGTTCAGCGTTATTGATGTTATAGGCGCCGACGGCGTACTTGCCGTAGGCGTGTTTAAAGAGCTGCGCGGTGGTGACGATCATGGGAGAATAGGTTGAGCGAAACAGACTTAAAGTGCGGCCCAGCAAAATAAGCCTCAAGTGAAATTTCGCGGATTACGATTTTTGTTGGTGCTGGCGGCGAAGGACTGGCGCTGAGGAGCTGGCGGGAAAAATAAAAAAGGCCGTCGGATGCGACGGCCTATGAAGAAAGTAAAAAGGGAGGGCGAGATCAGCCGCCTTTTTTCTTCTTGGTGGTCGTCGTGGTGGGCGTACCAGTGTTGCCGTTATTGCCGCCCATGGTTTGGCGCAAGGCTTCACCGATTTTTTGTTGGGCCTGTTGTTCAGCTTGGAGTTGTTTGAGCGCTTCGATTTGAGGGCCGCTGAGGACGCCTTGGGCCATGTTGATGGTAGCGTCGGTGATGGGGGCTGAGGCTCCGCCACCGGCTCCGCCGCCGAAGCCGCCACCCAGACCAGCTACGATATTCATGCCACCGCCTGGGCCGCCACGGCCGCCGCCCGGACCGGCTTCGGCGATCACGGTTACGTTGGCGCTCATCGTAGCACCGCCGGGGGTCGCGGCGCGCGCGGGTGCGGTTTGGCTTAGGATTTTTAGCATCGCCGCCGATTGATCGGCGGTGAGCGGCGTGGCGGAGTAGCTCAGGCGCTGGCTGAGTTGGTCAGTGGTGCCGCGTTGCGGAGCGGTTTGGTCGAAATTCTTATATTTATTAAAGGCATCGTCCCCGATGGCGGCTTTAATGCTGGCATCGATCTCTCCTTGGGTGCCGGCGAGGAGTTGTTGGAAGCCTTTGGGGTCGGTGCGGGGGTTGATGCCTTGCTCGCGGGCGGCGGTCATAACGTCCATCATGGAGGTTTGGCGTTCGACGAGCAGATTTTTGAATTTCTCGAGTTGGGCAGGGGTGAGGTTCAGGTTCCTGAAGAGCGAGGCGTAGCGGGCGTCGAGTTGAGCTTTTTGCTGGGTAGCGAGGAGGCGCTGGATCTCGGGCTTCTGCATGGCGGCCATGAAGTCGCCACCGCGTCCGCCGGGGCCACCAGGCCCGCGGTTGCTGCGATTACCGCGGTTGGCGTTGTCGGGGTTTAGGGGGTCGGCATTTTCGTCGCTGGCTTCTTCGCCGCGGGTGCGGGCGGCGGCGAGTTGGTCGGCAAGGTCTTTGGCTCGTTTCTCGGCGGCCCAAAGTCGTTTTTGAAGATCAGACCGCTCATCGGTGCCAAGGGCGGCGGCACGCAGTTGGATGAGTTCTTGGTATTGTTTCCAAGCGTAAGCGGCTCCGCCGATGGTGGTACAGGCAAGGATGACGAGCAGATAGGTTTTGGAAGATTTCACGAGTGGAGGGAAGACGTAGGGGCGGGGGTAAAGTTACCGGACACGTCGATGCAGGCACGCCGGACGGTCCGGGGCGAGGGCAAATCAAGTGATGATCCGGCGCGGCGCAGGGCCGCGGCCGGTCAACGGGGCGGGAACTCAAATTCGGCTTTTTTCTTGTCCTTGGAGAGGACCAGATAGGCGCTGAAATTCGAGCCGCGTTTAGAGACAAGTTCGTCGATCAGTCCGGTGCGGCCATCGGTGACAAGGCGCTCAATTTCTTCGACGGGAAGCTCTTTGCCGCAGAGGATTCGCTTGAGTTCGAACACCACGCGGGGCGAGCCATCGGCTTGGGGCTTGGTGACGTAAAACGCATCGGCGGTGAGCATGAGCTGACCGTCGTGGAGTTTGCTTTGAATAAGCGTCTGCGCTTTCGAGAAATCGACCGGGACCTTGGCTTTACGCTCGATGGTTTTGCCGTCCTTACCTACGCGCGGTTTGCGTGGGGGGAATTCCCAGGAGAATTTCGGCCCGACGCGGGTGAGGAAGGCGTCGAAGGGACGACCCTTTTTCGAGGTGAAGCCGGTGATGAGATCGGTCTTGGGCTGGGAAACGAGTTGGATGGCGATCTCGCGGGTGATGGGTTTTTGGCACATCAGGCGGCCGACGCTGAATTTCTGTTCGTAGGCGTCGCCGCTTTTCTCTCGGAGTACGTAGCTGGTCGGAGCCTCGCAGAGCTCGGCCCCGGTGGCCGGATCGGTCCAGAAGGCCGTCAGCTCGGAGAGTTCGAACTTATTGCCGAAGTCGAGATCGACGCGGCGTTTGCCCTCGTGTTTGGGATCGTCGGCGAGAACGAGTTTGGCTGGGAAACGATTGCCGGTACGCGGGGAAACGAAGCCGTCTAGCGGCCCGATTTCACCGTTAGTGACCAGTTCTTTGACTTCGGCTTCCTCGAGTTTGCGGCCAGTAACGACTTTGTAGACCATGAGGATGCCGTCCTGCGATTTGTAGCCGCGGAGGGTCTCAAGCATGGGTTTGCTGTCGGTGGGAGAAATGATGTCGGTGGTGCGGGCGGCGGAGTCGTCTTCTTCGAAGTTTTTCGTGCGGTCTACGACGCCTTTCACGACTTCGACGATCTCGGCCATGAATTTGTCGCGCGGGTATTTGCCGTGCTCCATCTGGCGGAGCTTGTATTCCCACTCGCCGGTCATGTCGGGCTTGGTGAGGGCGTCAGCTTTGACGGCGGTAAGAAACTGGAGGAGGGACTCGGCCTTGGGCGTGGGGACGAGTTCGCGCTGATTGCGCTCCATGTATTTCTGATTGATGAGCCCTTCGACGGTGTCGGCGCGAGTGGCCGGGGTGCCTAGGCCGCGTTCCTTCATGGCTTCGGCCATGTCTTCATCGTCGACGAGTTTGCCGGCCCCTTCCATGGCGGAGAGCAATGTAGCTTCCGTGTAGCGTGGCGGTGGACGGGTGGATTCGGCGTGGAGTTTAGCCTCGTGGGTACGAGCTTGGGCCTTGTCGCCGGGTGTGAGCGCAGGGAGGGCTTTGGAATCGGGGGAATCCTCGTCGACGGTATTTTTATTGTAGACCGCGAGCCAACCGGGAGCAGTGAGGACCTTACCCTCGGTTTTGAAATCGTGGCCGGGGGCGATGGTGCTGATACGGGTGGTGACGTCGAACTCAGCGGCGGGATAAAACGCCGCGACGAAACGGCGGGCGATCATGTCGTAGACCTTGGCTTCCATCTCATCGAGATTCTTGGGCTCGGTGGTGGTCGGGATGATCGCAAAGTGATCGGAAATTTGGGCGTTGTTAAAGATGCGCTTGTTAGGGCGCAGCCAGCCGGATTCGAGCAGATGCGCGGCGTGAGTGCCGAGGTCGCCTTGGAGGTTTTTAAGTGTCTCGCGGCAGGTGGGGATGTAATCCTCGGGTAGTGCGCGGGAATCAGTACGGGGGTAGGTAATGACCTTGTGGCGCTCGTAAAGTGCCTGGGCGATCTGGAGGGTGCGGCGGGCAGGGAGGCCGAAACGGCCGTTCGCCTCGCGTTGCAACGTGGTCAGATCGTAAAGGCGCGGGGAGGCTTGCGTGGCGCCCTTTTTCTCTTCGGTGACTTGCGCGAGCGTGCCATCGGCGCAGGCGGCTAGAACGGCTTCACCTAGGGCTTTTTCCCAGATGCGGTCGATGCGGTCGTGTTCGTCGTCAGCGGCTTTTTTGAAATTAGCGCGTTGGTAAACGCCTTCGTAGGTGCCTTTAGCAACAGTGAATTGGGCGGTAACGCGCCAGAACGCCCGGGGCTTGAAATTACGAATTTCCAGTTCGCGGGCGAAGATGATCGCGAGGGTGGGGGTCTGCACGCGGCCGACGGAGGCGACGTTGCCGGCGCGGGAGCCAAACATGCGCTTGGTGAGGGCGCGGGTGCCATTAATGCCAATCAGCCAGTCGCTCTCAGAGCGGCAACGAGCGGCGTCGGCGAGGCCCGCCATTTGGGAGGATTCACGAAGATTTTTAAAGGCGGTGTTAATGCCTTCGGTGGTCATCGTCTGCATCCACGCGCGCTTAAAAGGGATTTTGCACTTCGTGAGCTGGTAGATATAAGTGTAGATCAGTTCACCTTCGCGGCCGGCGTCGCAGGCATTGATGATCAATTCGATGTCTTTGCGAGCGAGCAGCTTTTTTAGATGCGAAAAGCGCTCTTTGGAGGCTTCAATAGGCTTCAGGCCGAATTTTTCCGGGATAATCGGCAACATCTCCAAGCGCCAGAAGCCGTATTTCTTTTTATCAATGTCTTCTGGCATCTCGAGTTCCACGAGGTGGCCGACGGCCGAGGAGATCACGTATTCATCATTTTCGTAGTGGTCGCCTGATTTCGGGACTTTGCCAAGGGAACGGGCTAGATCGGCCGCCACAGACGGCTTCTCCGCGATGATGAGTGTCTTCATTTAAGCCGCGAGCGGTTACGGGGCGCGCGCGGTAATTTCAAGGCTTAGTTTTTTGGAGGCCCGCTCAGGGACATAAAAAAGGCCGGTTAAAAACCGGCCTTTTTTGAAACCATAGTAGCGGTAAAATCAGGCCGCCGCTTTCGGAGTTTCAGCAAGGGCTAATTCGAGCGATTTCAGCATGGCGGCGATGGTTTCATCGGTCTCATCTCCCATGTTGGAAATACGGAAGGTTTTACCCTTCAATTTTCCGTAGCCGCCATCGATCACGAGCTGGTGTTTGGATTTGAGGATTTTATTTAGTGCCCCGAGGTCGAGGTTGAGCGTGTTGGCGAAGCAGTTGAGCGAGACCGAGCCGTAGCCGTCTTTGGGGAAAAGCTTAAAACCTTTCGCCAGAACGAAGGCGCGAACGGTGGCATTAAGCCGGGCGTGGCGGGCGTAGCGCGCCTCGAGGCCCTCCGCCTTGATATCGTCGAGTTTCGACTTTAGCGCGTAGATCAGCGGTATGACCGGAGTGCTGGGGGTCATGCCGTTTTCGTGGTTTTTTTGGAATTCAATGAAATCGAAATAATAACCACGGTCGGTGGCCTTGGCGGCACGCTCGAGGGTGCGTTTGGAGACGGATACGAGGGAGAGCCCAGGCGGAAGGGCGAGGGCCTTTTGCGATCCTGTGATCAGTACGTCGATGCCGAGTTCGTCTTTCTTGATCGGTACCGCACTAAATGAGCTGACGGTATCGATGATGGAGATGACCTCGGGAAATTCGCGGAGCACCGCCATGATAGCGGGTAAGTCGCTCATGCAGCCGCAAGAGGTTTCGTTGTGGATGAGAGTGATCGCATCGTAAGCACCGGTGGCGAGTTCGCGGCGGACGGCCTCCGGATCGACAGGTTGGCCCCATTCAAATTTGAGGGCGGTGGCGGCTTTGCCGCAGCGTAGCGCGACATCGTACCACTTGTCGGAGAAGGCTCCGTTCATGCAGTTGAGCACCTTTTTCTGGCAGACGTTGCGCAGGGCGCCTTCCATTACACCCCAAGCAGAGCTGGTTGAAATATAAACCGGGTCTTGGGTGCAGGCGAGAGCTTGCAGACCGGGTTGGATGGAATTGTACAGGGCGACGAAATCGGTGCTGCGATGACCGATCATCGGCTGCGCCATAGCGCGGAGCGTTTTTTCAGAGACGGCAATGGGGCCGGGGATGAAGAGTTTGTAGCTCATAAGTGTGGGCGCGAAGCCGATCAGAAAACAGTTTACGCGTCAGAGGCCGTCAACCTTCATCGCGGTCATCAAGCCCATCATGTCTCGCGCGCAAAACCTATGTCGTTGTCCTGGTTGAAAAAGAAGTTCCGGGCTTTCGAGCTCTACACGGTGGATATCGTGCTGGGTCGCCGAGCGGATGCCGGGGCGACGGTGTATGGGGCGTTTTTGCAGGCCCTCTCGTGGTTATTTAGCGGGATCGTCCAGTTGCGGCTCTGGCTGTATCGTCACCGGGTGTTGCATGATCATCCCTTGGGCTGCCTCGTGGTTGTTGTAGGCAACCTCACGGTTGGCGGCACGGGCAAGACGCCGGTCGTGGAAAAATTTGCGCGGGCGCTGCACGACCGCGGTCGCAAAGTCGCTATTCTGAGCCGCGGTTATAAGAGCAAGGCCCCGCCATTTTGGCAAAAATGGTGGTTTTTACTCACGCACACAGCCGAGCCACCACCCCGTATCGTTAGCGACGGCACTCGTGTGTTGTTGGATTCAGAAACCGCCGGTGATGAGCCCTACATGCTCGCGAAAAATCTCCCCGGCGTAGTCGTCCTCGTGGATAAAAACCGTGTCAAAGCCGGCGCATACGCGATTAAGAAATTCGGCTGCGACACACTCATCCTCGACGACGGATTTCAATACCTGCCGCTCAAGGGCCGCTTGAATCTGTTGCTCGTGGATAAAACGAATCCATTCGGCAACGGCCACATGTTGCCCCGTGGCGTGCTTCGCGAGCCCATCAAACACCTCAGCCGTGCGAGTTACGTTTTCCTCACCAAATCCAACGGTGAACGCGACAACGACCTCGAAGCACTGATCCGCGAGCACAACCCCAATGTCGATATCATCGAGTGCGCGCACCGACCACAGTACCTCCAGCGTTTCGGCGTCCCTGTCACGGCCGTTGACGCGCGTGAACCGCTATCCTGGCTTAAGGGCCGACGCGTATTTGCCTTCAGTGGCATCGCGACCCCGGAAAGTTTCGAGAAATTCCTGCGTGATCTTGGTGCGTTGGTGATGGGCCGTGAACGCTTTTTGGATCATTACCGCTACGAGGAGGAAGATTTGGCTGAACTCTTTGCTGCGGCGCAGCGCGAAGGGGCCGAATGCCTCATCACGACGGAAAAAGATGCGGTGCGCATTGCCGAGACCCGGCTTTGCCCGCTGCCTTTGTTTTATCTACGGCTAGAAATTGATATTATCCGAGGTGCAGCTGACTTTGACGAAGCGGTAGGTCGCATCTGCTTCCCGCAGAGTGGTGCTCCTTAATGGCGAAGCAATCGGCGCTACGAGCTTTCGCTTGCAGGTGCTGGCCGGCGTGGGGTTAGCTTGGGCTTACTTTCCATGATCATCGACCCACGCTACACCCAACTTGCCGCCGGCCTGACTGGTTTTTCCACTGCCTTGAAACCCGGTGAACGCGTGCTCATCGACGCCTTCGATGTGCCGGATGCGATGGTGATCGCTCTAGTGCGGGCTACTCGTGCGCGTGGCGCCCATCCTTATGTGCAGCTTCATCGCGCCCGCATCTCACGTGAATTGGCGCTTGCCGCCGCTGAGGATCAATACGCCCCGCACGCGGAGGTGGAGCTTGCTCGCATGCAAAAAATGGACGCCTACATCGCGTTGCGTGGCTCTGAAAATATTTTCGAAAATTCCGATGTGCCTTCGGTTAAAACCCAGCTAATCTCGCGGTTGATGAAGCCGGTGCTCGATCACCGTGTGGGCAAGACTAAGTGGGTCGTCCTGCGTTGGCCGACCGCTGCCATGGCCCAACAAGCAGGCATGAGCACAGAGGCGTTTGAGGATTTTTACTTTCAGGTCTGCAATCTTGACTACGCCACGCTCGTGCCCGGCATGAAGGTGCTTGCTGATCTAATGGCGAAAACCGACCGCGTGCACATTAAAGGCCCGGGCACTGACCTCACCTTTTCGATCAAGGGTATTGGTGCCCAACCTTGCGGCGGTCTGCGCAATATCCCAGATGGCGAGGTTTTCTCCTGTCCGGTGAAAGACTCAGTCGAAGGTGTTATTCAATACAACGCTCCGACGGTGTATCTCGGCGCCTCCTTTGATAACATCCGCCTCGTTTTCAAAAAAGGCCGCATCGTCGAAGCCACGGCTAACAACACGAAACGTCTTAACGAAATTCTCAACAGCGACTCCGGCGCGCGCTACATCGGGGAATTCGCAATCGGTTTTAATCCGCATATTCTTGAGCCGATGCGTGATATCCTCTTCGACGAGAAAATCGCCGGATCCTTTCATTTTACACCCGGTCAGGCCTACGAAGGCGTGGGCAACGGCAATAAATCCCAAGTTCATTGGGATATGGTCTGCATCCAACGCCCCGAGTACGGCGGTGGTGAAATCTGGTTCGACGGTAAACTCATCCGCAAAGACGGTCTGTTCGTACCCAAAGCGTTGAATAAGCTAAATCCGGATTATCTGCTCGGTAAATCGTAAGTGTTTTCCTGCGCCTTGCTCCGCTTCAACAGAAGTGGCTCGCGGAAACCAAAGCGCTCGCCATGGTCGGGGGTGGAACCACTCGGCTCCACCTCTTTGTGATTGAACAAACCTACATCGTCCCCTCCAGCGTCCGTCCGGCCCGCGCCGACAAAATTCTCGCGAAAGCGTATCCCGAGCACAGCCGCGTAGCGTTTCATCGTTCGTTCGATGCGGGGTTGGTGCGCGTCGATGGGAAAGTGATTCCGCGTGATTTTCGTCTCTTGCCGGACACCGCTATCACATTCGCTTTTCCCGATTTGATTCCATCGGGTGTACGCGCGGTGAAAATTCCGCTTGAGGTGATTTTCGAGGACAAGCACATGCTCGCGATCAACAAAGCCGCCGGTATGGTCGTGCATCCCGGTGCTGGTACGCGCGACGACACCCTCGTTCACGCGCTACTCGCGCATTGTAAAGGCAAGCTTAGCGGCGTTGGTGGCGTGGAACGCCCCGGTATCGTGCATCGCTTGGACCGTGAGACCTCTGGAGTGATCTTAGTCGCCAAGAGCGATCTCGCGCACCGCGGATTAGCGGAGCAATTTAAAGAGCGAGAGCTGCAGAAAGAATACCTCGCGCTCGTCGCAGGCGCACCCGGGTTGTTGAGCGGTAGCATGAAAAAGTCTATCGGCCGCAATCAGCAGCATCGTCACAAGATGACTGCAATCGACGAAGAAGACGAAAGTGGCCGCGGGCGTGATGCGCATACAGATTGGGCGGTCGTGGAGAGTTTCGGTAAAATCGCTACGCTCATGCGCTGCACGATTCACACGGGCCGCACGCATCAAATCCGCGTCCATATGAAGGCGCTCGGTCACGTTGTGCTCGGTGACGAGATTTACGGCTGGAAACGTGATCCGCGCCTGCCGCACCAACCCGAGCGAGTGATGCTCCACGCTGAACATATCGTTGTAACGCATCCCATTTCCGGCAAGGTCCTCGAATTGAAAGCGCCGCTGCCGGCAGATTTTCAAGCTCAACTCGCTCAATTACGTAAACTTACGCGATCCGAGGAAAAACGAAAAATGATCGCTGCCGAGCCAGTGAAGCGTAAGCGCAAACCCGCTATCCCCGCAGCCCATGTGCGCGAAGTTTAAGCTTTAGCGGGATCGAGGGCCTCGGCGACGAGGCCCCAGCGTAGATTGTAGAGCGAGTTTTCGAACGCGTTAAAGCGCCCGATTTCGGCCAGTGTGATCACGGTCGCCAAGGCTGTCGGAAAAACGTCGGCCCTCGCCGGCGGCAGTCCTGCAATGTGCTGACGTGCGGCGAGCGGTAGTTCACCTAGTTCACTAAGAAGTGAGCGCAGCGTTGCAACGGAGAGTCGCGTGGGTGTCTCTATCAGCGGTCTGCCGCTGCGCGCGGCTTGGATCGTTCGCACGCTTGTGACGGTGCCGCCGGTGCCAATTGCGGTGGCTGTGTTGGGTAGTGAAAAACTAAAGCCGGCCTGCTGGATTAACTCGCGCACATGTGCGGCGATCGCATTGGCGTGGGCGGTAGTGAAGGATGCCGTTGGGTCGGCGATATATTTTTCCGTAAGGCGCACACAACCGAGTGGGAGGCTGACAGCTTGCGTGATGCGACGGTCGCGGTAGGCGAGGCATTCCAGACTGCCGCCACCCAGATCGAAGACATAAAAATCGCGCAAGTCGGCGAGCGCAGGGTCACAGGTTAGGCCGCGGCCGATCAGGTTGGCCTCTTCGTTGCCCGAAAGGAGGCGAATGGAGTGACCCGTGGCTGCGTGGACGCGGGTAATAAAATCAGCACCATTGCGGGCGTCGCGTACAGCGCTGGTGGCAACGAGAATAATCCTGCCAGCGCCGTGCATAGAGGCATCAGCTATGAGGGAGCTGATAGCCTCAAGCCCACGAGCCATACCATCCTCGCTCAGGCGTGGTTCGGTGCGGCTGATGCCGGCACTAATGCGCGCGTCGATCGTGCGGTAATGCACGGCGTGCAAGGTGTTCTTCGCGTCGCGTGCTGCGACGAGAATTTTGATCGAGTTGGACCCGATATCGATGACGGCGACGGAGCCTGCGGGCGAGGTGTTCACAGAACGAAATCGGCGGGAGCGATCAGGACGACAAACTCACCTTTCAGGCTACCTTTAAGCAGGCGGTCGCGTACCTCGCCAGCGCGGCCGACGAGCCAGGTTTCATGGAGCTTGGTGACTTCACGGGCGATGCAAATGACACGATCGGGCCCGAGTTTCTCCACAATTTCTTCTGCAAATTTGTCGATGCGGTGGCAGCTTTCGTAGAGCGCGAGGGTGAATTCGAAGTCGCGGTATTTTTCTAAAAAAGCCGTGCGCGCAGAGGTTTTGGCGATCAAGAAACCAGCGAAGAGAAATCCATTGGTGGGCAGACCGCTGGCACTGAGTACGGCGGCGACTGCGCAGGCGCCTGGGATTGGGATTACGGGCAAGCCGCGTCGGCGGCAGGCGCGGACCAATCGAAAGCCGGGATCGCTAATGGCAGGCGTACCAGCATCGCTCACCAAAGCTACAGATTGGCCGGCGGCGATTTTCGAGGCGATGAATTCGGCGGCCTCGGTTTCGTTGTGATCGTGGTAGGATACGAGCGGACGATGCAGGCCGAAGCGCGTGAGTAGCCCACCGGTGGTGCGGGTGTCTTCGCAAGCGACGAGATCGACCGCGCCCAGAATGGCACGGGCGCGCTCGGTGAGATCGGCGAGGTTGCCGATGGGTGTGGCCACGACGTAGAGCGTGCCGGGCGATGGTATTAGCGAAGGGTTGGCGGCGGGCTCGTTCATGCGCAGGCACAAAAAATCCGGCGCTAGGCCGGATTTGGCGAGAGGGAAGTGAGGCGCGGCTTAGCGCCCGGTCTGTTGGCCCATGCCGGGAATCTGGCCTTCCCAGCCGGCGGGGCGACTCCATGGAATCGCAGTGTCTTTCTGGCGGCGGGTTTCGCAGCCGCTTAGGATGAGGCCAAAGGTGGCCAACAGGAGGAGCAGAAGCGGTTTTTTGAGTGAGTGCATCGTTGGTGAGTTAAGGAGTTAGTACGGCCAAATCGCCTTTGTGCAAGACGCCGCGTAGAGAATCAGGTTCCACTTGAGCGATAGAAAATTGCGAGCGTACGTCACTGATGCGGATTATGGCGAGGATTTCGGTGCCGTTGCGTACCGAAAAGCGTTGGTCCACGCTCGCGCCACGAATTGAGCCATAGTTGAGTACGACGAAGGAATTTTCTGGGCCGATGCTCATGACATTGGCGGAAACGCGGCCGGCGCGGCTGGAGAAGACGGCGGTTGAGGCGCCGGCGGCAGTGGGGAGGGCGGCGCCGTTTTTCGAGGTGGCGAGCTGCCGCTCCAGTTCTGCGATTGTATTTTTATAGGCTTCGACTTGGGCCGGTGGAATGATTTTTGCGCGGGTGTCGGTGAGGTCGCGTTGTAACGAGCTGAGTTCCTCGCGCAGCGTGCGCTCAGCGGCTTCGCGGGCGGCGAGGGCAGCGCGCGAGGCGGCGAGATCGGAGGTGAGCTGTGCGGTGCGGGACTCGGCGGTGGCGAGTTGAGCCTTAGTGATTTCGACTTGGGCTCCGGCGGTGACGGCTTGTTTTTGAAACGATGAGGCCAACTCGCGTGAGGCGGCGAGCTGGCCATCAAGTGCAGTGGCGCGCGCGGTCAGATCGCGGCGCGTTTCGAGCGCTTGCCAATAGAGCGCGCCCAACGAGCCACTCACAGTGAAGGCGAGCAGGCTGAGAACGAGCAGGAGGCGATTCATGGCGATGGGGTGAAAGCCGACGTGATGAGGGCGAGGTTTAAGCAGCGCGGTAAGTGGATTTGAACCACGGGGACTTGGCGCGCTTTTTCACGCCACTGCCCTTGTTGGCGGCGAGGTGTTCTAGGATCTTGAAGGCGAGTTCTGTGGCTTCGGGTTGACCGACTTGAGCGGCGAGTTGCTCGGCGGTATAATGGACTGCCGGATCGGCCTTGAGAGCGGCGGTGAGTTTGAGTTTTAGCGCGATTACGCCACCGGCGGCTTTCTTGCCGGCTTCGACGCCAGGTTGATGGTAGGCGTTAATGCCTACTAGCGAGGCATAGAGCCCGACGACGCGTTCGTAGAGGGCGATCAACATGCCAAGTGAGCGAGGGGAAACGTCGGGCAAGGTGATGGTGACCGAGTGGCGATCTTTCTCGCTGAGGGCGTCGCGGGTTCCCAGATAGAAGCCTTGGAGGAAATCGCCGGCGGTGATGCCGGGTTCGACTTCGAGAGCGGTCTTCGCGTCGCGGTCTTTTAGGACTTCGATGAAGGTGACGAAGAAGTTGTGCACCCCGTCGCGGAGTTGTTGAACGTAGGCGTGTTGATCGGTGGAGCCTTTGTTGCCATACACCGCGATGCCTTGGTTGACGACGTTGCCCTTGAGGTCGTGTTCCTTGCCCAGTGACTCCATGACGAGTTGCTGGAGGTAACGGGAGAACAAGAGCAGGCGATCCTTGTAGGGGAGAACGACCATGTCTTTGGCGCCGCGGCCGTCCGTGGCGTAGAACCACATGAGAGCAAGGAGCGCAGCGGGGTTTTGGCCGACAGTGGTATGGCGCGTGACGACGTCCATTTCAGCGGCGCCGTCGAGCATGGCCTGGATGTCGAGGCCTTGAAGCGCAGCGGGAAGCAGTCCTACGGCAGAGAGTTCGGAAGTGCGGCCGCCGACCCAGTCCCACATGGGGAAACGGGCGAGCCAGTTTTGGGCGAGCGCGGTTTGGTCCAGCTTGGAGCCGGCGCCAGTGACGGCGACGAAGTGCTTTGTGAAATCAAGGCCGGCGGCTTGAAAGGCGGCGGCGGCTTCGAGTTGGCCGTTGCGGGTTTCGGCGGTGCCGCCGGATTTGGAGATGACGACGACTAGGGTTTTGGCGAGTTGGCCGCGGAGACCGGCGAGCACATAGTCGATGCCGTCGGGATCGGTGTTGTCGAAGAAGGCGACTGCGAGTTTGTCTTTGCGAGGCGAGCCGAGGGCGTGGTGGACGAGTTGGGGGCCAAGAGCGGAGCCGCCGATACCGATCACGAGTAGGTTTTTGAATTTACCCTTGGGGCCGGTGATGGCGCCGGAGTGAACGCGGGCGGCGAAATCTTTGATCGCTGCCAGAGTGGAGGAAATCTCAGCTGCGAGGGCTGGCGTAGGCGCGAGCTGGGGCGCGCGCAGCCAGTAGTGGCCGACCATGCGGTTCTCATCGGGATTGGCGATGGCGCCTTTTTCCAAGGCGGCCATGTCGGCGAAGGCCTGTTGCATCGCGGCGTCTTTGGCGGCGAGGAAATCGTCGGGGAACGGAATGCGACTGATGTCGAGCGCGAGGCCGAGATCGGCGTGGTGATAATAAAGTGATTTAAAGCGGGACCAGGTGGACATGAAGAAAGAAAAGGAAAAGGCAGTTGAGGAAAGCGACTGCGGTGCGCGGGTACGAGGAGAAATCGGCGCGAACCTACCTTAACCTGCCCATAAATCCGTAGATCTCATCCAATCCCACACTCTCATCCCCTTTTTGCAGAATTTGACGGACACAACTCGTCCCTAGGGCAACCCTTTGAGCCGCCAGAGCACGAACTAAGGTGATCAACGTTTTGCCGGGTGTGGCTAAAGTCCCCGACGGGTCATCAGTTAGGGAAAGATCGCAACGCCCGCCGCTTTTGCGGCCTTGGCGAGAGCATGGTCACTGGTCGCTAGCGCCGCGCCGCGCCGCATAGCGAGTTCGAGATAACAGGCGTCATAGATCGTGAGGCCGTATTGGCGAGCGAGAGCAGTTGCGTCACTGCCGACGCGGCGGGCTGTCTGGTCGTCCTCGATAACAGGAAGCGCCGCGACTAGGTTCAGCGCCTCGGTAATGTCGGCCTGGCTGGCGCGCTTGCGGCGCTCAGCCATGACAAGGCCGTTGGCTACTTCGACGCACCAATGGGCCGGAACGTACGTCGGCGTCCCACTCTCGATGATCGCGAGAGATTTGAGCGCATCTGGATGTTGCTCGTCTAGCATCAGGAAGCCGAGCGTGGTCGAACCGTCTATGACGAGCGCCTTCACAGGTTAAATTCGGCGGCCTTCGTTGATGAGATCCCGTGCAGACACGCCCTTGGGTAACGAAAGCTTAGCGTGGAGCGACCGGATGCGAGTAAAAACCGAGCGGTCCGCGATAGGCTCACCTGCGGGGACTAGGCGTGCGATGTTGCGGGAGTGACGAGTGATCGTGACGGTTCGGCCGCTTTCAACGAGGTCGAGAAGTTCCGAAAGTTTCGATTTGGCCTCGTAAGCCCCGACAATTTTGGAAGGTGCAGTAGGTGTCGCTATCATAAGGGGCGATTAGACTAGTCTATTGACTGGTCGGAATGAGATAATAGGCAAGGTATTATTTAGGTGTAAATTAAGATACTAGACATGGAGAAGGAAAACGCAGGAGCGAAAAGCGAGTGCCGCGCGCGGGTACCAGGAAAAATCGGCGCGACGCTTCAACGATCAGCGAGGACGCTGGTTTTGAGAAAGAGAGCGAACTCTTGGCGCGCGTCCGCGACTTGCGCGTGGGCGAGATCGGTGTGGATAAACACAAAGCGGTTTTCGCGGAGGGCGTCGGCTTGCAGGGCTTTTTCTTCTGTGCAGAGCGTCGGCGTGCCTTGGGCGGCGAGGCGGGCTTGGAGTTTTTCGGATTCTTCCTTCGTGCCGCCGTGATCGGTGTAGATGTTGAGCAGACGACCGTGCGTGCGGTCGGCCCAAGCGAGGAAGGAATCGGTGCGGCCATAAAGCGCGTCGAAGAGCCAGACTTCGTCGGCGTTTTTCGCGAGGCCGCCGCGATCGAGGATGCCCGTGATCACACGATAGCCGCCGCTATGACCGGAAAGAATGATCCGGCCCACCGAGAAGTCCTGCGTTTTAAAATCAGCGCGGGCGCGGAGCGTGGCGATGACCTCGGCCATGAAGCGTTTGAAACCATCGGCGTCCTCGAGTTTGCCGCCGAAAGAATCGGGCGCGTTGTACGGGCCTTCAGGGACGACGAGAATCGCGTTCTTGCCGCTGGCGACGAGTTGTTCGACGAGGTGAAACGTGCGGAGCGTGGTGGTGACGGTGTTGGTCCAGCCGTGGAAATGAATGACAAAGTCCAGCGACGCACCGGGGCGGAAACCGTGTGGAATAAAAAGCGCGACGGTGTTGTCGGCGTAGTGGTCTTTGGCCGGGAAGTGCCGACCTTGGTAGGTGTGGCCCGCCGCGCGGTCAGGGTGGGGGAAAGGTGCGGAGGCGAGGGGGGCGAGGATGAGCTGGCCTTGCGCGGCAAAGGTTGCTTCGAGGCTGGGCGCAGCGTGGGCGATTGACGCTATCGCTAAGAACCCGAACCCGCGCCTCAGCCGCTCGCAGATGCTAAAGTGCATGCCGCCGTTCAAAGGGTTTCGCGGACTGCACGGCGATGAATCCCCGCGCCGCGATCCCATTCCGCCAGACCTGCGCGAACGGCTGCGATGAACGCGCTCTCTCGGGCCACTTCATACCGTGAAACCTCGCTCGGCCATGGGTTCAACCTGACTGGGACAGCCTCACGTGTGCTCATACCCAGAAGCTACCGGCGTCCTACCCCGTTTCAAGCCTGCGCATGGCGTCATGCCTCGCAGCCTCGCGTGACTGTGGCCATCCGGGCCAAATCATTTCGCTCCTGCCGCCCACGCCACCTCGATCACGCGACCTTCCACTCCGCTCACAACGACGCTCGCCTTGCTCCGTGGCTTGCGGGATAACGCAAGCTACTTTGGAAACACCTTCAAGCCTCCCGCCCGCTTCCTCTTTGGCCGCCCTTGCGGCGGACCGCGCGCCGTTGCCGATGCGCGACGGCGTGAGCCCGAGTTGCGTCGTCTTTCCCGCAGGCTCGTGGGCCACGGTGATGGAGTTTCTCGTCGCCCGGTTTCCGGGCGTCGCGCCTGCGATCTGGGCCGAGCGCATGGCCGCGGGGGATGTCGTCGACGAACTCGGCGCGGTAGTAGATCCGAGCCGACCCTATCGTTCGGGCGCGCGCATTTATTATTACCGGGCGCTCGCAGCGGAACCGAGGATTCCCTTCGACGAGGTTGTGCTCTTTCAAAACGAGTTTCTCGTCGTCGCCGACAAACCACACTTTTTACCTGTCATCCCCTCGGGCCGCTACGTGCAAGAAACCTTACTCGTACGCCTCAAGCGCAAGCTCGGCATCGCTGCTC
>Ga0214919_10003588_pt1 | contig 23324 bp, 20 predicted proteins | sample LL1503_MetaG_FD_177994 | JGI IMG/M metagenome (GOLD analysis project Ga0214919, IMG submission 177994) | Freshwater microbial communities from Lake Lanier, Atlanta, Georgia, United States - LL-1503 | ecosystem: Environmental > Aquatic > Freshwater > Lake | place: USA: Georgia | collected... | reverse complement strand
CCAGCACAATGAAAGCGATGAACCCGTAGTCGCCAGCGGTCAGGTCTTTGGGCTCCAAGGAGGAGTCTTTTTCTGTGGCTGCGTCCATATCTGCCCTTCTTTAGCGTTGACAAAGCGCAAGAACTTGTCAGTCTTGCTAGCTATCCGATAAGAGCGGCATGATATTCGCAAATTTAATTCAAATCACAGATCAAACACTTCAATATATGAAATTTGGTAAAAAGGTTACAAAAAAAACTCCGGGCGGGTGTAACCCCTGCAATTTTTCCGATGTAGGAACAACAACTTTAGTAGTTTTTTCCTTGCGCATGTGCGATCGAATGCGCAAAGCGAAGGCAGCAAGCCCGGCTTAAAGGGCACACATGGAGTGGGGTTGACTTAGCCCAGCAAGTCCGCCAAGGCGCGTGCCATGACCTGCGTGGCGCGGCGCAAGTCTTCTAGCACGATGTGTTCGTCCGCGCGTTTCGCATTCGATTCCAGCACCGTTCGCGGCCCTGCGCCATAGATGACTCCGGGAATACCGGCTTCGCTGAACAAACGCACATCGGTATACAGCGGCGTGCCCAAAGCCGGCACTGCGACACCAAATACCGCTTGCGCATGGTTTTGCAAGGCCTGCACCAGCGGTACATTGCCAGGCAGCGGGCGCATGGCGCGGGCCAGCAGTATGCGTTTGACATCGACGCTAATACCGGGGCACTGCGCTGCAGTCTTTGCAATCAGGGTACGCAAATCTGCTTCGACCTGCGCCGGGTCTTCTTCGGGGATCATGCGCCTATCGAGTTTGAAGCTGACGCGGCCGGGCACCACATTGGTGTTGGTGCCACCTTCGATCATGCCTACATTCAAGTAAGGATGCGTGATGCCGACCACCTCAGAGTGGACATTTTTTAAGAGCGCGTTTTGCGCAAACAAAGCGCCCAGCAACTGCACCGCGGCTTGCAGCGCATCAACGCCGCTATCCGGAATGGCGGCATGGGCCATCTTGCCGTGTACAGTTACTTCTAGTTGCAGACAACCGTTGTGCGCGGTAATCACTTGGTAGCTAAAACCTGCAGCTACCATCAGGTCTGGCTTGATCGTGCCATTGTTCAACAGCAAAGCGGGGCCGAGTTCGCCACCGAATTCTTCGTCGTAGGTAAACAACAATTCCACGCAGCCCTGCGTCGGATTGGCGACCGCTTCCAGCGCACGCAAGGCAAAGGTGTAGGTAGCAAAGTCACATTTGCTGACCGCGGCGGCGCGGCCATAGAGCTTGCCATCGACGATCTCGGCGCCATAGGGATCGTGGGCCCAGCCTTCGCCGGGCGGCACCACGTCGCCATGGGCATTGAGCAGCACCGTGCGCCCCGGGCCAAAGCGGCGGCGCACTAGTAAGTTGGTCAGGCTTTGCAAGCCCGCCGCATGTGCCATCTCGGGCGGTACAGGGAGTTTTTCCGCCTCCAGCCCCATGGCCTGCAGCAGTTCGGCGGTGCGTTCGGCGTGGGGCGCGTTATTGCCCGGCGGCGTGTCAGTGGGTACGCGCACCAGTTCTTGCAAAAAGCGCACTTCCTCGTCGAAATGCTGGTTCACCCAGGCGTCTAGCTGGGCGTATAGGGTTGAGTTCATGGAGCACATTCAAAAAAAGAGGGATACAAACACGGCGCCGTGGGCGCTCAGAGTCCTGAAGCTGAGGCTGTGGCTGCCAAATCCTGTAACAAAAGCGTAAAGGCGTCGAATGCCAGTTGCATGTCGTGGCTAGTGGTCGATTCGAGCGGGTTGTGGCTGATGCCACTGTTTTCGCCGCGCACAAAAAGCATGGCCTGGGGCAGGATGTCGTGCATTTTCATGGCGTCGTGTCCGGCGCCGCTGGGCATGCGGTGCAGCGGCAAACCCAACTTGGAGACCGCAGCCTCCCAGCGCGACTGCCAGGCCGGAGCGCTGGGCGCGGCGCTGGCGCGCATGCTCTCGTTCAAGGTGAAGGCCAGCCCCCTGCGGGCGCAAATTACCTCTAGTTGGGCCAGCACATCAGCACACAAAGCATCGCGCTGCGCATCGGACGGGGCACGCATGTCCAGCGAAAAATCGCAACGGCCCGGCACGACATTGATCGAACCCGACGGCACATGTAACTGCCCGATGGTGGCCACTGAGTCGCCATCGCGGGCGGCGCGTTGCTCCATAAAAAGGGCCAACTCGGCTACAGCCAAGGCCGCATCGCGGCGGCGGTTCATGGGCGTGGTACCGGCATGGCTGGCAGTGCCGGTGACACTGCCGGTAAAACGCACGCTGGCGTTGATAGAGGTCACCACGCCCAAAGGAATATTCAATTCATTGAGTACTGGCCCTTGCTCGATATGCACTTCCACAAAGCTCAGGTAATGCTGCGGATCGCGCCGTATGGTGCCGATCTGCGCCGGGTCCAGACCGGCCTGCTGCATGGCGCTGCGCATGCTGATGCCATCGGCGTCGCATTGATCCAGCCAAGCGTGATCAAAGCTGCCGGTAAGTGCCGAGGCCGATAAAAACGTGGCCTTAAAGCGCTGGCCTTCTTCTTCAGCAAAAGCCACGACTTCAATGCCGAAGGGCAAGCGCTTGCCGGCGCGGTGCAGGGCCTGCACGCAGGCCAGCGGAACAAAAATACCTAAACGCCCGTCGTATTTACCGCCATTGCGCACGGTGTCGTAATGGCTGCCAGTGAGCAAATAGCGCGCTCCACTTTGCGATGCGTGGTAGCGGCCCACCACATTGCCCACGGCGTCGATATGCACTTCGTCCATACCGCCATCGCGCATGCGCTGCGCTATGCCCTGGGCGCAGGCCTGGTGGGCATCGGTGAGGTAGGTAACCGTGAGCTCGCCGCGCTCGGCAAAGCCGGGGTCGCTGTGGCGCGCAAGCGCTTCCTGCCAGTCCCATACCTCGTTGCCCACCTCGGGCTGCACACCAAATTTGTCTGCCAATCGGATTTCCACGATACGGTGGATGTTGCGCAAACACTCCTGCAACTCAAAGTCCGGGTGGCCCAGTAAGCGGCGCGCCATGGTGGCCATGATCTGGGCTTTAGTTAGGCCCGTGCCGCGGGGGCCACGCACCGCGACGATAAACGGCCAGTCGAATTTGGCGCGGTAATCGGCATTGAACTGCTGAATGACAGCCAACTCTTGCGGCGTGCAATCGGTCAGCCCGGCTTTTTTCTGTTCGTGCTGGGATTCGGTGGTCAGGCTGGACACCACCAAGCCCTTGCCCGCAAGCTCCGGGTGGGCGCGCAGCAAGGCCAGCTGTGCATCGCGCCCCGCCGCATCCAGCACGCGGCACATGGCGTATTGCAAATGCGCCAGCGACTGAAAAGGCCGCTCGGTCAGGGCTTGCTCGGCAATCCAGTCGGAGTGCTCGTACAAGCCGGCCAGCATGGCCTGCGCTTGCGCCAAGGGGGCGCTATTGAGATCGTCCAGCGTCATGCGGCTTCGCTATAGGGATGCACGCTGCCCCAGTGATGCGCCAAGTCCAGGCGGCGGCAGACCCAGACATGATCGTGGCTTTGCACATGGTCTAAAAAGCGCTGCAAAGCGGTTATGCGCCCGGGCCGCCCCAGCAAGCGGCAATGCATGCCGATGCTCATCATCTTGGGCGCGTTGTCGCCCAGCGGGTCGCCTTCGGCATAGAGCGCGTCAAAACTGTCTTTCATGTACTGGAAGAAAGGGTCTGCGTGCGAATAGCCTTGCGGCAGCGCAAAGCGCATGTCATTGCAATCCAGGGTGTAGGGCACGATCAATTGCGGCGCCACCGTGCCATCGGTTTTTTGCACCTGCATCCAAAACGGCAGGTCGTCGCCGTAGTAGTCGCTGTCGTAGGCAAAGCCGCCGTAGTCGGCCACCAGGCGGCGGGTGCGCGGGCTGTCGCGCCCGGTGTACCACCCCAAAGGGCGCTCGCCGCACAAGTCGCGCAGTATGTCCATCGCCTCATGCATGTGGGCACGCTCGGTGGCCTCGTCGATATTCTGGTAGTGGATCCACTTTAGGCCATGGCAGGCAATGTCGTGGCCGAGCTCTTGAAATGCAGCGCACAGCTCGGGGTGTTTTTGCAGGGCGGTCGCAATACCGAACACCGTCAGCGGCAACTTGCGTTTTTCGAATTCGCGCAAGATACGCCAGACCCCGGCGCGCGAGCCATATTCGTAAATACCTTCCATGCTGATATGGCGGTCAGGGAAGGCGGCGGGGTTGAACATTTCGGACAAAAACTGCTCGGAGCCGGCATCGCCGTGCAACACGCTGTTTTCGCCGCCCTCTTCGTAATTGAGCACAAATTGCACCGCCACGCGCGCTTTACCGGGCCACTGCGGGTGCGGCGTATTTCGGCCATAGCCGATCAGGTCGCGGGGGTAGGGGGCGGTCGTGTCGTAATGTGCCATGCGGCGAATGGTAGCGGTAAAGCAGGGGCACAGCTAGGGCATATCGCCCATCAAGCAATGATTACACTTTCGCCCTATTTGAGGGGAATCGACTATGGGCCTAAGCACCCACGTTTTGGACACCATGCACGGCACCCCGGCGGCGGGTATGGCGGTGCGCTTGTACAGCGTGCAGGGAGCACAGCGCACACTGGTCAAAGAACTAGTGCTCAATAGCGATGGTCGCAACCCCGATGGTCTGTTGTACGAACACGCCGCGCTGCGCACAGGGTGCTACCGGCTGGAGTTTGCAGTGGCCGATTACTTTCGGGCACGCGGCGCGGACTTGCCCGAGCCGCCATTTTTAGACCAGATAGGCATCGACTTTGGCATCGCCGATGCCAGCGCCCACTACCATGTGCCGCTGCTGGTCAGCCCCTGGAGCTACTCCACCTACCGGGGCTCGTAGGTGGGTACTTCCGCCTTGCCTACAGGCTATTTTTGCCCTTGTGTCAGGGTATCTAATTGAAAACGCCCGCTCTTGTCCCACAACCAGGTCTCGATGTAGGTCACCGGCCCCATCCGATGCGGCACAGGGAAAGGCGCAGAGGCATAGACCATGCCCTCAATCTCCGTCATAACCCTCGGTATGTGACGCGGCGCGCGCATCCAGCGAAAGGCCGTAACTGCCCCCTGCTTATTAATATCGACCTCGACCACCGCCACAGCTTGCAACATAGCGGGCAAGGTACCTTGGTAAATACGATCCGGGTATCTTTTATACAAATGGCCCGCGGCGTCTTTGCGGTACTCACGCGCGCTCAAGGCCTGCGAGCCTGGCGCATGCGGTCCTTGCGCTGGTGCTGCGGATGGAGACAGCAGGGCCACAAGCGGCTCGGGTTCCTTCGCAGGGGCGGGCACTTCGGGCACAGGCTCAATGGGTTTAGCCGCTTGGACTGTAGTTGGCGCAGGCTCTACGGGCGTTGGAACCGTCGTGTGGACCTCGACGGGTTTAACCACTTGGACGGTGGGCGCAGGAGTTATGGGGTCTGGAGCCGAAATCTTTACCTCGACCGGGGGCGCATGCGTAACAGGCAAATGCAAGCCGGCACAACCGGAAATCAGGGTAGCCAAGGCCAACACAAGGCCGCAGCAGGTGTACCTACTGAAAGTAAGCAAAGCAGACCCACCCTGGCTCATACGGTTCCTTTCCTGCGCGGTACGCAGCAAACAAATCTCCCCTATGCAAAGCCTGATTAACCGTTTTCTAAACCGGCTTCAGGCAGCAGATGCCATTTGGGTGCAGGTACGGGATACACGTGGCTCAGTGCCGCGCGAAACCGGTGCCTGGATGGCAGTTTTTTCGGATAGTACCTTAGGCACGATTGGCGGCGGGCGCCTTGAGCAAGACGCCATCGCACACGCCCAAGCACTGCGCGCAGAGCCCACTTTGGCGCGCGAACAAAGCTACGCGCTGGGCCCCAGCTTGGGCCAATGCTGCGGTGGCCACGTCAGCCTTGGCTTTGAGGCCGTCAGCTCGACCGACATTGCGCGGCTGCGCCAGCAGATGCAGTCCGGCCACCAAGCAGTGGCCTTGTTTGGCGGCGGCCATGTGGGCCATGCGCTGGTGCAGGTGTTTGCCAATTTGCCGCTGGATGTGCACTGGATCGACAGCCGCGATGCGCCCTTCCCTGATACCGTGGCGGCCAATGTGCGCTGCGAACATTCCCAGCCGGTGCAGAGAGCGGTGACCGACCTTGCGCCGGGTTCGCGCGTCCTGATCATGAGCTTCAGTCACGCCGAAGACCTGGACATTGTGGCCGCCTGCCTGCTGCGCCAGCGCACGCACGCCGACCTGCCCTTTATCGGTCTGATTGGCAGCAAAACCAAGTGGGCCACTTTCCGACAGCGGTTGGAGGCACGCGGTTTTTCGGCCGCCGAACTGAGCCACATCACCAGCCCGATCGGCCTGCCCGGTCTGCGCGATAAACGGCCTGAAGTCATTGCGGTTTCGGTCGCGGCGCAGCTCATTGCCCTTCCAGACTGGCGCCCAGCCTGAGCAGCGCCAAGGCTGCCTAAAATTTCGCGCAACACCAGAAAGACCCCATCCATGGAAACTTATCTGCTCGAATGGGCCAATCTGCTACTGCGCTGGGCGCACGTGGTAACTGCAGTGGCCTGGATAGGGGCTTCGTTTTATTTTGTCTTTTTAGACAGCAGCTTGACACCCCCTCAAGACGAGGACCTCAAACGCCAGGGCGTCAGCGGCGAGCTCTGGGCAGTTCATGGCGGCGGTTTCTACCACCCGGTGAAGTTTGCGGTACGCCCGCCCGAGCTACCGGCGCATTTACATTGGTTTTATTGGGAGAGCTACAGCACCTGGCTGACCGGCTTTGCACTGTTTACGATTTCCTACCTGTGGAACGCGGATAGTTACCTGATCGATAAATCACGAATGGACTGGTCGCCTGCCGCCGCCGTGGCCGCCGCCTTGGCTTTTTTGGTGGTTTTTTGGCTGGCTTATGACGCGATTTGCCGCGTGTGGGGCCAGCGACCCGGCGGCGACCGCATGGTCGGCGCTTTGGTCGCGCTGCTGGTCTGCGGGGCGGCTTGGCTGGCCTGCCACTGGTTTGCCGGACGCGCAGCCTTTTTGCTGCTGGGCGCAATGCTCGCAACCAGCATGAGCGCGAATGTATTTTTCTGGATCATCCCCGGTCAGCGCAAAGTTATCGAAAGCATCCGCGCCGACCAACCAGTGGACCCGGTGCACGGAATGCGGGGTAAACAGCGCAGCGTGCACAACACCTATTTCACCCTGCCGGTGCTGTTTGCCATGCTCAGCACGCATTACAGCTTTACCTACAGCCATCCGCAAAACTGGCTGGTACTGATCGGGATGATGGCGGCGGGCGCGGCCATCCGCCAATTTTTTGTGCTCCGCCATGGCTACAAGCTGGGACGCAACCGGCACCCTTGGCGCTATGCGGCAGCGGGTGTGCTACTTATCAGCCTGCTGATTGCAGCGATGGCGCCGCCGCGCGCTGCGGACAACATGGGGGCCAATACCAGCGGTGCGACTGACGCTGTAGCGGAACCGGCAGCGCGAGCGGCTTCGGGTTCAGGCTTGACTTTGGATTCCACTAAGGCCACCGCCGCCATCGGCTACGCGCAAATTCAACCGGTCATTGCCAATCGCTGCTACGGCTGCCACGGCCAGGCCATGCAAATGAAGAATATCCGCTTGGATTCGGCGACGCTGCTGGCCCAAAATGCGCAAGCGGTGTACCAACAATCTGTGGTCTTGCGCGCCATGCCCATGAATAACGCAACGCAAATTACCGAAGAAGAGCGCGCGCTAATTAAAAAATGGTTTGAAGGCGGCGCTCTGGTGCAATAAGGCGTTAGGCCCGCGTAGGCTCCAAACCCCTTCGAAAATATAGGGAATTTACCCGCGTCAGCAAATCGTCAGGATGGAAAAAAATAATATTGGGGTGTTGAAGATTATTTCAGCAAATACTAGGGTAAACCCTATAAATCCCGTGTTGATTAATCGGATATTGCTTCATATACTTCGGCGTCTTTTTCTAGACTGCCTGGTAACCCGGCTTTTCAAACTCAGCAAACTCGGAGACTCTCATGTTGAATTCATCACGCCGCAAGGCCATTAAAGCGATCACTGGTGTTGTCGCGGGAGTAGGGGCACCCGCCTTCTACATGAAAAACGCGACAGCGAGCACTTTCCGCAACGATCCGGGTGACAGCAAGACCGTCACCATCGGTCTCACACTGCCCCTCACAGGCGCTTACGCAGACGAAGGTAAAGATGAACTGCGCGCCTATGAGCTCGCCATTAAACACCTCAACGGTGAAGGCGATGGCGGCATGCTAAAGACGATGAAGCCGCTGTCCCTCAAAGGCAACGGTATTTTGGGCAAAAAAGTTGTCTTTGTGCAGGGTGACACCCAGACGAAAACAGACGTGGCACGCGGTGTCGCAAAGCGGATGATGGAGAAAGACGGTGCCATCATGTGTACCGGCGGCTCCTCTTCCGGCGAAGCAATCGCCATGCAATCACTGGCCCAGGAAATGGGTGTGATTTTCATGAACTGCTTAACGCACTCCAATGACACCACCGGCAAAGACAAGCGCCGCTATGGCTTCCGTCACTTCTTTAATGCCTATATGTCCGGCAAGGCGCTGGGCCCAGTGCTAGGCAAAGAGTATGGCAAAGAGCGTATCGCCTACCATTTAACCGCTGATTACACATGGGGCTGGACACAGGAAGAGTCGATGAAAAACTCGACCGAAGCGCTGGGTTGGAAAACAGCCAATGCGGTCAAGACCCCATTGGGATCGGCTGACTTCTCGCAATACATCACGCCAGTGCTCAATTCTGGCGCGGACGTCCTGATCCTGAATCACTACGGCAAGGACATGATCAACTCCTTGACCCAGGCTGTGCAATTCGGCCTGCGCGACAAGATGGCCAACGGCAAGCGCTTTGAAGTGGTGGTGCCCCTGTTCTCCGAGCTGATGGCCCAAGGCGCAGGCACGGCCATTAAAGGCATTTTCGGCACCTCCAACTGGGATTGGGACTTGAAGGACGAAGGCTCCAAAAACTTCACCAAGTCGTTTGTTGCTGCCTACAAAGAGCCACCTTCACAGGCTGCGCACACCGCCTACGTGCAAACCATGCTTTACGCCAATGCCTGCGAGATTGCTGGCACTTTCAACCCCGAGCAAGTGATCAAAGCACTCGAGGGCTTTAAGTTTGACGGCATGGGCAACGGCCCGACGGAATACCGCGCCGCTGACCACCAGTGTTTCAAAGACGTACTGGTCGTGCGTGGCAAGGAAAAGCCCGCCGGCAAGTGGGATCTGATGGACGTGCACCAGATTGTTCCGCGCGCTCAGGTGGAATACAAGCCCGAGATTTTCGGCGGCGAGTTGGGGCCTTACAAAGTCGCAGTCGTTTAATACACAGCTTTCAGGGACTTGGCCTTCAAGTCCCTGAAGAGGCGGTGGCACCCTGCGGGTTCCAGGTAATTGCAAAATTACGGGACCCGATTCTTTTTTTGAATGCAGCTTTTGCAGTTGCCAATCACAGGCGAACCTATGGACGCTATTTTTCTTCAGTTACTCAACGGCCTGGACAAGGGCAGCGCCTATGCCTTGATTGCCTTGGGCTTGACGCTGATTTTCGGCACCTTGGGCGTGGTGAACTTTGCGCATGGCGCTTTGTTCATGCTTGGTGGCTTTTGCGCGGTTGGTGTACAAAAGCTACTTAACCTGTCAACCCAAGTTAAGGACGAAAGCATTCCGGGCCTGGAGATGATGGTGGATGTGCCCTACTTGCAAGTTTGGTTCGGTGATACCGGGGTTCAGCTCATCAGCTTTGCGGTACCCATTTCGGTCATCGTGGCCATCCCTTTGATGCTGCTGGTGGGGGTGGTGATGGAGCGCGGCCTGATACGGCATTTTTACCATCGCACGCATGCAGACCAAATTTTGGTGACCTTTGGTCTGGCCATCGTGATGCAAGAGTTAATTAAAAGCTTTTTCGGGGCTACTCCTATTCCAGTGCCTGCACCACAGATGTTGACCGGTAGCGCCAATATTGGCGAATGGCTGGGTATGGGTGCCGGCGTGAGCTACCCCTGGTGGCGCCTAGTGTATTTTTGCTTTTCTACTGCTGTTATTGCCATGGTGTTTGCGTTTTTGCAGTTCACCACTTTCGGCATGGTGGTGCGCGCGGGAATGCGGGACCGCGAGACCGTAGGCCTTTTGGGCATCCATATCGAACGGCGCTTTACCATCGTCTTTGGCATTGCCGTGGTGGTGGCCGGCGTCGCAGGCGCCATGTATACGCCTATCGTCTCCCCTAACTATCGCATTGGCATGGACTTTCTCGTACTGTCCTTTGTGGTGGTGGTGGTGGGCGGCATGGGCTCGCTACCCGGTGCGGTGGCATCCGGATTTTTATTAGGCATCTTGCAATCTTTTGCCTCGATGAATGAAGTTAAGCAGCTAATTCCCGGCATCGACCAGGTCATTGTGTATCTGGTGGCGGTCGTCATTTTGCTGACCCGTCCGCGTGGCTTACTGGGCCGCAAAGGCGTGATGGAGGACTGATGATGAACACACTCGCAAAACAAGACCGTTGGTTGCTGATCGGCTTCACCATAGCCCTTCTAGCCGGCCCAATATTGCTCAAACCCTTCGGGGCTGGTTACCCGGACTTGCTCCAAAAATTTTGTATCTTCGGAATTTTCGCGGTGGGCTACAACATTCTGTTTGGTCTTACAGGTTACCTGTCCTTCGGCCATGCGGCGTTTCTAGGCATTGGCTCATACACGGCGGTCTGGAGCTTCAAACTGCTGACCATGAACGTGCTACCGGCCATCATTTTGAGCGTGTTGATGACCGGCCTGTTTGGCCTGGTGATCGGCTTCCTTTGCTTGCGCCGATCGGGCATTTACTTCTCTATTTTGACGCTGGCCTTTGCCCAAATGGCCTACAACCTCGCTTATTCGGTGCTGACTCCCATCACGAATGGCGAGACCGGTTTGCAATTAGTCAAAGGTGACCCGCACGTCCTGGACCGCTGGTTTGGCGTGCCCATTGTGGAAGGAATCCCGTCTACCAATTTCTTTGGTATTTCTATGGTTGGCTACAGCGGGTTTTATTTCTGTGCGGCGCTGCTGATCATCAGCTTTTATGTCGCAATGCGTCTGACCCGCTCGCCATTTGGCCTGATGCTCAAAGCCATCAAGTCCAATCAGAACCGCCTGAAATACACCGGTGTCAATACTCGCTCCTACGCCTTGATCGCCTTTGTCATCAGCGGCTGCTACGCCGGTCTGGCCGGCGCCCTGTTGGCGGTAACTGATCCGCTGGCTGGCGCTGATCGAATGCACTGGTCTGCCTCGGGCGAGGTGGTACTGATGACGATTTTGGGCGGCGTGGGCACTTTGCTAGGTCCGGTGATTGGCGCAGGCGTGATCAAGTACCTGGAAAACATTTTCTCGTCCTTTAACGAGCAAATATTAAATGGCGTATTCGGCTTCCTGCCCGACGTCATCCAACACCCGGTTGTCAAATTTGTTGGCTTATTTGTAGGTGAAGGCTGGGAGCTGACGCTAGGGGTGCTGTTCTTGGTGTTGATTATTTTTCTCCCAGGTGGTTTGATGCAGGGCCTGCAAAGTTTGCAACGCCGCATCTTTCCCGCGCAGCCAAGTCCCGCTGCTGAATCGACGCGAGGAGCACACTGATGGCTGCACTTGAAGTCTCAGGTTTGAAGAAAAGCTTCGGCGGTCTCAAGGCGCTGAACGACGTTAACCTCACGGTTCAATTTGGCACCGTACATGCCATCATCGGACCTAACGGTGCTGGCAAATCCACGCTGCTAAACGCCTTTGTTGGTCGCTTGATTCCGGATGCAGGTAGCGTAGTTTTCGACGGCATTTCGCTGGTCGGCTTGCAACCGCATCAGATCAACCAAGCCGGCGTGGTGCGCGTATTCCAAACGCCCGAAATTTTTGGTGAATTAAGTCTTTTGGATAACGTACTGATTCCGGCTTTCTCGCACCGCGATGGTGAATTTCGGCTGAATGGCTGGTCACGTGCCGCTGAACAAGCCCATGTGCATGAGGTCGCTAAACACATGCTCGAAGACGTGGGCCTCTATGCCAAGCGCGATATGGTCGCCAACAGCCTGTCGCGGGGCGACAAGCGCCGCCTGGAACTGGCTATGTGCCTATCCCAGGAACCCAAGCTGCTGCTGCTAGACGAACCTACCGCAGGTATGTCGCGCGCTGACACCAATAGCACCATCGACCTTCTGCAACGCCTGGGCGATGGCAAAGTCACCAAAATCATCATCGAACACGATATGCACGTGGTCTTCTCGCTGGCCGAAAAAATCAGCGTGATGGCACAAGGCGCCATCATTGCCGAAGGCGCACCCGACGCCATCAAAAATGACCCGCGCGTGCAGGAAGCCTACCTAGGAGGAGCGCATCTGTGACCGCACCCAACGCTTATTTCTCGTGCAGCAATATGCACTCTTACTATGGCGAAAGCTATATCGTGCAAGGCGTGGGTTTTCAAATCCAAAAGGGTGAGATCGTCGCCTTGCTCGGACGCAATGGCGCGGGCAAAACCTCCACACTGCGCTCGATTGCCCGCCTGGACGCCCCCAAGCTCCAACAAGGCGAAATTTGGCTAGACGGCGAACCACTGCACACCATGAGCGCCTACCAAGCATCGCGCTTGGGCGTGGGCCTGGTGCCCGAAGACCGGCGCATCATCCCCAGCCTGACGGTGGAAGAAAACCTGCAATTAGCCCAGATTGAAAAGCCGATCGGCTGGTCCATCGAGCGCATTTATGAACACTTCCCGCGCCTGGCCGAGCGGCGCAAGCAGGAAGCTGTGACCATGTCCGGTGGTGAGCAGCAAATGCTGGCGGTGGCCCGTGCGCTTGCGCGTGATGTCAAACTTCTGCTGCTGGACGAGCCCTACGAAGGCCTTGCGCCGGTGATCGTGCGCGAGATCGAAAAAATTCTGCAAGAAATCAAAGCACAAGGGTTTACGACCATCATCGTGGAACAAAACGCGATTGCGGCCTTGCACCTTTCCGACCGCGCGCTGATTCTGGACATGGGTGAAATCGTGTTCGACGGCACCGCCAAGGATGTGATCGAAAACAGCGAGTTGCGTCAGCAGTATTTGGCGATTTGAGACGGCAATTAGGCTGTCCGACCTGCCAAGACGCCTGACTTTTTCGGGTAGTGCAACGTTGACAATGTCTCAGGCTCCGACGGTCGATTAGATTTTCAATAAGCGCTTCATAAACAGCGTCGGGAAATCCTGCCTGTGCGCTGCAATAGCGTAGACATAAACGTCTGCATTAATGCGGCGGTATACCAACTTGTGGTGTGAGGTAAAGACATTTTGGTATTCAAAGATGCCAACCGATGCAAGTTCCTGGACCGGCGCACCGTTTAGAAATCCCATATCAACCAGTGCCAGCTTTTCAAAGATCGCTTCCTCGGCCTTGAGCCAGTCAGCCTCGCTCCACTTGTTAAGCATGTACTCTTGCAACCAGAGTAAGTCTTCCTGTGCATCTGGAAGAATGAAGAGAGCCATTATTTGCGACTTTGGCGGGCAGCCAGCAACTGGGCCCGCGAGTCAGCCGCAGAGATGCCTTTGCCTTGCAGACGGTCTTTTTCACCCAATGCCATGATTTTCAGGGCTGCAATCAGAGATTCCTTTTCCTGATACTGCTTTAGGCCTTCAACCACCATGCTGGCCTCGCCGTTTTGGGTGATGAAAAACGGATTGCCATTCATTCCCAGGTCTTCGGCAATCTGAGCAGCGTGGCTCTTAAGATAAGAGATGGACTTGATGTTGGTCACGGATGGCATTGTAAACCCTTTGGTTTAATGCGACTGAATATAGGCCCAAATTTAGTTATCGTCAAGCAAGTGCGCAATTGAGATGCTTGCAAGCAGGCCGGGCCCTTGGAATAAGAGCTTGCGCTAAGCCAAGTTCAGCCCAACCAAACCAAGCGCAGCGCCAGCCCCGCGAACACCAGGGCAGCGGCGCGGTTGAGGGTTTGCTGGGCGCGGGCTGACTCGCGAAGGCGCTGGCCAAAGCGTCCGGCCAGGGCGGCGATGCCACCAAACACCAGCAAAGTTGCCAACCCAAAGCAGACGCCTAGTTGCACGATTTGCCATTGCACCGAGCCCTGCGCTGGGTCGACAAATTGCGGTAAAAAAGCCAAAAAGAAAATCGCCACCTTCGGGTTGGTAGCGTTCATGACGATGCCGCGCGCATAGGTTTGTACCGGGCTCAGTCCCTCAGCGGCCTGGCCTTCGAGTAAGCCGGTAGGCGCGCGCCAGGACAACCAGGCCAGCCAAAGCAAATACACCGCGCCCACGCCCTTTAGCACGTCAAAAGCGAGCGGCGAAGCCGCCAGCAAAGCCGCCAGGCCCAGCGCCACCGCGGCGGTATGAAATAACAATCCGCTGCATAAACCCAGCACCACCAACAAGCCGGCGCGTACGCCGTGCTGGGCGGCGTGCACCAGCACAAACACATTGTCCGGGCCGGGCGACAAGGCCAGCAATACGGACACGGAAAAGAACGCCAAGCTAGTCTGCAAACTCAACATAGGCTATTGAGAGAACGAAATCAGGCGCCAGCCAGACGAAGGGCCAGGCGGTTGTGCTCTTCGACCAGTGGGCCGAGTTCCAGGCTAGAGAGTTGGCCTTCACGGACCAGCACGCGTCCGCCAACGATGGTGTAGGCCGCACCCTGGCTTGCGCACAAGAGCAGGCTACCGACCGGGTCGTGCACGGCGCCACCAGCAAACGCGAGGGTACGCAAATCAAACAAAGCTATGTCGGCGCACATACCGACGACGATTTGCCCTATGTCGCGTCGCCCCAGCACTTGCGCGCCGCCGCGCGTGGCCAGGCGCAAGGCATCGCGCGCGGTCATCTCCAAAGGCGCGCTGTCGCAGGCGAACACCGTGCGGCCCTGGGCATCGGTGGCGGGCGCCTCGAGCGATTTGCGCAGACGCGCCAGCAGCAGTGCCTGTCGGGCCTCGCCCAGCATGTGCGCACCGTCGTTGCTGGCGCTGCCATCAACGCCCAGCCCGACCGCGACACCCGCATCAACCATGCGGCGCACCGGCGCTATGCCGCTGGCCAGACGCATATTGCTGCACGGGCAATGCGCCACCCCAGTGCGCGTGGCGGCAAACAAGCTGATGCCATGGTCGTCCAACTTGACGCAGTGCGCATGCCAAACGTCCTCGCCCAGCCAGCCCATGTCCTGCGCAAATTGCGCCGGCGTGCATCCGAACTTTTCAAGGCTGTAGGCCACGTCATGATCGTTTTCAGCGAGGTGCGTGTGCATGCGCACGCCGTACTGTCGGGCCAGCGCGGCCGAGTCTTTCATCAACTGCGCGCTGACGCTAAAGGGCGAGCACGGCGCCACCGCCACTTGCGTCATCGCACCGTGTGCGCTGTCGTGGTAACGCTCTATTACGCGCTGGGTGTCTTTCAATATCGCGTCTTCGCGTTCTACCAAGCCATCGGGCGGCAAACCCCCTTGCGACTCGCCCACGCTCATGCTGCCACGAGCCGCTACAAAGCGCATGCCAATCGCACGCGCCGCCTCGATGCTGTCGTCCAGCGTGACATTGTTGGGGTAGATGTACAAATGGTCGCTGCTGGTGGTGCAGCCGCTCATCAGCAACTCGGCCATGGCCAACTGCGTGCTGGTGTAAATCATGTCCGGCGTGAGGCCGGCCCAAATCGGATAAAGCCCGCGCAACCAGCTAAACAGCTCGGCGTTTTGCACCTGCGGTATGGCGCGCGTGAGCGACTGGTACATATGGTGGTGCGTGTTCACCATACCGGGGATCAGCAGGTGATCACGCGCATTAATCACTTCGTCGGCTGTGTGCGGCATTTGGGAGGCTGGGCCGATGGCCGCGATCAAGCCATCGCGCACCAACACCGAGGTGTCACGCAGCTCGTCGCCCATGTCGTTTTGCGTGGCCACCGTGTGGGCGTTGTGGATTAGCAAGGTGGACATAGGGTCATTGTGCCCCAGTGCTGCTTGCGCGCATCTATGATGCCAACCATGCTTACGATCACCGACCCCTACGCGCTGCTTCGCAGTTTGTTTGACATTGCAGTGCAAGCCGCCCAGCCCCTACACAAGACGGCCGCTTTTTTACCTCCCCCACCCCGTGGTCGCACACTGGTGCTGGGCGCTGGGAAAGCGGCAGGTGCGATGGCGCAGGCAGTCGAGGCGCTGTGGTCCACGGACGCGCCTTTGTCGGGCTTGGTGGTCACGCGCTACGGCCATACGCCACCCCGCCCGGCCGGACTGGCGCAGCGGATCGAGGTAGTCGAGGCCTCCCACCCGGTGCCCGACGCAGCAGGCGAACTGGCGGCACAGCGCATTTTGGCGCTGACCCAAGGTTTGACGGCAGATGACTTGGTGCTGTGTCTGATGTCGGGCGGTGCATCGGCATTACTGACGCTGCCTGCCGAGGGACTTACGCTCGCCGATAAGCAGCGCATCAACCAGGACTTACTGCGCTGCGGCGCGCATATCGGCGAGATGAATTGCGTGCGCAAACACCTCTCGCGCATCAAAGGCGGCCGCCTGGGCGCCGCCTGCGCTCCGGCGCGTGTGGTGACCCTGGCCATCAGCGATGTGCCGGGCGACGACCCCTCCACCATTGGCAGCGGCCCGACTGTGGGCGACGCCAGCACCTGCGCGCAGGCGCTGGCTATCGTCCAGCGCTACGGCATTGCGCTGCCGCAAGCCGTGCTGGACGCCTGGGCCAGCGGCGCGCTGGAAAGCCCCAAGCCGCTAGACGCTGCGTTTGAAGGGCATGCGTTCCACCTTATCGCCACACCAGAGCAATCGTTGCAAGCAGCCGCCGAGGCAGCGCGCAATGCGGGCCTGGCGGCCTACATATTGAGCGATGAAATTGAAGGTGAATCGCGCGAAGTAGCCAAAGTGCATGGCGCCCTGGCGCGCGCTGCGGCCAAAGGCCTGGGGCCGTTTCACAAGCCCTGCGTAATTTTGAGCGGCGGCGAAACCACGGTCACCATCGCGCCGCAGCGAGCGGGCGCGCCGCGCGGACGCGGCGGGCGGGCCGGGGAATTTTGTATGGGCCTGGCGCAAACCCTGCAAGGCCAAGGCGGTGTGTGGGCGCTGGCTGCAGATACTGACGGAATAGACGGCGTTGAAGACAACGCCGGCGCACGCCTAGGCCCGGACACCTTGCAACGTGCGGCCGCCCTGGGCCTTTCGCTTAGCGACTACCAACAACGCAACGATGCCTACGGATTTTTCGCGGCTTTGGACGACCTGATCGTCACCGGCCCCACACACACCAATGTGAACGACTTCCGGGCTATTTTGGTGTTGTGACGCAGTTTTTCACTGCAAAGCCCTGAGTACGTTTTCTCCCGTGGCTGGCGCTGTTAATTGCACCGGCTCCTTGTCGCTGCGTGTTTGGGCGATGGCATGGCGCAGGGCTTCGTACACGCTGACGCCCAGCATGAAGGGTGGCTCGCCTACCGCCTTGGAGCCAAAGACGTTGTCCTCACGATTGGGCTCGGGCCAGAACGACACCTTGAAGTGTTCGGGCACATCGCCCGCAGTAGGGATTTTGTAAGTGCTTGGCGCATGCGTGGTGAGCAGGCCTTTGTCGTTCCAGACCAATTGTTCCGTGGTGAGCCAACCCATGCCTTGCACAAAACCGCCCTCGATCTGGCCAATGTCCAGCGCCGGGTTGATGCTGCGGCCCACATCCTGCAATATGTCCACCTTGAGCACCCGGCTCTCACCTGTCAGCGTATCGATAACTACTTCGGTACAGGCCGCACCATAAGCAAAGTAAAAGAAGGGCCGGCCGGTGAGCGTGGTTTTGTCGTAGTGGATTTTGGGCGTACGGTAGAAGCCATCACTCCACAACTGGATGCGGTTGGCATAGGCCATTTGCACCACTTCGTCAAAGGGGCGCGTGGTGGTGGGCGAGCGCACCTGGCCGCCAAAAAACTCCACCGCACCGGCGCCGCAACCATCAAGCCCGGCGACAAACGCAGCCAAGTTATCGCGCACATGGCGGGCCGCAAATTGGGCGGCGCGTCCATTGAGGTCGGTGCCTGCCGAAGCAGCGGTGGCAGAAGCATTTGGAATAGTGTGGGTGTCGCTGGCGCTGCACAGCACGCGGTCTAGGGGCACGCCTAATTCATCGGCCACGATTTGCGTGACCTTGGTGTGCAGACCTTGGCCCATTTCGGTGCCGCCGTGGTGCACGCGTACGCTTCCGTCCAAATAAACATGCACCAAAGCACCGGCCTGATTGAACAGGGTAGCGGTAAAGCTGATCCCGAACTTGACCGGCGTGATAGCTATGCCACGGCGAAGCACTGAGTTCTGCGCGTTCCACGCGCCGATGTCTTTCACACGCTGGCGGTATCCGCACTGCTTTTCCAAGGTGCGAAGCAGCGGCTCCAAAATGTTGTCCTCCACCTTCATCTGGTAATGCGTGGTGTCGCGCAACGCAGGCTTGACGCCGGTAGCCAAAGGAGCGGCCAGCGGTTCGTCGCTATAGATATTGCGCAAGCGCACATCCAGCGCGTCTTTGCCCAGCGCGCGGGCGATGTCGCCCATGATTTTTTCGATCACGATCACGCCCTGCGGCCCGCCAAAGCCGCGAAACGCAGTGTGGCTTTGGGTATTGGTTTTGCAGCGGAAGGAACCGATTTCCACGTTCTCCAAAAAGTAGGCGTTGTCCGTATGAAAGATAGCCCGGTCCGCCACCGGGCCAGACAAGTCGGCGCAAAAACCGCAGTTCACCGCCATCTGCAATTGCAGCGCAGTGAGGCGCCCGGTAATGTCAAAGCCAGCGGTGTATTGGTAGGCAAAAGGATGGCGCTTGCCGGTGATTAAAAAATCGTCATCCCGGTCCAGGCGCAGCTTGACCGGTCCGCGCACCGCATGCGCCGCCACCGCAGCCCACACCGCTACATGGCCGGCCTGAGTTTCTTTGCCGCCAAAACCGCCGCCCATGCGGCGACATTCCACTCGCACCGCATGGTTGTGCAAACCCAGCGCATGCGCCACCCAGTGCTGCACTTCGCCAGGGTGCTGGGTGCTGCTGTAAATCACCCATTGGTCCTGCGCTTGCGGCAACGCGTAAGCAACTTGGCCTTCTAAATAAAAGTGCTCCTGCCCGCCTACTTCGAGGCTGCCGCTCAGGGTGTGTTTTGCTACCTTCAAACCCGTATGCACATCGCCCCGGCGCACAAAGACGGGTGGCAGCACATAGCTTTGCGCTGCCAGAGCTTGCTGTACCGAAAGCACGGCGGGCAAGGCTTCAATATCGAGCACCACTTTGCGCGCAGCGCGGCGCGCTTGCATCACGCTGCGCGCCACCACCAGGCCCACCACCTGACCAATGTGCTGCACCGTGTCGCGCGCAAAGATAGGTTCGTCACCGGCAAAGGACGCCAGCATGGCGTCGCCTGGAATGTCTTGCGCCAGCAGCACCGCCACTACGCCCGGCATGGCCCGTGCAGCGCGGGCGTCCACCCCCTTGAGCTTGCCATGGGCCACGGTGGACAGGATGGGCGCGGCATGCAGCGTGCCTTGCAGCTCGGGCATGTCGTCGATGTAGGTGGCGGCACCGGCCACCTGGGCGCGGGCACTTTCGTGCGGCGCGTCGCGACCACTGGCGGGCGCGTTGCTGCGTGCTTGCGGGGTGCTCATGTGTGCAACTCCAGGTTTAGGCCGTGGATGTCGGTGGCAATTTGCCCCTGGCTCTCCAACCAGAAGCGCCAGAGTAAATTGCCCAGCACCTCGCGGCGGTAATCGCCGCTGGCGCGCATGTCAGAGATGGGCGAAAACTCTGAGCGCAGCGTGCTCATGGCGGCGCGCACCGTAGCCTCGGTCCAAGGCTGACCACGCAACACGTCTTCGGTAGCGCGGGCCCGAGCGGGTGTCGCAGCCACGCCACCTGCGCCTACCGAGGCCTGCATCACCTTGCCTTTGTGTATCTGTAATTGCAAAGCTAAACAGACGGCGGAAATATCATCTTCGGTGCGTTTGGAAATTTTGTATACGCGGGCCAGTTCATCACGCTGCGGGCGAGGCACTTTGATGTAAGCGAGCACTTCGTCAGCGGCCATGCATGTTTGGCGGTAAGCGGTGTAGAGCGACTCCAGCGGCATTTCGCGGTAGCCGCGCGTACTGGCCAGCACAATGTTGCTGCCCAGGGCTATGAGTAAGGGCATGGAGTCGCCAATCGGCGAGCCATTGGCCACATTACCACCCAGGGTGCCGGCATTGCGCACCGGCAGGCCAGCAAAGCGGTCGGCAAAGCTTTGCAACTGCGGGCGGTCTTTGACCAAAGCGGCAAAGGCATCGTGCAAGCTGACGGCAGCGCCAATGGCGATGTGGTGCGGGTAGCGGTCCACCTGGCGCAGCTCTGCTACGCGCGTGGTGTCCAGCACGCGCGCAAACTGGCGGTGCTGCTTGGTCACCCATAAACCGACATCGGTGCAACCGGCGACCAGCTGCGCACCCGGATGCGCCTTGCGCAATGCCAGCAAATCGGCCAAGGTAGCGGGAGCTAAATAGGCGTCGTCCGCATCTGTTGAGGTGCGTGAAGCCGGGCCGGAACGCTGCGCGGCGGCGCGCTTACCTGGCTTAAGCGGCTTTTGCATTGGCGCGGTAGCAGCCACTAAAGATTCGGCCAAGGCTTTCAATTGGCGGCGCACCGCCGGCCTATCCAATGGAACAGGAGGTAGCGATTGCATCTGGCAAGCCGCATCCAAAATGGGGCGGTAGCCGGTGCAGCGACACAAATTGCCTGACAAGGCCTGCTGCGCGCTTGCGCGGGTAATCGGCTTATCGCCGGCCTGCTCGCTCAGGGCCACCATGCTCATGACAAAGCCTGGCGTGCAAAAGCCGCATTGCGAACCATGGCACTGCACCAAGGCCTCTTGCGCTGGGTGCATGCGGCCATCGTCTGCGGCCAAGTCTTCCACGGTCCACAGCGCCATGCCATCGACCGAATGCGCTAGCTTGATACAGCTATTGACCGCACGGGTTTGTAACTTGCCGTTTTGCAAATGCCCGACAACCACGGTGCAGGCGCCGCAATCGCCCTCGCCGCAGCCCTCTTTAGTACCCGTCTGGTGCATGTCATCGCGTAGCACTTCCAATAAGGTGCGGTCTGGCGGAACATCGTGCAGCGTATGCAGCACGCCGCCCTTTACAAAGCGGATAGGTGTGGTGTGTGCTTTTGCTAGGGTCATGGAACTTGGCGATACCTCAAACGGGTGCAAGGGTAAATCAGGACAGCGCCGGATTTTCTAGACGTTAGCATACGCATTATTGAAAAGCTGCCTGCGCCCTCCCAGCACCCTCGCCCCCCGCATGAACTTCCCCCGCCTTGAACTGACCGGCATCACCAAAGCCTACCCCGGCGTGGTGGCCAATAGCGAGGTATCGCTCACGGTGCTGCCTGGCCAGACGCATGCGGTGCTGGGCGAAAACGGCGCGGGCAAGTCCACGCTGATGAAAATCATCTACGGCTCGATCAAGCCCGATGCTGGGCAGATGCGCTTTAACGGCCAGCCAGTGCACATCCGTAACCCCAAAGAGGCGCGCGCGCTGGGCATCAGTATGGTGTTTCAGCACTTCAATTTGTTTGACACGATTACCGTGGCCGAGAACGTTTGGCTGGGCCTGGACAAAAGCCTGAGCCTGGACCAGGTGAGTGAGCGCATTAGCGACAAAGCGCGCCAATACGGCCTGGACATCGACCCGGCGCGCCCCGTGCACACCCTGGGCGTGGGCGAGATGCAGCGGGTAGAAATCATCCGCGCGCTGCTAACGCAGCCGCAATTGCTAATTCTGGACGAGCCAACTTCGGTGCTGACGCCACAGGCGGTGGAAAAGCTGTTTGTGGTGCTCCAGCAGTTAGCCTCCGAGGGCTGCAGCATCTTGTACATCAGCCACAAGTTGCATGAAATCCGTGCCCTTTGTAATGCATGCACCGTGCTGCGCGGCGGCAAGGTGACCGGCGTGTGCAACCCGGCTGAAGAGTCCAATGCCTCCCTGTCCAAGCTGATGATTGGCGCTGAGCCGCCGCAACTGAAACACGAAGTGCGTGAACCCGGCGAGGCGCGCCTTTTAGTGCGCGATTTGCGGCTGGCACGCGAGGACCAGTTTGGCATGGACTTAGCTGGCATAGACCTGCAAGTGCGGGCCGGCGAAGTATTGGGCATTGCCGGGGTTTCGGGCAACGGGCAGCGCGAATTGCTCTATGCCTTATCCGGTGAAGACTGCCGCGCACCAAAGGGCAGCATTCGCATGGGCGAGGTCGATGTGTCGGCCAAAGGCCCGGCCGCGCGGCGTGCGCTGGGCTTGCATTTTGTTCCTGAAGAGCGGCTGGGGCGCGGCGCTGTGCCCACGCTGAGCCTGGCGCACAACCTGCTGCTTACGCGCACCGAGGCGATTGCCTGGCCGGGTTTTGGCGGGGGGTGGTTGCAGCTGGGCCCCTTGCGCGCACAGGCGCAGCGCATCATTGAGCGCTTTGGCGTGAAGGCCAACGGACCGAACTCGGCGGCGCGCTCACTTTCGGGCGGCAATTTGCAAAAATTCATTGTCGGACGCGAAATTGATGCGCAACCCGGACTCTTCATCGTGTCGCAGCCCACCTGGGGGGTGGATGTGGGCGCCTCGGCGCAAATACGCGGCGCTATATTGGCTTTGCGCGATGCCGGTTGCGCGGTGCTGGTGGTCAGCGAGGAATTGGACGAATTGTTTGAGATTTGCGACCGTTTGCAAGTGATTGCGCATGGCAAGCTATCGCCTTCGATCGCAGCGGGCCAGGCTACAGTGGCGCAAATGGGTGAGTGGATGAGCGGCTTGTGGGAGACGCAGGCATGATCAAGCTGCAAGTGCGCGCCCAACCTTCGGGCTTTTGGACCTTTGCCTCCCCGTTGCTGGCGCTGCTGATTACGGTGCTGCTGGGCGTGCTGCTGTTCAGCCTGCTGGGCAAAGACCCCGTGCGCGGCCTGCAAATGTTTTTCTGGGAGCCGCTGAAAAGCAGCTACGCCCTGGGCGAACTGGTGGTCAAGGCCACGCCGCTGTTGATTATTGCGCTCGGGTTGGCGGTGTGTTTTCGCTCCAATGTGTGGAATATCGGAGCCGAGGGGCAGTACATCATCGGCGCGGTCTGCGCCGGCGGTGTGGCGCTGCTGGCCGAGAAAGACACCGGCAGTTGGATCTTGGCAGCCGTCATTCTGGCCGGGGTGCTGGGCGGCATGGTCTGGGCCGGTATTACTGCACTCTTGCGCGACCGCTTCAATGCCAATGAAATTTTGGTTAGCCTGATGATGGTCTA
>Ga0214919_10003587_pt1 | contig 23342 bp, 30 predicted proteins | sample LL1503_MetaG_FD_177994 | JGI IMG/M metagenome (GOLD analysis project Ga0214919, IMG submission 177994) | Freshwater microbial communities from Lake Lanier, Atlanta, Georgia, United States - LL-1503 | ecosystem: Environmental > Aquatic > Freshwater > Lake | place: USA: Georgia | collected... | reverse complement strand
ACAGGTTGCGCACGCGATGCGGCGGGCCATGTGACCGAAGTGCAGGCCAAAGTGATCCCAGGCACCAAGAGCGGCACGCCCGGCTCTGACAGCGTCAAAGCCAAAGCCGCGATCACTTGGGTGGCCGTGGCCGACGGCGTGCCCGCCGAAGTGCGCCTGTACGACCGCCTGTTTGCCGACGCGCACCCCGACGCGGGCGGCAAAGACTTCTTGCAGTCGCTCAACCCGGACAGCTTGAAGGTGGTGACGGCTTACGTGGAGCCGTCATTGTCCGGGGCGCAGCCCGACCAGAAGTTTCAGTTTGAGCGCTTTGGGTACTTTGTGGCGGATCGCCTGGATCATGTGGCGGGAGCGAAGCCGGTGTTCAATCGGGTGACGGGCTTGAAGGACAGTTGGGGGAAGTGATTCGATGAACCGCCCGCACCGCTGCAAGCCGACTGCCACGAAATTCACGAAACCGCCGCCACGCTGCTGGCGACGCTGGGCCAGCCCATCTTCGAGCCATTGGGCAACGCCCCCTCCGCCAAAGGCGAGGTAGAGCTGTTTTATTGCAAAGGCTCGGGTGCCGATGGCGTGGGTGAGTACACCGCTGAGGGTTTTGTGGTTCACAAGGGCTCAAAAGGGCGCGCCGAGATCGTCGCATCCATCCAAGGCACATCGCACGAGCGCATGCGAAGCCAATTGATCACCGAATGCGTGATGGCAACTCAACCTAGTAGCACTGGAGCACAGCTGGTCTTCACACGCGACCAATTGTTTTCCAGCCCCAGCACTGCAGCTATGGTGGTCATGGGCAGATCAGCCAATGGATGGGTCGAATGGAAAACGTCATCGGGTAAGACATTGGACGAGGTCAAGCGTCAGGGCGTCAGCGGCTCAGATACCAACTGAACGCGAAGCACATCCTACCGTCAAGGTGCTGACGGCCACAGCCGCACAAAGTCAAAGGAAAGCTGCCGGTGGTGCCGAATGGTCAGCAGGACCACCGTGGCTTCGGCCTTGGGGCTTGCATCCTCCACCAGATACAGCAGCAGGTAGTCGCCGTGCAGGTATTCGCGCAGCGCATCCGGCGCGCCCGCAGGCATGGCCGCCAGCAGCGCCAGCGCTTCGGCCGACTGCGGAGGGTTGGCCAGGTAGCGCCGCCCCATGCGCGGAAAGCGCCGCAGATTCGGGATGACAGTGGCGCGAATCTCGGCCAGTAAGTCATCGAACGCAAAGCCCGCATCCGCTTCCACCAAAAACGCCTCAATGGATTCAAGGCGCTCTAGGAAGCTGGCGGCCAGCTCGGCCCGGTACAGCTGCTCAGCCACGTTGCTTGGTCGGGAGTTTGATGGCGGTCTTGCGCTGCTGTTGCAGTTGGGCGAGCGCTGCGTCGGCTTCAAACGTGCGGCCTGCGGTGATGTCGGCCAGGCCGCGCTTGGCGTCATCGATCAACAGCAGGTGGATGCGTTCGCGCTCAAGTCGGTGGTAGTAGTCGAGTCGGTCAGAGTCGATCAGTGCGACGTAGCTTTCGCCGTTTTTGGTGATGATCTTCTCTGCCCCAGCCTTGGCTTGGTCGGCCAGTTCGGACAGATGGGAACGTGCTTGCGTGAATGGCACGACGTCGCTGGCAGAAAAACCCATGACCGGCTCCTATGACGTTGCAGAATTCTGCACATTATAAATCAACTCATTTTTTTGCTAACTTACGGACTATATGAAACCCGACTCCATCCTCCACTTCTGGTTCACCGAACTCACCCCCAAGCACCACTTCGCCAAAGACGCAGCCTTGGACGAAACCATCACCACCCGCTTCGGTGCCACGCTGGAGGCGGCGGCGCGGTGTGAGTTGTTTGCTTGGCGCGCCATTCCCGAGGGGCGCTTGGCCGAGGTCTTGGTGCTCGACCAGTTCTCGCGCAATGTGTACCGCGACACTGCCCGTGCCTTTGCCCAAGACGCGCTGGCCTTGGCGCTGGCACAAGAGTTGGTGGCCAGCGGGCAGGATCGCAGCCTGCCCCTGGCGCAGCGCAGCTTTGCCTATATGCCCTATATGCACAGCGAGTCCGCGGTGGTGCACGCGCAGGCCGTCGATTTGTTTTCGCAGCCGGGCATGGAAGACACCTTGCGCTTTGAACTGCGCCACAAAGACATCATCGACCGCTTTGGTCGCTACCCCCACCGCAACGTCCTCTTGGGGCGCAACTCCACGCCCGAGGAGTTGGCTTTTTTGGGTGCGCCGGGGTCGGCGTTCTAGGCATGCCTGTTTAGTGGACAGCGACTTGGATTGGTTGGTTGCCCCGCTGCCCAGCATTACCCTGTTTGATTTGGTTGGGTGGCTTGCAAGGCGAGCTTCAAGCCCTTTGGGACGCACCTGTTGAGGTAATTACGCCCAAAGACCTGCCAGTCAAATTTTCAATTTGAGCGTTTGGGTTAGTTTGTATCGGAACCAATGTGTTTTTCGCCCTGAATTGGGGCAAATCCGCATCCAACCACGGGGTTTGGAGGGGGCCAAGGCCGCCAAGCGTGTGCTAAATTGACAAGCATTGGCCAAGCGCATTCAGTCGCACCAGGTCTGCACCCCCATAAACTCATGACCACCGCCCAGCCCAACGCCAAAAGCATTCGCCAGCAAGCGCGCTTGGGCCAGCTGCGCGGGCACACCTCGGGTTTGGCGGGTGACCATGTGCAAGGCAACTTGGTCATCTTGCCCAAGGCCTACGCCCAAGACTTTGCTCGCTTTTGCGAACTCAACCCCAAACCCTGCCCGGTGCTGGGCATGGCACAGCCGGGCAGTTTTGCTTTCCCTGATCTGGGCGAAGACATCGACATTCGCGCCGATCTGCCCATGTACCGGGTGTGGCGCGACGGGGTGATGGTCGAAGAGGTCGACAACGTCCGCCATCTGTGGCAAGACGACTTGGTGAGCTTTGTCATCGGGTGCTCGTTTTCGTTTGAGCAAGCCTTGATGGATGCAGGCATCCCCTTGCGCCATGTGCAGCAGGGCCAAAACGTGCCCATGTACAAAACCAACCGCCCGACCCACCCAGCGGGTGTTTTTCAGGGCCCCTTGGTGGTTTCGATGCGCCCCATGAAACCGGCCCACGCCATCGAGGCCGTGCAAATCACCGCCCGACTGCCCCGGGTGCACGGTGCGCCGGTGCACATCGGTCATCCGCAAGACCTGGGCATCGCCGACCTGGCTCGCCCCGACTATGGCGACGCCACCGAAATCGGGCCTGATGAACTGCCGGTGTTTTGGGCCTGCGGCGTGACCCCCCAAGCGGTGGTTCACCAAGCGCGCCTGCCCTTTACCATCACGCACGCCCCGGGTGCGATGCTGGTCACCGATTTGTTCAACCATCAACTGATGTCCCATTGATTTTTTCACCACAGGAGTCCCCATGAAAGCTTCCAATGCTTTGCTCAGCACCTTGCTCGCCTTGCTCATTGCCCCCCAAGTGGCTGCCCAAGGTGGAAAGCTAGTCGTCCAAGCCATCACCCAAGCCTCGCCCAACATCCCCCAATACACCCGCGTGGACCAACCGATGCTGCGCGACGGCATTGCCAAAGCCACCAATGGACGCGTCGAGATGGTGTTGGCCTCTTGGCCCGAGCGCAACGTCAGCGGCCCCGAAGTGCTGCGCTTGGTGCGATCTGGGCAAGTGGACATCGCGGCCGCACCACTGACCACCGTCTCTGGCGATGTGCCGGTGCTGGACGGCGTGGACTTGGCCGGCATGAATGCCGACGTCAAGCAAGCCCGCCGTGTGGCCGATGCCATGATGCCTGTGGCCAACAAAGAACTCGAGCGCATGGGCATCAAACTGATTGCCACTTACCCGTTTTCGGGCCAAATGCTGTTTTGCCGCAAGCCCCTGGCATCGCTGGCCGACCTCAAAGGCATGAAGGTGCGCACCAATGGCCCTTCTGCTGGCGACTTGATCAAAGGCCTGGGCGGGCAACCGGTGTCCATCGCCTTTGGCGAGGTTTACACCGCACTGGAGCGTGGCACCGTGGACTGTGGCATCACCGGCGCTGGTTCGGGCAATGGCGCCAAATGGACCGAGGTCACCACGCACCTGTATAACTTCCCGCTGTCTTGGTCCACTTCGGGCTACTTTGTGAACCTGGCATGGTGGAACAAGCTGGAGCCAGCCATCCGCGCTGAGTTCGAAAAAACCTTCAACGCCGTGCAAGAAGCCCAGTGGGCCATGGGCACCGAGTCCACGGAAGATGGCATTGCCTGCAACCTGGGCCGCGCCAACCAATGCAAGATGCACACCTTGCTCAAGCGTCCCATGATCGAAATCAAAGCACCTGCCAACATCGTGGCCACCTTGCAAAAAGAGCTGTCTGAAGACGTGCTGCCCGGTTGGTTCAAACGCTGCGGCGATCGTTGCGCCAATGTGTACAAAGAAGTGATCGAACCCATCACCGGCGTCAAGCCTGCTGTTGGCCGCTGAAGTGTTTGACTCGATCGCCACGCTCAGCCGGCGCGCCATGTCGGCGGCCGGCTTGTGTTACCTGGCCATCACCTTGCTGATTTGTTTTGACATCGTGGCGCGGCGACTGCTGGGGTTTTCCAGCGGCGCCACCACCGAGATGTCTGGCTATTTGATGGCCGTGGGCATGAGTTGGGGCATGGCCGGGGCCTTGTACGAGCGCGCCCATGTGCGCATTGACGTGTTGATCCAGCAATTCCCCTTGCGCTGGCGCTTGTGGCTGCATTTGCTGTCGCTGGGCTGTTTGCTGGTGTCGGTGGCGTTTTTTGTGTGGGGGTCATTCTCGATTGCGCTGGACTCTTGGACCTTTGGCTCCACCGATTTGTCGAGCATGCGCATCCCCTTGATCGTTCCCCAAGGGCTTTGGGCCTTGGGTTTCGCTTTGTTTTTGATGGCCGGCGTGGCCATGTTGTGCCGTTGCCTGGCGCTGTGGTGGGGCGAACACCCCGAACAAATGGACCACATGCTCAACGCCCGCAATTACGAAGAAGAAGCCGCCGAAACCCTGCGCGCTGTGGGTGAGAGCACCCCCCACTCCGTGCCCCAAGGTCGCCCATGATCGCCGCTGTGTTTGTCCTGTTGATGGCCGTGATCATTGGTGTGTCCTCCTTGATGGGGGGCAGCACCGCAGTGTTGGTGTCGCAATCAGTGCCATGGTGGGCGCTGCTGTCGGTGGTGCTGGCGTTTGTGGCCTTTTTTGCGGGTGGGGTCTACATTGGCGCGGCGCTCACAGCGCTGGCCTTGCTGGCGGGGTTTGGCCTGTCGGACCGCCCGTTTTGGAACTTCATTGGTGAGATGCTGTGGGCCCCATCGACCAATTTTGTGTTGGTATCGGTGCCTTTGTTTTTGCTCATGGGCGAGGTGATGTTGCGCGCGGGCTTGTCTGACCGCCTGTACCGCGCCCTCAACGTGTGGGTGGGCCGTTTGCCTGGGGGCTTGCTGCACACCAACATCATGGCGTGCGGGGTGTTTTCAGCCATTGCGGGTTCGAGCGTGGCCACCGCAGCCACCATGGGCTCAGTGGCCTTGCCTTATTTTGAGAAAAGCCATTACCCACCCAAATTGGTGCTGGGCTCACTGGCCGCAGGTGGGGCGCTGGGCAACCTGATTCCACCGGGCATTACTTTCATCATTTATGGCCTGATCACCGAGACCTCGGTGGGGGCCTTGTACCTGGCGGCCATTGGCCCCAGCGTCTTGGTGGTGGTGTTGTTTTTGGCAGTGATTTTTTACTACAGCATCAAGCTCAAAATATCGGCCGAAAACACCGTCCACCTGGCATGGTCTGCCAAGCTGCTGAGTCTGGTTGATTTGCTGCCCACCATCTTATTGATCGGTTTGGTGCTGGGCACCATTTACGCCGGTTGGGCCACACCGACCGAGTCGGCGGCGCTGGGCGTGGCAGGCAGCATTGTGCTGGCCTTGGTCGACCGCAAGCTCAATTGGCACATGCTGCGCGAGTCGATGGACGCCACAGCGCGCACCACCTCCATGATCGCGTTGATTTTGTTTGGCGCGTACTTTTTGAACTACATCTTGTCCTCGCTGGGCATCCCCCAGATGCTGGCCAAGTTCATGACCGGGCTGCCCTTGCCCGGTTGGGCCATCATGCTGGTGATCATTGGTTTTTACCTGGCTTTGGGTACCTTCATGGAAGGCATCTCCATGGTCATCACCACCATCCCATTGTTGTTTCCGGTGGTCAAGGCCTTGGGTTACGACCCGATTTGGTTTGGCGTGGTCATCACCATGTTGGTGGAAATCGCCATGATCAGCCCACCTGACGGCACGGTCTTGTATGTGCTGCAAGGCATGCGGCGACAACCTGGACCCATCACCGATGTGTTTGTTGGTGTGATGCCTTTCATGGTGGTCTATATGTTTGCCATTCTTGTGCTGATGGTGTTTCCGTCCATTGCCTTGTGGCTGCCCACCCAATTGATGTAAGCCCCCTCCATGAACCCTGCCCTGCATTTCACCGTTGCCCCATTGGAACCAGACGCCAACGCTGCGGCACAGACCTTGTCGGTGGTGCCCCAGCAATTTGTGATTGCAGGCTGGACCGGGCGCAACGCCGACGCGATTGAGCACCACATACAAGAATTGGCCACCCTGGGCATTGCCCGCCCCAGCCAAGTGCCCCTGTATTACCGCGCCGGGGCCGCTTTGCTGACCACGGCTGGTGAGATTGAAACCCTGGGGCAGGCCTCCAGTGGCGAGATCGAACCCATGCTGATGATGGCCCAAGGCCAATGGTGGCTGGGTCTGGGCTCAGACCACACCGACCGTGATGTCGAAAGTTATTCTGTGGCAGTGTCCAAGCAAATGTGCCCCAAGCCCTTGGCCCCCTTTGTGTGGCGCTGGGCAGATGTGCAAGCCCACCAAGATGAGCTGCAACTGCATTCGCAAATTTGGGAAGGTGGCCAATGGGTCAGCTACCAACAGGGTGTGCTGGCAGCCATCAGGCCTTTGCAAAGTTTGCGCGACGGGTTTTGGCCATCGGGTGTGGCCAGCGAAGGCAGCTTCATGCTGTGTGGCACCTTGGGCGCATTGCCCAACGCCCATGGCAAAGGGATTCGATGGGCAGAAAAAATGCGCCTGAGCCTGCATGACCCCGTATTGGGGCGCACCATCAGCCACACCTATGCCCAACACCCGCTGGACATCGTGAGCTGATAACCATGAGCGCGTCTTTGGCCCCCGCCATTGATCAACTTCACCATGCCCTGGACCAATTGCGCGAGGGCGAAATTTCTGTCCATGCCTTTTGCGAAATGGCGTGCACCCAAACCGCTTTGATGGCCGCGCTGCCAGAACGCTATGCCAGCGTTTGGCAGGGGCTGCTTGATCGGTTGGAGTCGAGTGCATTGTTTTCTGAAGAGAGTTGCTCTTTCAGCCAATCTGAGTTGCTCGACAGCTTATCGCTGTGGCTGGACAAAGCCCAACGCCTGCTCGAGGCCTGAGCATGTTGTCCGCGGGCCAGCAACGCCCTCAACCGGAGTCCCCATGAACACCCAAGAACTGTTTTCTCTCAAAAACCGCGTGGCCGTGGTCACCGGCGGATCGCGCGGCATTGGTCGCATGATCGCCCAGGGCCTGCTGTGCCAAGGCGCTCGGGTCTACATCACCGCCCGCAAAGCCGCAGCCTGTGACGCTGCGGCCCAAGCCTTGTCGGCCTGGGGGACTTGTGTCTCGCTGCCGGTAGACATCTCCACCGCCGAAGGTGTGCAACAACTGGTGCAGCGGTTTGCCCAGCACGAAGACCAGCTCGACATTTTGGTCAACAACGCCGGTGCCGCTTGGGCTGCACCGTTTGACGACTTTCCCGAGTCAGGCTGGGACAAAGTGGTCAACCTGAACATGAAAACCCCGTTCTTTTTGACCCAGGCTTTTGCACCCATGCTGCGCAAGGCCGCCCAGCACCACATGGCCAAGGTGATCCACATCGCATCGGTGGACGGCATATCGGTCAACCCCTTGGAGACCTACTCTTATGCAGCCAGCAAATCGGGCTTGATCCACCTCACGCGGCGCATGTCGCAAACCTTGATCGCTGATGGCATTTGCGTCAATGCCATTGCGCCTGGCGCGTTTGTATCCGACATGAACCGCGATGCTCGCGACAACGGTGAAGCTGTGGCCCAACGCATCCCAGCCCAGCGCATCGGCCGCGACGAGGACATGGCCGCTGCCGCCATCTACTTGGCCAGTGCCGCCAGCGACTACGTGGTGGGCCACACCCTGGTGGTCGATGGTGGCGTGACCCATGCACGGGGTTACGGAACCCTGCCCTGATGGTGGCCATTGCATTGGCAGATGGTGTTTGCGTTGTGTGGCAAGACACCCACCTGGGTGTGGTGATCAAGCCTTCGGGCCTGCTGTCGGTGCCCGGTCGGGGGCCCGACAAACAAGACTGCTTGTCCACCCGATTGGCCGCAGCGGGCATGCCCTCTTTGGTGGTGCACAGGCTCGATCAAGCCACCTCTGGCTTGATGTTGTTTGCCCGCAGCGCCCAGATGCAGCGACAACTCTCCCGAGCATTTGCCCAGCGGCAAGTGCACAAACAATACGTGGCCTGCGTGCATGGGCGGTTGCGCATGACCGATGATTGGCAAATGATCGACGCCCCCATCGCCGCCGATTGGCCGCGCCGCCCGCTGCGCATCGTGGCCGAAACCGGACAAGGCAGCCAAACACTTTGGCGCTGCCTGGGCCACCCCACACTGACAGGAACCGCCCTTGCGGAGGGAAGTTATGTGGCCCTGCGGCCTTTGAGCGGGCGCACCCACCAATTGCGCGTGCACATGCAACACATTGGCCACCCCATTTTGGGAGATGCCTTGTACGCTCCTCCCGAGTTGCAAACCCAAAGTCATGGCCTGATGCTGCACGCCCAGCAACTGCGATTGACCCACCCACTCACAGGTGAAAAGTTGGACTTTGAGGACAACCCGGCTTGGTTACCATCCCCATGGGGCACGCTGTTGAGTGCCTTTTCATGATGAGACACGCCGCCAGCAGCGCCCCCACACCCATTGCCCTCGAGCGTGACCCCGCCGCCGCTTTGGCCCAGGTGCGGGCCCAATGGGGTGGGCATGGGCCGTTGTGGGTGTTTGCCTATGCCTCACTCCTGTGGCGACCCGAGTTCGAGGTGGCCCAACAAAAGTTGGCCCGGGTGCAGGGCTGGCACCGGGCCTTGCAAATGTGGAGCCGTGTCAACCGCGGCACACCCGCGCAACCCGGCTTGGTGTTTGCGTTGCTGCCCGGGGGCTCTTGCTGGGGCATGGTGCAACAAGTCCCGCCCACGCAGGCCAACGAAGTTTTGGACCGCTTGTGGTTTCGCGAAATGCCCACTGGTGTTTATGAACCGCGTTGGTTGCGCTGCCACACCGAGCAAGGTTGGGTCAAAGCTTTGGCCTTTACCTTGCCCCCTTCCAGCCCGCAAAACACCGGTCGCTTGGCGCCTGAACAATACCAACGCATCTTCAGCGACCCTGTGGGCGGACGCTACGGCACGACATTGGACTACGCCCAGCAAACCTATGAACGTTTGCTGGAGCTGGGCATCCACGACCAGGCTTTGGCTGATTTGCTGCACTGGGCACCTTAAATAGCACCTTGGCTGCCGGGGGCTTGCCCCCCGCCCAGTACGCCAGCGGCTAAGACTTGGCCGCTGCACCCAAGGTGCCACGGCGCATTTGGTCTCGCTCGAGCGACTCGAACAAGGCCTTGAAGTTGCCCTCGCCAAAACCCTCATCGGATTTGCGCTGAATGAATTCAAAAAACACCGGTCCAAGCAAGGTCTGCGAAAAAATTTGCAAAAGCAATCTTTTTTCACCGTTGGCCGTCGAGCCATCGAGCAAAATGCCCCGGGCTTGAAGCTCGGCCACGGGCTCGCCGTGGCCTGGCAAACGCTCGCCAAGCATCTCGTAGTAAATGTCGTTGGGCGCGCTCATCAAAGGGATGCCTGCCATTTGCAAATCGTCCACGGTTTGCAACAGGTTGTCACAGCTGAGGGCAATGTGCTGAATGCCCTCACCGTTGAACTGCATGAGGTACTCCTCAATCTGGCCGCCTTGGCTGCCAGATTCTTCGTTCAATGGGATGCGGATCAATCCATCCGGCGCGGTCATGGCGCGACTGGTCAAGCCGGTGTACTCGCCTCGGATATCAAAGTACCGGATCTCCCGAAAGCCAAATATCTTTTCGTAAAAGTGGCCCCAAAAGCCCATGCGTCCCTTGTAGACGTTGTGGGTCAAGTGGTCGATTTTCAAAAGGCCATGGCCCAACGGATGCCGTTCTGCGCCCGTGACAAACTCGAAGTCGATGTCGTAAATACTTTTGCCGTCTTCAAACCGGTCGATCAGATACAAGGGGGCGCCACCAATGCCCTTGATGGCGGGCAGACGCAACTCCATGGGTCCGGTGGGCACCTCCAAGGGCTGAGCGCCCAAGTCCAAAGCGCGGGCGTAGGCTTTGTGCGAGTCTTTGACCCGAAATGCCATGGCGCATGCACTGGGCCCGTGCTCGGCGGCAAAGTAGCCCGCCAAGCTGCGCGGTTCGCGGTTGACAATGAAGTTGATGTCTCCTTGGCGGTAAAGCACCACATCTTTTGATCGGTGGTGGGCCACCAAAGCAAAGCCCATTTTTTCGAACAAAGGTTCGATCAAGCCGCCTTGGGGCGACGCAAACTCTACAAACTCGAAACCACACAACCCCATGGGGTTGTCAAACAAGTCAGCCATGATTTTTCTCCTGAAAATTGAAACGATCCAATGACATGGGTCACGGTTCGATCAGGAGGCGAACATGAGCGTCCCCGCATGCTGCGAGCGAGGTGCATTCCCATGATCAGGACTTGGTGGCGCATTGCGTTGGCGAGGACTCGAATGGTTCAGGCCATTGTGCCAGCGCCAAGCTCACATGCCCATGGGTTTGGCAACCGCCAGCCATTCTGCGTATACTGGCTAATGAACCAATTAGTACATTTGCAATGATTGCACCGTCCCCCCGCCAGCGCCGCTCCGGCGCTCCCGCAACGATGGTCCCTGGGCGCACCAACGACCCGGCCCGCACCCAGGCCGAAATCTTGTCTGTGGCCACAGCCGAGTTTGCCCACAAGGGGCTGAGCGGCGCGCGCATCGACGCCATCGCGGCCGCCACGCGCACCAGCAAGCGCATGATCTATTACTACTTTCAGAGCAAAGAAGGCCTCTACTTGGCGGTTCTCGAAGACGCTTATCGGCGCATCCGTGACATTGAAACCGACTTGCATCTTCAAGACCTGCCGCCCGAGGATGCGCTGCGCAAATTGGTGGGCTTTACCGTCGATTACCAGCGTGACAACCCCGATTTTGTGCATCTGGTAATGAACGAAAACATGCACCAAGGGCGTTTTTTGGCCCAAAGCAAAGTCATCCAAAACCTCAACAGTGCAGCCATTGATGGCGTGCGTGCGGTTTACGATCGTGGCGTGCGCGACGGTGTGTTTCGCCCCCACCTCGACCCGGTGGATTTGCACATGACCATTTCGGCGCTGAGCTTTTTCAATGTCTCCAACCACCATACCTTTGGCTTGATTTTTCAGCGCGATTTAAGCGCCACCGCCGCCATCATTGCGCGTCGCGACAGCATCATTGAAACCGTGGTGCGATCGGTTCGCATTTAAATAAGGGTTTTCCCTAGTTTCGATAAAACTAACCAGTTAGTACATTTCTAGCCATAGCGACAAACAACCGGATGCCCATATGCTGAACCGCTGGATCGATCTGTACTGCCGCGCCCTGGGCGCCCTGATGGTGCTGTGCCTGACGCTGATGGTGCTGATGGTGTTCACCAATGTGGTGCTGCGCTATGCCTTTAACTCGGGCATCAATGTGTCTGAGGAATTGTCGCGCTGGTTGTTTGTGTGGATGACCTTCATGGGCGCGGTGGTGGCATTGCGCCAACGCGGACACCTGGGCACCGACATGCTGGTGGCGCACTTGTCGGTGCGTGGCAAACGCTCGGTCCTGGGCCTGGCCTATGTGCTGATGCTGTTTTGTTGCTGGCTGGTGTTTCAAGGCAGTTGGGCACAAACCCAAATCAACCTGGGCACCACGAGCGCGGTGTTGGAAGTGCCCACCGCTTGGCTGTATGGCAGTGGCTTGGTGTTTGCTGCCTCGGCCAGCGTGATATTGCTGCACAGCCTGTGGCGCTTGGTCAGCGGCCAAATGCCAGACGAGGAACTTGTGGGATTCAAAGAATCCGAAGAGTCCCCCCACGCCCCCGCCTGAACGAACGGAACTCGCCATGACCATTGCTGTCTTTTTAGGTTCCTTGCTGGGCGCGATGGCGCTGGGCATCCCCATCGCTTTTTCCTTGTTGCTGTGCGGTGCCGCCCTGATGTGGCACCTGGACATGTTTGACGCCCAAATCTTGGCGCAAAACGTGATCGAGGGGGCCAACAGCTTCCCCCTGCTGGCCGTGCCTTTTTTCATGCTGGCGGGAGAGATCATGAACGCCGGCGGCATCTCGCGGCGCATCGTGGCATTTGCAATGTCCTTGGTGGGCCATGTCAAAGGCGGCTTGGGCTATGTGGCCATTGTGTCGGCCTGTTTGATGGCCGCTTTGTCGGGTTCGGCCGTGGCCGACGCTGCCGCCTTGGCCGCTTTGCTGCTGCCCATGATGACGGCTGCTGGGCACGACAAAGCACGCTCGGCCGGCTTGTTGGCCTCGGCCAGCATCATCGCGCCCGTCATCCCCCCCAGCATCGCGTTTGTGATTTTTGGGGTGGCCGCCAATGTCTCCATCTCCAAACTGTTCATGGCAGGCATCGTGCCAGGCTTGATGCTGGGTGCGTCCTTGTGGATCACGTGGTGGTGGCTGGCACGGCGCGAAAACGTGCCTGTGCCACCGCGCAAAACACGCGCCGAGGTGGCCGTGGCCTTCAAAGATGCCACCCTGGCGCTGGTGTTGCCGGTGATTGTGGTGGTGGGCTTGAAATTTGGTGTTTTCACCCCGACCGAAGCGGCGGTGGTGGCTGCGGTCTATGCCCTGTTGATTTCCACCCTGGTTTATGGCGAGTTGAAGATCAGTCAGTTGTATGGCCTGTTTTTGTCGGCGGCGCAAACCACTGCGGTGGTGATGTTTTTGGTGGCCGCGGCCATGGTGTCGTCTTGGCTGATCACCGTGGCCCAATTACCTGCGATGGTGGTGGGCTTGCTCGAGCCGCTGCTGGACAACCCCAAACTGCTGATGGCCGCCATGATGGTGCTGGTCATGATTGTGGGCACGGCCATGGACATGACACCCACCATCTTGATCCTCACGCCGGTGCTCATGCCCATTGTCAAAGCCGCTGGCATTGACCCGATTTACTTTGGCGTGCTGTTCATCATCAACAACGCCATCGGCCTGGTCACCCCCCCGGTGGGCACGGTGCTCAACACCGTGGCAGGCGTGGGCAAGGTCAGCATGGACGAGGTCACCCGCGGGGTGATGCCCTTCATGCTAGCGCAGTTTGCACTTTTATTTTTGATGGTGCTGTTCCCCGCTTTGGTGATGGTGCCGGCACGCTGGTTTTATTGAATCCCTTGGTGGGGTGATGCTGGTACGCCCTTGCCCCGCCACATTTTTTGCGTACTGTTTGACACAACCTTGGAGACCGAGATGAAACGACTTTGGATCAAAACCGTGGTGGCCGCTGTGGCCTTGGGCGCACTGGGCATGGCCAGCGCCCAAGAGGTGCGCGAGCGCACCATCAAATTCGCCACCCAAAACCCCAAGGGCCACCCGGTGGTGATGGGCATGGAGAAATACGCCGAATTGGTCAGTGCCAAGTCGGGCGGCAAGATCAAGATCAACCTGTTCCCAGGTGGCGTGCTCGGCAGTGACCAAGCCAACGTGTCGGCTGTGCAAGGCGGCACCTTGGAGATGGTGGTGCTCAACAGCGGCATCTTGGCCAGCGTGGCCAAAGAGATGACGGTGCTGGACTTCCCCTTCTTGTTTGCCAATGCCAAAGAAGCCGACACCATTGTGGACGGCCCGGTCGGACGCAAGCTGCACGCCAAGCTGGAAGAAAAAGGCATTGTGGGCCTGTCGTTTTGGGAGTTGGGTTTCCGCCAAATGACCAACAGCCGCCGCCCCCTGACCAAGGTGGATGAGATCGCTGGCTTGAAGCTGCGCGTCATCCCCAATCCCATCAACGTGGACTGGGTGTCTGCTTTGGGTGCCAACCCCACCCCCCTGCCCTTCCCCGAGCTGTACCCCGCTTTGGAGCAAAAAGCCATTGACGGCCAAGAAAACCCCCTCACCGTGATCAATGCCAACAAGTTTTGGGAAGTGCAAAAGCACTTGGCCATCACCAACCACCAGTACAACCCGCAATCGGTGATCTTCAGCAAAAAGCTGTGGGACACCCTCAACGCCACCGAGAAAAAACTGCTCGATGACGCGGCCGATGAAGCCGCCAAATACCAGCGCGAGCAGTCGCGCGCTTTGATGAACACCGCCCTGGAGAACATCAAAAAGAACGGCATGTCGGTGACCGAGTTCTCGCCCGCCGAAGTGGCCAAGTTCCGCGAAAAGATGAAGCCGGTGATCGTCAAGCACGCCGCCACCGTGGGTGAAGCCACGGTCAATGAGTTGATGGCCGAATTGGCCAAGTTGCGCAAGTAACAGCGCCCCGGGGTGCTGGCCACGCTGGCACCCCGACCCCTGCCCCATGACCCCCCTGCGCATTGCTGTTGCCGGTGCTGGCTATATCGGTCAGGCCCATCTGCAAGCCATTGGACAAAACCCACGCACCACTTTGGCCTGCGTGGTCGATCCCTCCCCCCAGGCCCTGGCCCATGCACAAGCCGCTGGCGTGGCCTTGTACACCAGCCTGGAGCACATGCTGGCCCAAGACCGCCCCGACGCCGTCATCTTGGCCACACCCAACGCTTTGCACCTGGCGCATGCCCTGTGGTGCTTGCAAGCAGGCCTGCCTTTTTTATTGGAAAAACCCATCACCCCCATGGTCGCAGAGGCCGAACAACTGGTGGCAGCCATTGAGACTTCGGATGCGCGTGTCTTGGTGGGACACCACCGCGCACACAGCCCCATCATGGCCCAGGCCTGCGCCACCGTGGCCTCGGGCCAACTGGGCCGATTGGTCAGCGTGACGGGCAGCGCCACTTTTTACAAACCCGACGAATACTTTGAGGCCGCTCCTTGGCGGCGCCAAGCCGGTGGCGGGCCCATCTTGATCAACCTGATCCACGAGGTGCACAACCTGCGCATGCTGTGTGGTGAGATCAGCGCCGTGCATGCCTTTGCCTCAAACGCCGTGCGCGGCTTTGAGGTGGAAGACACGGTGACCATCAACCTGCGCTTTGACAATGGGGCGCTGGGCAACTTCATGCTCAGCGACACCGCTGCCAGCGCCCGCAGTTGGGAGCAAACCAGCGGTGAAAACCCCGCTTACCCCAGCCATGGTGACGAAGATTGCTATGTGATCTCGGGCACCCATGGCAGCCTGTCGGTGCCCACCATGCGCATCAAAAGCTACCCCAACGAATCGTCGCGCTCGTGGTGGAAGCCATTGCTCGTGGACCAACTCGCGCAGCAGCGAGGCGACCCACTGGCTCATCAACTCGAACACTTTGTTCAAGTGATACAGGGCCTGGCTGCACCCTTGGTGAGTGCCCGCGACGCGCTGCTCAACTTGCGCGTGACCCAAGCCATCACCGAGTCCGCCCACAGCGGACAGGTGATCCACCTCAACCAACCAACCGGAGCACTGGTTTGATCAACGGCGACACCGAACTCATCGCGCACATTGGCTACCCGACCCACACGTTCAAGTCGCCCATGATTTACAACCCCTACTTTGTGCACAACCGCATCAATGCCGTGGTCATGCCCATGGGCTGCCAAGCGCCGGCGTATCCCGATTTTTTGCGCTCTGTTTTTCAACTCAGCAACATCCGTGGGGCCTTGATCACCATGCCGCACAAAGTCACCACTGTGGGCTTGGTCGAAGTCACCTCAGCCACCGTGAAAATTGCCGGTGCCTGCAATGCGGTGCGGCGCTTGCCCGACGGGCGGCTGCAAGGCGATTTGTTCGACGGCGAAGGCTTTGTGCGCGGCCTGCGGCGCAAAGGCTTTGAGCCGCAAGGCCAACGCATGCTGGTGGTGGGCACGGGTGGCGTGGGCTCGGCGATTGCCGCCAGCTTGGCCGCCACCCATCCGGCTTGCTTGCAACTGAGCGACATCAACCCAGCAGCAGCCCAAGGCTTGGCACAACGCCTGCGCAGCCACCACCCCGATGTGGAGGTGGTGGTCGGCCCCAACGACCCCGCCGACATGGACTTGGTGGTCAACGCCACGCCCTTGGGCATGAACGCGGGCGACCCCATGCCCATGGACATGGACCGGCTGAGTGCACACACCTTTGTGGGTGAGGTGGTGCTCAAGCAGCACATGACGACATTTTTGCAAGCGGCCCAAGCGCGCGGCTGCGCTTTTCAGGTGGGTTCGGACATGTTGTTTGAGCAAATCCCTGCATACCTGGAATTTTTTGGCCTGCCCACCACCACCCCTGAACAATTGCGCCGACTGGCCCGGTTGAGCAAACCCACCCCTGAGAGGATTTCCGCATGAACCACACCTCCACCGAACGCGAAGACATTCGCACGCCCAACAACCCAATTGGCATGGACGGCATCGAGTTCATCGAATACGCCACCTCCAAACCACAAGCCCTGGGCCAGGTGTTGGAGATGATGGGCTTTCGGCCCATCGCCCGCCACCGCTCTCGCGAGGTCATGCTGTACCGACAAGGCGAGGTCAACATCATCGTCAATGCCCACCACAACATGCACAGCCAACACGCCGCACCCGATGAGCAACCGGTGATCGCCGCGATGGCTTTGCGGGTGCGCGATGCGGGCATGGCTTACCAGCGCGCTTTGGACTTGGGGGCATGGGCCGTGCCCACCCGGGTCGAGGTGATGGAACTCAACATCCCGGCCATCCACGGCGTGGGCCAAAGCCGCATTTACTTTGTTGATCGGCATCGGGTGTTCTCCATTTACGACGTGGACTTTGTGCCCATTCCCGACGTGGATCAACACCCACCAGCACAGCACGGCCTGCACTTGTTTGGCTTGGTGCAATACATTGGCAACGAGCGCACCGCCGACTGGACCGAGTTCTACCAAACCTTGCTGGGCTTTGAAACCTTGCCCGATGCGCAACGTTTTGGCATCTTGCCCAAGGGTCGCATTTTGCGCAGCCCTTGCCAGGGCTTCCATTTGCAACTTATAGAACCTGAACCCAGCGTGCTCGAAGTCGAAGACGATGAGCACTTTCAACGTTTGGGCTTGGGCACCCACGATGTGGACGCAGCGGTCAAATCCTTGAGCGTCCTGGGGGTGGAATTTGTCGACCAAGCCGACAGCGCGTCCCCGCGTGCCGGGGCCTTGACGCGCAACTGGATGGGCTCGGTCAGCTTTGAGTTGGTTGGGCACACGCAACCATGAGCCGCACCATGCATCCCTCCACTATTGCCGACTTTGGCATGGACACGATTTCCCTGTCGGGTTCGCTCGAAGGCAAACTCAAGGCCATGACCGATGCGGGTTTTGGCCAAGTCATGCTGTCGGCCAAAGACCTGACGCAGCACCCCGACGGCGTCGAGGCCGCGGTGCAAGCGGTCAAAGCCAGCGGCTTGCGCGTCACCGGTTTTCAGGTGTTGCGCGACTTTGAAGGCCTCAGCGGCCACCTGCATGCCTACAAAGTGGACATCGCCAAAGCCATGCTCGAGATGTGCGCGGCGGTGCAATCTCCCGTGTTGTTGGTCTGCTCTTCCACCTCCACCCACGCCAGCCAAGACCTGGACCACCTGGCCGCTGACCTGCGCAAACTGGCCATGCTGGCCTTGCCCAAACGCATCAAGGTGGCCTATGAGGGCTTGTCGTGGGGCCGCACGGTACAGACGTTCGATACTGCCTGGGACTTGGTGGCCCGCGCCGACATGCCCAACTTAGGAGTTGGCTTGGACTCGTTTCACATGTTTGCCACCCAAACCCCATTGGATGACTTGGAGCTGATCGATCCCGACAAAATTTTTCTGGTCCAGTTGGCCGACTTCATGTGGCAAGAAATCCGCTCGTTGGAGGAGCGCATCACCACGGCACGGCACTTTCGCGTCTTTCCTGGCGAGGGTGTGCACAGCGCGGCTTTGGCCGATTTGGTCAAACGCTTGTACCAAATGGGTTACCGAGGGGACTACAGCTTTGAGGTTTTCAACGACGATTACCAGCAACTGCCCCAAGCGCTGGTGGCCCAGCGCGGCCACACCAGCGCCATGTGGCTCAGCGAAGAGGTTCTGCGCCGCTCGGTCCCCTTGCCCAATGCCATGCGCTTGCACAAAAACCAGGCCCGGCAGGCCTTGCGCAACGCTTGATCTGCGGTGATGGCCGGGAAGCGGGGCGAAAAACCACTATCCTCTGGGCTTGACCCATTTCACGGAGCCTGTCATGTTGACCCTGTGTGGATTTGCCGCCAGTAACTACTACAACAAAGTAAAAATCGCCTTGCTGGAAAAAGGCGTTGATTTCACCGAGCAACTCGCTTGGGTAGGGGATGTGGACCGCCAAGCCAGCCCCCTGGGCAAGGTGCCTTACCTCATCACGGATCAAGGTGGCTTGTGCGAGTCCACGGTGATGCTGGAATACATTGAACAGCGCTACCCCCAAAACCCTTTGCTGCCCAGCGACCCTTTTGCCGCGGCCAAAGTGCGTGAACTGATCACATTCTTAGAGCTTCACCTTGAATTGGTGGCACGCAACCTGTACCCCGAGGCCTTGTTTGGCGGCAAAGTCAGCGACGAACTGAAAGAAAAAACCAAGGCTCAGTTGGACAAAAGTGTGCGTGCCTTCACCCAATTGGTGCGTTTTGATCCCTTTGTGGCCGGCGACACATTTACCCTGGCCGATTGCTCGGCCATCGTGCACTTCCCCTTGATCAGCGCCACCACCAAAGCGATTTACGGCCAAGACCTGTTTGCCGATTTGCCTGTGCGCGACTACCTCAAACGCATGGCCGAGCGCCCTTACATGGCCAAATTGCAAGCCGAACGCAAAGCCAACGCCGAGCAAATGATGGCGCTCATCAAAGCCAAGTCAGCTGCCAAATGATCGGCCCTTTTAGAACATCCCCATAGAAAGAACACCATGAAAATTCTGATGTTGCACGGCATCAACCACGACATGTTTGGCAAGCGCGACCCCAAGCAATACGGCACCATCACCCTCGATGAGATCAACGCCCAATTGCAGGCCTTGGGCCAGCAACTCGGCGCCAGCGTCGAGTGCTACCAAACCAACCACGAAGGGGCGATGTGCGAGCGCATCCACCAAGGCTTTTTGGACGGCGTGGATGCGGTGCTCATCAATGCCGGTGCCTGGACCCATTACAGCTACGGCATCCGTGACGCATTGGCCATCTTGACCTGCCCCATCGTGGAGCTGCACATGTCCAACATCCACGCGCGGGAGCCGTTTCGCCATGTGTCGGTGTTTGCCGAGATCGTCAAAGGCCAAATTTGCGGTTTTGGGGTGGACAGCTATTTGTTGGCCTTGCGTGCGGCCGTGTCCGCCGCCAAGTCGGCCTGAGCGCCATGACCTCCATCGCCGACATGCGCAAAAGCTACGAGCGTGCAGCGCTCGACGAAAGCGCCTCCGAAGCCGACCCGCTGAAACAGTTTGAGCGCTGGTTGCAAGAAGCCATCAGCGGCGAATTGCCCGAACCCACGGCCATGACCTTGGCCACCGTGGGCAGCGATCTGCGGCCCAGCACCCGGGTGGTGCTGCTCAAAGGCGTGACCGCCCAAGGCCTGGCCTGGTACACCAACTACAAAAGCCGCAAAGGCCAAGAGCTGTCGGGCAACCCCCATGCGGCCTTGCAGTTCCATTGGGTAGAACTTGAGCGCGTGGTTCGCATCGAGGGCTTGGTTGAAAAAGTCAGTGATGCCGACAGCGACAGCTACTACCAAAGCCGCCCGCTGGACTCGCGCATTGGGGCCTGGGCCAGCCCACAAAGCGAGGTGATTGCATCGCGCACCCAACTGGTCACCGCAGCGGCCAAATTTGGTGCAAAGTTTTTGCTTCAACCGCCCCGCCCCGAGCATTGGGGCGGCTACCGGCTGGTGCCCGACCGCTGGGAGTTTTGGCAAGGGCGCCCCAGCCGTCTGCATGACAGGCTGCGCTACCGGCTGGACCAAGGGATTTGGCGGCGCGAGCGCTTGGCCCCCTGACCGGCACCAGCAAGGTTTGCTCAAGCAGGCCCAACAACCAGCTGCCGGCGGTTGACTCACCCCCAAACTCCCGGTTCAGCGGGAAGGTATGACGCATTTCCAATATGTGTCATGCCAACCGTCATCCAAATCAATCGTCACGCATGACAAGGGGGCATCATGCGGCCTGTTCGAGTCCCCGAAACCATGGAGCGTGATTTGACGCAGTATTGCGCGGTTCGCAATCTGACCAAATCGCAAGTGGTGCAAGAAACCCTGGCCGAGTACCTGGTCGCGGCGCAAACGCCATCACCGAGCAAGCCAGCACCAGTACCGGATCTGTCGTTTCTGGCGCCGACCACCCAAGCAATACTGGATCCAGCGCGTCCATGGTTTAAATCATTGAGCAGGGGTTTCGGGGTCGGTTTTCAACGCACAGGTGCTGAAACCAAACAATTTGTATGGCATGCAAATGCCCACGACACCGGTGGCCAAGACGACAACGCCCAGCCACGCCCAAGGGCCAAGCATGCCAGTAGCCGCCAAGATGATCAGCGCCAAACCAGCCACGATGCGAAGAGCACGGTCAATACCGCCCACGTTTTGAGTCATGATGTTTCCTAGAAGGGTTGTGGGTCGTCTCAAGCCTTGAGCAAAGCAGCGCTGACCCAACGCGCCAAATCGGGAGCCGACATCGCCCCAGGCTGTCTGGCAATTTCACGGCCACCCGTAAAAACCGCCAAAGTCGGAATGCTTCGGATGTTGTACTTGCCAGCCAAGCTTTGTTCATCCTCGGTGTTGACCTTCACAAAGCGGGCGCGACCATGCATGTCTTGGCTGACCTTTTCATAGGCAGGTGCCATCATGCGGCAGGGTCCACACCAAGGAGCCCAAAAGTCCACCACCAAGGGCAAATCGCTCTTGGTCAATTGGGCGTTGAAAGCAGCCTCACCCAGGTTGTCTGGGTGCATGGCCAGCAAAGGCGCGTGGCACTTGCCGCAATTCAACTCGGCTTGCAGCTTGTCTGCAGCCACCCGGTTGGTGGTGTTGCAGTGGGGGCAGACCAAATGGACGGGCTTCATGGTCAAAGTGCGTTCAAAGGAATCTTGGCGTAAGCAATGCCATTGTCTTCCTTGGGTGGCAACTCACCGGCACGGATGTTGATTTGCACTGCTGGCAAGATGAGCACCGGCATTTCCAAGGTGGCGTCGCGCTGGGTGCGCATCGCCACAAACTGGGCTTCGGTGATGCCGTCATGCACATGGATGTTTTTGGCGCGTTGCTCTGCGACCGTGGTCACGAAGTTCACAGGGCGGTCATTGGGCGGGTAGTCGTGGCACATGAACAAACGGGTTTCAGCGGGCAGGCTCAGAATCTTGCGGGTCGAGGCGTACAAGGTTTTGGCATCTCCTCCTGGAAAGTCGCAGCGGGCCGTGCCGACATCGGGCATGAACATGGTGTCACCGACAAACACCGCGTCGCCAAACTGGTAGGCCACGCAAGCGGGTGTGTGACCGGGTACATACATGGTGTGGCCACTGATGCCGCCGACTTGAATGGACTCGCCGTCAGCGAACAAATGGTCAAACTGTGAGCCATCTTGCTTGAAACTGGCTTCCATGTTGAAGATGCCTTTAAAGACTTTTTGCACGCCACCGATGTGGTCGCCGATGGCGGTTTTGCCACCCAAGTGTTGCTTCAAATAAGGCGCTGCGGTCAGGTGGTCGGCATGGGCATGGGTTTCCAAAATCCACTCCACCTTCAGATTAGTGGCTTTGACAAATTCGATGACTTTGTCCGCAGACTTGTGGCTGGTGCGGCCCGACTTGGGGTCGTAGTCCAACACCGAGTCGATGATGGCGCAAGCAGCGCCTGGTTTTCCGTAAACCACATAGGTGACGGTCCAGGTGGCGGGGTCAAAAATGCCATGGACTTGGGGGTTGACAGCAGCGGTGTTCATCGAAAACTCCTTTTTCAATTGCAATGTCGATAGTATATTGACAAATAAATTGTTTGTCAATATACTATCTCCAACTTAACTGAGAAAGGCCTTTGAGACATGAACCCAGTTCAACTCGATTTGGAAAAAATGAGGACTTCAGCCGACAAAGCCTGCCGCATGATGAAGGTCTTGTCCAACCCCGACCGCATGTTGTTGTTGTGCCAACTGGCGCAGGGTGAAAAGCGGGTGGGCGAACTGGAAGAAATCTTGGGCATCGTTCAACCCACTTTGTCGCAACAACTCACGGTTTTGCGCGACGAGGGGCTGGTCGTCACCCGGCGCGAAGGCAAAAACATTTACTACCAAATCACCAGCACCGAAGCCATGGCGGTGATGGGTGTTTTGTATCAACAATTTTGTGGACAACCAGAAGGAAACGGATCATGAACATCGACTGGAGTCATTTCACGCCTTGGGCGTCACTCATTGGGGGCCTCTCGCTGGGCGTTGCCTCTGCGGTTTTTATATTGATCAACGGCCGCATTTTGGGCATCAGCGGCATCTTGGGCGGGCTGCTGCCCCCCAAAGTGGGCGACATCGGCTGGCGGGTGGCATTTTTGCTGGGTATGTTGGCGGCCCCCACCGTGTTCATGGCCCTGGCGCCTGCCGGGCTGGCCTCAGAGCCACGCATTGATGCCGGTTTTTGGACGGTGATTGCAGCCGGTTTGTTGGTGGGCATTGGCACGCGCTACGCCTCGGGCTGCACCAGTGGCCACGGTGTTTGCGGCCTCTCGCGCCTGTCACCCCGCTCCTTGGTCGCCACCCTGAGCTTCATGGGTGCTGGCTTTTTCATCGTTTACATCGTTCGTCACATCGTTTAAGGGTCAGCCATGAACCAGAACAACACCATTCACCGCATCAGCGAATTTTTGGTCGGCCTGCTCTTTGGCCTGGGCCTGATCCTCTCGGGCATGACCGACCCGGGCAAAGTGATTGGGTTTTTAGACCTGTTTGGCAGCTGGGACCCGTCTTTGGCGCTGGTCATGGGCGGGGCCATTGCAGTGGGCTTTTTTGCCTTCAGCCTGGCCAAGAAAAGAACCGTGAACTTTTTGGGCGGTCTGCTGCGATTGCCCAACAGCCAAGTGATTGACCG
>Ga0214919_10003585_pt1 | contig 23357 bp, 16 predicted proteins | sample LL1503_MetaG_FD_177994 | JGI IMG/M metagenome (GOLD analysis project Ga0214919, IMG submission 177994) | Freshwater microbial communities from Lake Lanier, Atlanta, Georgia, United States - LL-1503 | ecosystem: Environmental > Aquatic > Freshwater > Lake | place: USA: Georgia | collected... | reverse complement strand
TTATTATTATTATTATTATTATTATTATTATTATTATTATTATTATTATTATTATTATTATTATTATTATTATTATTATTATTATTATTATTATTATTATTATTATTATTATTATTATTATTATTATGTGTGTTTTCTATGTTTTTATGAAAAACCATATTATTATTCTCAAATGATTCAACCTTATTAAATATTTGAACATAACCTATATTATGTGTGTTTAAATACTCATATTTTTTATAAAAATCTTTTCTATAATCACTATCTTGTTTCCAATAAATAAATATGTTTTTATTAGGATTTTTATTTAAATAGATTGCCCACCAATTAAATGTGCTAGGTGATGCTATGTAATCATTACATCTAGACATTAATGCTAGTTCAATATAATCGGTTGATTGTATATAAATCATCCTGAAGCTATCGATTGTGCACGGTTTAAATAATTCTTTTGTTTTGGGTATATCATTTGAAAATATTAGAAATTTTGTATTTTTATTATTTTGTAAATGTTCTGGTAATTTGTTTATAATTATTTCATATTCATCTTTATCATATACTCTTTTATCGGCATCAATTGGTGTATATACATCATCTAAACGAATATGTATTGCTACTAGAAAATTATTATCATTACCATTACCATTACCATTACCATTATCATTATCATTACTACTCATAGTAATGTTATGTAGTTTAAATAATTCATTAACTTTATTATTAACATCTTGTGTGGGTTCAAACAAATCTAATATTTCAGTTCTATATTTATTAAAATATTTAGTTTCTTGATAATATCCATCTGTTAAAAAAATGTTATTGCTAGGATTATTAGTAATGCTAGATGCGTATTCATTTTCAGTCATATTTATAAAATTTGTTTTATCATTAGTATAAATCGGAATTTTACTAAATAATGTATCATTATATTTGTCTCTCTGCCTATCATCCTTGTGATGATCTAACATTAATTTATAATTATTATCTTTAGAATATGCAAACGCAGATGCCACTATAAATAACTGATTTCCTAAACCACAAATAATATTTGGTATTATTATTTTATCATTATTATTATCATTATTATTATCATTATTATTATCATTATTATTAAAAAAAGTATCTTGAGTTTTATAATAATAATATAAATAAATACATAAAACACCTATTAATAATAAAAACAAAACAATTAAATATATGTTATGTTGTTTTATTTTTTGTAATTTATGTTGTAATTTATGTTGTGATTTACTTTGTACCATTATAAAAAACTATTTTATTATTTTATATACTATAATATATACACATATAATATATACACATATAATATATAATTTATATTTATCTAGTTTAGTTTAGATTAGTTATGTTAAGTTAGTTAAGTTAATATATTTTTTAATGTTGAGAATTTGGCATTTAAAATATGCAACGCTCTAAATAATTATATTACGACTGTTAAATATATTATTATTATATACATCCATAAACATATTATATGCTTTTTTAGATAGTTTTAGAATTAAACCATTATACAATACCTATTATGTTTAATTTTGTCTAATAAACTATTACTAACTTCTTCCCATTTAATATGTTGTTTTTTTATTATCAAATATTTCTAGTAATTTAGTTTTTCATTTAATTATTAATGATCTATTTGGAAGCAAACAGCATACACAATTGCATAATATTTTAATTAATTTATAGTCATTACATGTCTAATATAAAAATACATTATTGCCAAACACTATTATTAAAATTTTCTTTATTTAATTCTATTAATATATTAACATCATTTATGACTCTATCTGATCTTGTCCAATTATAAAAATGAAACATATCAAAATCTAATTTATTTGTAGGTTCATTATTATACTTATATCCATGATGAATACCAATTGTAATGATTGAACTTAATTTATAAATATTCTTGCTTCTATCATAATAAGGTAATTTTTTTGATGTATAAAATTTATTTGGAAAACTATCAGGATATTTATTATCTAATGTATTACTCCATTTATTACAAAAACCAAATACATCAATATTATTATTTAAACTAATATATTTTTGTAATGTATAATTTGGAATGTATAAGTATTCATCTAAATCACAAAATATCATATATTTACATATATTTTTACAATATCTATATATAGCATGATGCATTTGACCTAATTGCGCATGATGTAGATATTTATGATTATTAATAAAATATTGATAATTCCATTGTATTAATGTTACATCATTAAAATTACACATATTAATTATATTAGGTGTGAGTATACCATTATAATACATATAAAAATGTGTAACACCTTGTTGTTTATAATATTTATAAAATAATGGAAATATATGATAATCATCTTTAAATAAGGTTGTTATTGCTAAATCATATTTAATGTTATCTGAGTGATAATGTTGTAATGTATATTTATTATTTTTTATATTATAATTGTCTTTATATTTTACATTAACTTCAATTTGTGGTAAATTTGAATTATAATTATATATTAATATATGTGTTGGTTCACCTACATCTTTTATATATTCAGATATTAATTGAATATTATTATTATTAATTGTAAGTTCAACGTTATCTTTTAATACTGGAGTATCATATATTGGTAGAATAATATATATATTATTATCTTTATAAAATATATCAAAAAATAAATATTTATAATCTACTAAATGAAAACTTTTAATATTATTTATATTTACTATATTATGTGTGTTTAAATACTCATATTTTTTATAAAAATCTTTTTTATAATCACTATCTTGTTTCCAATAAATAAATATGTTTATATTAGGATTTTTATTTAAATAGATTGCCCACCAGTTAAATGTGCTAGGTGATGCTATGTAATCATTACATCTAGACATTAATGTTAGTTCAATATAATCGGTTGATTGTATATAAATCATCCTGGAACTATCAATTATACACGGTTTAAATATGTCTTTTGTTTTGGGTATACAATTTGAAAATATTAGAAATTTTGTATTTTTATTATTTTGTAAATGTTCTGGTAATTTGTTTATAATTATTTCATATTCATCTTTATCATATACTCTTTTATCGGCATCAATCGGTGTATATACATCATCTAAACGAATATGTATTGCTACTAGAAAATCATTATCATTACCATTACTACTCATATTAATGTTATGTAGTTTAAATAATTCATTAACTTTATTATTAATATCTTGTGTGGGTTCAAACAAATCTAATATTTCAGTTCTATATTTATTAAAATATTTAGTTTCTTGATAATATCCACCTGTTAAAAAAATGTTATTGCTAGGATTATTAGTAATGCTAGGAATATTAGTATTGCTAGGAATATTAGTAATGCTAGGATTATCTGTCGCAATCCTAGTTGCATATTCATTTTCAGTCATATTTATAAAATTTGTTTTATCATTAGTATAAATCGGAATTTTACTAAATAACGTATCGTTATACGTATTTCTTGGTTTACCATAAGAATAAACATCCTTGCGATTATCTAGCATTAATTTATAATTATTATCTTTAGAATATGCAAAAGCAGATGCCACTACAAATAATTGATTACCTATGCCACCAATGATATCTGGTATTATTATTTTATCATTATTATTATCATTATTATTATTATCATTATTATTAAGAAAAGTATCTTGAGTTTTATAATAATATATAAAAATACATAAAACACCTATTAATAATAATAAAAAAATAATTAAATATATTTTTTTGTGTTTTATTTGTTTTAATTGATTTAATTTATATTGTGATTTACTTTGTACCATCATAAAAACCTATTTTATTATTTTATATATTATAGTATATATGTATATACTATAAGTATATATTTTTTGTATGTCTAGTTATACTAGAATATGCTAGTAGTAATATATTTATGTATAATATATATGTAAATTATGTTTACAACGAGTTATCGCAGTATATAACAATTTATTTTGCTCTGTTGCTTTAGAATTACTTAATAGATTATTATATTCAACATATACATTATCATAGGTACTACCTTGGGATTTATGGACTGTTAAAGCATATCCATATTCAACCTCTATATAAGTATTTGTTATAACATGACTTAGATAATGACCAAATAATTGACTTAATGTAATATATTTTATTGCTGGGGATGTTGCATTTTCATCATCCTCATTTAAAATCTTATTTATAGTTTTTAATTCAAATTCATCTTTTCTATTTAATGTAATTTTAACATCATAACTTTGTTTAATTACTTTTTTAATATTTTCTAAATGTTTTATATTAGTTGTATTAATTGTATCTAATATCGCAATTTTGGGTTTAGGTTTATTATAGTAGTTATTCTGGGTATTCTGTATAGTATGTGTATTCGGTGGTGTATCTGGTTGTGTTGCCGTTGTAGATAACTCACATAATAATGTATTTAATATAATACCTGATGTCGCATTATTCATATCATCCATAAACATATTAATATTACTATTGTTTTTAGTAGTATTTTGTGTTGTAAATTTTTTAATAAAGAATAAACATTTTTTACACATAACAGTATCATTTGGAATACCAAATAATAATATACTCATTTGAATATGCCATTTTGTATATGCATCTTCGCGTTCAACTTGCACTTGTAATAAATGAATGTTTAATAAATCAATATCATCACATATTTTATTATAATATAATGATAATTCATCCGTAAATTTATATAAATCAATATTAATAATTGACTGTAAATTATGATATTGATAAAATAACTTTCTAGGGCGCGATATATCATTATCAAAAGGTGATGTCGTAATTGGAGTAATAACTGATTGTAAAGCTAGTGGTTGTTGTGGTTGCAGTGGTTGCTGTGGCGGGTTTTTATTAAAATAATCGCGTATATTTGCTTGTTTTGTAGCTTTGGATGATTGTTGAATATTAGCACGTTCTAATGTAGTAATTAATAATGTTGCTTTATTCACATCATTAATATCATTAACAACATCATTAATACCATTAGCATCATCATTTAATATATTATTAATATCTATTATAGTATTATTATTAGTATTATTATTAATAGTAGTATTAGTAGTATTAGTAGTTGTGGAATTTGTTGCATTTCTTATACTGGATGGAGTTAATTTCTGTTCATCTTGTAAAATATTATTGCCTAACATACACCAATCAGTAAATGCTAGGGGTTTATATTGAGCAGTATTAATTGTATTAACATACGCAATACTGCTAGGAAAGATTTTATGACCGTATTTATAATAAGGTGTTTTAATTAATAATTTATCACCTTTAATTAAAAAACCACTAGCAGTTAATGCTGACGCAGTAAATATTTTTTCTCTAATTTTCTTATTTAATACATTACAACAATTATTTGTCCACGCCAAAACCATATTATCATTAATAGTATTAACCGCATCCGCGATATCTGTATTAACAGCGTTATCTGTATTATCTGTATTAATAGCCTTAGCAATATTAATATCTTTAATATAAGCATTTAACCAAGAATTTGCAAGCGATTTATAAATAATTAGTTCTGGTATCTTATACGTTAATAAATTGAAATTTAATAAAGGATTATAGATTTTATCACGTAAAGCATTTGCTATAAGTGTTATACTATTTTTACACCTTTCAACCTTACATAAGTTAATAACTTCCAAATTAACAAATTTATCAGCATTAAATACATCTGATAAATTTTCATTTACTGGAGGTAATTGACAATAATCGCCAATATATATTATAGGGCAACGAATACTATTAAGTAAAATAATTGTATTAGTATCTAGCATACTACATTCATCTATAATGATAACCGTATTATTAAATGATTTATTATTATATTTTGTAGCAATCTTTTTTTCATTACCTTTTGAAAACGTTTCTTCACCCAATTCATTTATTACTTTATTAATACTTAATAACTGTGATACAGTTAAAAATGCTATTGATTTACATTGTTCCATTTGATATTCATTTATAGTATTTGTATTGGTATTTGTATTGGTATTTGTATTGGTATTTGTATTGGTATTTGTATTGGTATTTGTAAGCATATTTAAATAACTATGATACTTAGCAATTAAAACATCTTTTGCTTTATTAGTTGGAGCAGATACAATAAATTTTGTTAATTGCGCGTGATGCAATGATATAGGATTACATATCATATTAATAATACTATGAATTAATATAGTTGTTTTACCTGTTCCCGCACTACCATTTATTAATAATGTTGAATTATTTTCATTCTTCATAATAAATTCATTTATTTTATTAATACATTGTTGTTGTTCATCATTATATATTATATGGTGTGATGGAGATTGTATAGTTTCTTTAATATTAATAATATTTAATACTGGCAACTCTAAATTTAATGACATATTATTTATTATATTATTTATTATATTAATAATAATAATAATATAATATGATTTATGGTTTATATTATATACATTATAAACTAAAAAAAAATCAATTTTTAAAAACAATAAAACAATTATAAAACAATTAACGAAATTAAAGAAATATTAAAGCATTCAATGCAATATTAATTAAACTAAATCAATTTTTGATGATTTACACAAGTTATTACAATCATTTATAAATTCATTAATACTATTTAATAATTTATCAAATATTATATCAGCATTATCAGCATTATCAGCATTATCAGCATTATCAGCATTATCAGCATTATCAGCATTATCAGCATTATATTTAATATGTTTAGTAAGTAATAGTTTATCATTATGTTCCATAATTTGTGTATTAAGAGCATACATACTATTTTTAATAATTCGATATTGAATTAAAAAGTATAATAATTCTTTATCTGATTTTAATTTTATATTTATATTAGTATTATTAATATTATTAGTATTATTAATATTATTAATATTATTTTTAAGAGCATCAATTGCATCTATAGCATCAGTATATTTACTAATAACACAAAACATATCTACTTGTTGTTTAAATATTTTATCAATTTTTTTATGATATTCACGCTCACTCATTTTATTTTTAGAAGATTGCATATAAATATTCGAAGAAGGTATATGTTTTTGTTTAGTCATTTTTAATATCTTATATATTGTTTGTATATTGTTTGTATATTGTTTGTATATTGTTTGTATATTGTTTGTATATTGTTTGTATATTGTTTGTATATTGTTTGTATATTGTTTGTATATTGTTTATATATTGTTTATATATTGTTTGTATTGTGTTTATATTTTGTATTACAATGTTTAACAATAAATTTTATTTTTTATAGAAACCTATAATATAAAGAATTTATTATATAGTACAAAAACTTGTAATCCCATATCCATCATTTACATCTAACAATGTTGTCACCATTTTTCCATCTATTGTTTTATAGTTAAGATAATAATGATATATCGATACATTACAATGTCGATTATATGCACGTGCAATACGCTTATCTAAACTACTAAAATAACCATATCTTTCACTATGAATACGGTCGCGTTTGAGTTTAAATATCTTAATCGGCATATTTTCGGAAATAGTTTTGTTATTAAATATATCTTCGAGATCTAACGGTTTTGAGCACGCCATCTTTAAATAAATACTAATACTTATTATTAATTTTATAAATCAAATTTTGCATTGGTTTTAACTATTTATACTATTTATACTATTTTTTATATTTTATGTTTTTATATTTTATTAGAAATTATATATATAGTTTTAATATTTAGTAAGTAATCTAAAAATGGTAAAATATCTAAAATATACAAAAATTGATTTCTAAAATTAATAATTGTATTATTATTTATTACAATAAGCTTATAAAATGGCATCACCTCAAAAAATGTGTAAATGTAAACAGTGCGCAAAATGCAATGATAAACACCGCATAACATATCATCAATTTATGTGTTTAGCTTTATTCATAAATTTAATGGATGCAAACAAAAATAATGAGTTATTAATTAATAATGCTATATATGCTGTATTTCCCAAAACCAAACGCGAATTTGTCGGCATATGTGATAAAGAGATTCGTTATTCTTATTATTATAAGACAGATAATGATACTGATTATGATGCAAAACACAGATTTTATTCAGCGATGAATATTTATGACAGAATAACTAAAGAACAAACGGGCACATATTCTATTATAATGGTCGCACGCGATCCTGAAGCGAGTGATAAATAAAAATAAAAATAAGTTTTGTCTTTATTTAAAAACCATTTATTACTATTAATTACTATTAATTATTACTATTACTATTACTATTACTATTACTATTACTATTACTATTACTATTAATTATTATATATCTTAATATTTGTAAATGGAATTAATAAAAAGCACTAGAATTGCTATAGATACTGTTTTTTTTTCTAATTCTTATAGTGGTATTACTAAATTATGGGATTTACTTTTACATAATTTATATACATTAGATAAATATTTACCAGCAAATACAGAAAATATAAACACACAAACAACATATGAAATAATTTTATTAATTCGTGGAACACATATCCCAGAATGTTTAAATAATATTATTGATAATAAATTAACGAAACATATAACACTTACACCTATACACATAAATGCCCCTAAAATATCCCCTAAAATATCACATATATGTATTAATGAGTTTAATTATGGTGTAATGTTTCAAGATGTAGATTATCTTAATTATATTTGTAAAACGCATAATATACATTATTTTATGTCAACCTATTATACTTATTGTACTATAATACCTAATATATTAATGATTTATGATATGATACCTGAGATATTTAAATTTGCGACACATCAACAATGGATACAAAAAGACTTATCAATTAAAAACGCATCGCGTTTTATTGTTATAAGTAAAAATACGCAAATTGATTTATATACATATTATCCGCATTTAGCAATAGCACCAAATAAATATCCTATAGACTTAATATATGCGTGTGTTGAATATCCTATACCAGATAATAAATATGATAATACATTTTATAATGATATTTTATTACAAACCGGATTACAAACTAAGCACTATATATTTTCTATAATTACAAATAATGAAAAATATAAGAATATTGATTTAATAAACCAGTTTAATACAAAATATAATTTACAATTAAAATCTTTATTATCAACAAAAATACCAATTGTATTAATTATTAAACAATATATACCTAATGGTTATACAATCTCTAATGGTATATTATATTTATCAAATATTCGAAATGAAATAATAAATATTTTATATAAAAATGCATTATGCTATGTATGCACATCTTTATATGAAGATTTTGGTTTACCAGTTATAGAAGCATTTACGCATAAAACACCAGTTATAGCAATTCACCAACCAGTACTTAAGGAAATCGCAGAAACTGCTATAACATTTATTGATAATAATATTGATGATTTATTTAATAAAATTACATTCATATATAATATGCTTTTTCATAAAAGCATCGCAAAAACAGAGGAGGAAACAAATATAATACACGAACGTATAAATAATGGTATTGAATTATTAAATGTATATACACCTAGCAAGCAAGTTAATTCTATACATAATTTATTTAATAATTTGCATAATAATTTGCATAATAATTTGCATAATAATTTGCATAATAATTTATTAACAAAACAATCCTTGATATATCCTTATCCTTTTATGCAACCTTTTATAAATATTATATTTCAATCATATGATGAAAAAGATGATGCTAGGCGTAAAGAATTAGAATATTGTATTCTTGCTAATCTAAATAATCCATATATTGCTTTTATACATGATTATAATAATACTAATAACTATTTACCAGAAAGTATTACCCAGCATCCAAAATATATTTTATGTAATATAGAAGCTACTATTACAAATAAATGGATTACATATAAGAGTGCGTTTGAGTATTCTAATAATATAAATATTATTAATAAATATGGTTCTTATTGGGGATTAATTAATTGTGATATTTTTTTAGATAGCAATTCAAATTGGGAATTAATGCGTGGTAAGTTAAATTCAAATTATATATTCGCGCAATCACGGCATGAATTTAATTTTGTAAAGGATAATACCAATGATACTAGGGATACTAGGGATACTAATACTACACAACTTACATTAGATATTAATTTTGATAAACTTTTTCATTCAACAACGCAGGATGGTTGGTTTTATAAAGCACCTTTAAATCTACATATGCCAGTTGATTTTGAATTAGGCATGTTAGGATGTGATAATGCTATAGCAGATAGATTAAATAAATGTGGTTATAATGTGATTAATCAACCAGAGACATTTAAAATATGTCATTATGATATTTCAAGAGGTAAAAACAGTAATAATTTTTTAGCAATACATTCACAACAACAAGACAAACAACAAGACACTCAACAAGACAAACAACAAGACACTCAACAAGACAAACAACAATACCACAAACAAGACCATCATTCAGATAACATTAAACCGCAAAACCAGCATCCAGAGAGAGAGGGATGTTATTTAGTACCAAATTATGATAAACTATTAGGTACTAATAAGAATATTGATTTATTGAGTATTATTAATAGTTTAGGTGGTATTAGTAATGATGAAATATATAAAGTTATATGTGATTTATTTAGTGCACGTATTTTAATTAATAATCCATAAGTAGTTAATTATAATTTTTTAATATATTGTATCTCCCACGAAAACCCAGTATTATTATGTGTGTTAGTAGTATCAGTTTCCTTAGTAGTATTAGTATCATCAGTAGCATTCGTATTATTAGGCATCGTTTTATGTGTTTCTAATATCATAGGTATATTATGTTTTATGCAGAATGTTTTAATATATTTTAAGGCGCTAATACCTTGTTTAGTATTAAATATAAATCCATTACCAATACCTGTATGAAAATCTTTTTTTGTATTTACATCATATTTGCTATCATTAATATGAAATAAAATTATATTTTTCCATCCTATTAATTCATTAAAGTCATCTAGATACAATTTTATTCCATTTTCTGTTTTTATGTCATATCCGCCAGTAAATATATGTGCTGTATCAATACATATGCCTACACGCCTAGATGCTGATGTATTGTTATTGTGTTTTACACCATCCCATATAATGCTAAGTTCTTCTAGTGTATAACCTATTTGTGAACCTTGTCCTGCTGATGTTTCTAACGCTAGAGATATATTATCTGGCATATGTTTAATAATATGATTAATATTATTAATAAAGTTTTTAATAGCATCGCTAGGATCTAATAGTAATTTATAACCTAAATGCAATACTACACATCTAGCACCTATTAAAGCACCATATTTTAAATCATATTGAATATTATCGTGCATATATTTAATCATATTACTACTAGGGGATGCTTTACAAAAATTTAATAAATATATACTATGAACACTAAGAAATATATTATGTTTTATAATAAATGATTTAATATTATTAATATAGTGTTTATCTGTAAAGTTATGTTTGCTTTTTAATGATGATGTTTTTGTTGAACCTAGAAATATTTGTCCAGCATTGCCTTTAATACGTGTTAAATGCTGTAATCCATCTAGTATCGAAGGAACAATACTAAAATGACATCCAATATATAATTTATTACGTGTTTGCTTTATTGTTTGTATGTGTGTGTGTGATATATGTTTATTATTTTTTTTTGTTTTTACATATTTACTAGTTAATATATTATCCATTATACTTTACAATTTATACTTTACAATTTATACTTTACAATTTATACTTTACAATTTATACTTTACAATTTATACTTTACAATTTATACTTTACAATTTATACTTTACAATTTATACTTTACAATTTATACTATAATTACATATAAAATAAATATTAATAATAAATAATATATAATAATTTATTATTTATTAATTATAACTTATAAATATAAATAATAAATTTATATTTATGAATAAAGATAAAAGTAAGTTTGATGATACTTTAAGTTTATTATCATCTACACTTAGTGATAATAAATATAATAATACATATGTTAATACATTAGTAAATCATAATAATCCACTATCACAATTGCATACTAAATCTAAACTTAAAAATGTTAATAAACAATTTATAAAAAAAACACCCAAAACACCCAAATCACCCAAATCACCCAACACTTATATATTACCTATGCCTACACCTACTAAAAATTATTATACACCAGATTATAAATCACTATTGTTTGCAACTGAAAATAATTTATCATTAGAATTATATATCAAGCATTTATTTGAATTAGTTAAATTAAATTTGCAATGTAATCTTAATAAGAATACTACAAAAGCAATTTTGGTGCCTAACGCAAGTATAATACAATCGGGGTTTTGTTCGGCATCAGCATATTATGAATTATTAAATAGAACACACCCTATTAAACGTGTGATTTTATTATGTGCGCACAATAATTATAAACCCGAAACAAATTTAAATCCATCAACAACATATAATAAATTAAATATTATTGGTTCTAATTATACAGGTATAAGTTCATATAAAAATAATGATGATAATATAAATAATACACCACAACACACACTAGGGATACGTATTGATACATCAACTATAAATAAATTAAAACCCTATATAGAAATTAATAATGAATTATTTGATAATGAAAACGCATTTTTCACCCAACTGCCATTTATTGAAACCATAGCACCAAATGCATTACTGTGCCCTTTGCTAATTGGTAATATTGTAATATCAAAAACGAATCAGCATAAGTTAGATGCAATTATTAATATTTTAACATTATTATTAAGTAATCCTAATACAGTTTTAATTTGTTCTAGTGATTTATCAAATATTAACGGTACATCACCACATAAACTACATAATTATATTTATCAAAATATTAGAAAAAATGATAATGAAGTCTTACAATTTATTTATAATATTATAAATCGTAATGCAAACCGCGAGGCAAACCGCGAGGCAAACCGCGAGGCAAAGAACAAGGCAAAAAGCGATTCTAGTAATACACATAATATTAAAAATAGTATAACTGCTAAATCACATATTGCTAGTATCGATGAGTTATTATTATTACAAAATACGCCTACACGAGGTATAATGGCAATATATATGTTTAGTAAATTATTATATAAATATAAGTATTCATCATCTTTAATACAAATTAGGGGAAGCACTAGTTCTGGTAGTTCTAAAGAATCTATAGGTTCTAGTGATTCTATAGGTTCTAGTGCGAGTGATAGTGCTTATTCTAGTGCTAATTATAGTGCTAGTTCTAGTGCTAGTTCTAGTGCTAGTTCTAGTGCTAGTTTTGGTGAAAGTCGGAAAATGGAATCGCATATTTTATTTCCTAGAATAAGTTGTTATTATACATCGATTATTCGTAAATATATAAATATGTTTGCATTTGAAAAACTACAGTTAATACCAATTATAGATATTCCAAATGCAACACAAAATTCAGTTAGTTATCTAGCAATGGTATTTACAACACAAAATAATATTAATATTAATACTAATACTACTACTAATACTACTACTACTACTAATACTACTACTAATACTAAAACTACTAATACAAGAAAAATAGCTATGATATGTAGCAATTATGAAAAAATAGCGTGCATTGGATTTGCACGCGAACAATTATATTATTCATTATTAAATATACAAGCACAAGCACAAGCACACGCGCAAGCACACACACACACACCTTATACTATAATACACGGTGGTATACGTGTTCCATTTACATTAATTAAACCTATTAATAGTCCACTATTTAATTTACAGTTAGGGGTATATACTACTATATATAAATCACAAGGTATAAAAATACAAAAAAAATACACAATTGCGGGGTGCTTAGGTACGCTAGAAACTAATAATGATGAATATACTCTAGAAGATAATATTAAAAAATATGTTGTATTATCAGCAACACGCGATACTAGATTTACACCTATAACATTTGATGAGTTTAATTTATTATCAATTAATATAACTGTATTATATGATTTATTACCAATAACAGTTAATGAATATTTCGGTAGTAAATTTAAACTAGGTAATGATGGTATATTAATAACACTAGGCAAAAAGCAAGGATATTTTTTGCCTAGTGTTGCAACCGATTTTAACTATAATAAACAAACATTATTAAATGAATTATGCATTGATAAAGTTCAAAGCACATCTAAGCATTGTTTTCGATTACCACAAACTAAAATGTTTTATAATGAATGTATTGAATTTACTCTAGATATATTAGACAAACCGTAAAAGTTATACAAGTTATACAATTATTTTATCCTGGATAAACAAAAATAAAACCAAAAATACAAACTAAAATAAAAACTAAAATATTAATAAATAATTAATAATAATAATATATAATTAATATATAATAACATTACTATATACAATGCATAATTTTTATAATATAATACCAATTATTTTAATAGATATATTTATTATACTAGTATTTGAAGGTTTATTATTTTTCTTATATTTAGTGAAAGAACAACAACATATTATAAGCAAACAATTACATATAGTATTTAAAAATATTAATAAGCAAAAACAAAAATATAATATATTAGATACTAATACTGATACTAATACTGATACTAATATTAATACTAATATTAATACTAATATATTTACATATGTTAAAAAATATATTGAACCATATATAAAACAATCAATGATAATTGAAAAATTAAATATTTCACAAGAATATATAAATGGTTTAATATATTATTTTATAATACTGGTTAGTATAATTATATTTTTATTAGTATATGTATATATTGTATATCGAAAATTACATAAGTCAATTAATTGGTATATTGTATTAATAACTGTAGTAATTACTATCGGATTAATTATTTATTTAGAATATTTATATGTGACGTATATATTATTTAATAAACAATTTAATGATACACAAATTAAATTAGATTTTATTAATGCTATTGCAACAAAACTGTAAAAATGCTTTTTACACCTTTGAACATTTAAATCGCCGATTTTATAATTAATTTTATACTTTCTTATAATTAAAAATTGAAATAGTTTAAATAAATATATAATTATCACTATTCTATAACTAAAAATGACAGACGGATATTTATATTGCTTTTCAAATCAATCAATGCCTGGTATTCTTAAAGTTGGTATGACTGAACGAACACCAGAAATAAGATTAAATGAAGCGAATAGTTCTGATACTTGGAGACCTCCAACACCATATAAAATTGAGTTCGCAAAAAAGGTGTTAAATCCTAAACAAAAAGAAACCACACTCCATAATCTGCTTTCACAATATACAGAACGAATTAATCCTAAACGCGAGTTCTTTCGTGTTTCATCAGAAGAAGTAAAGACATTCTTTGACCTAATAGATGGCGAATTATGGGTTAAAGACTCAGAAGAAGAAGAAGAAGAAGAAGAAGAAGAAGAAGAAGAAGAAGATAACCAATCTACAATTTCAAATTCACCAGTTGTTAAATGTCGTGATATGAGTAAATGTTTTACAAATGGACAACGTATTCGCCATACTATTGGCATTAATAAAATTTGGATTGGTATATATGATTCTTCAAAAAATGGAATTATGTATAATACAAAATTTTATAAATCATTAAGCGGATTTGCTGAAATGCATTATAGTATAGATAGAACAGACAGAGTTAAATCCGCAAATGGATGGAAGGAATGTGAATGCGAAGTAAATGGAAAATGGATTTCAACATATAATCTTTAATTAAAAAAATTTAAAAAAGTAGTGGTAAGTTAGTTTTTTATCGGCGTTTTAAATGTTCAAAGGTGTAATAAACACACAAACACACAAACACACAAACACACAAACACACAAACACACAAACACACAAACACATAATACTAATAATAATTTTTAGGATTTATTAAATTATTGGTGGTTTTCGCGATAATATTGCCATTAATTGTTTTTTAATATTTACATCAGATTCATACTTATAAAAATCTAATTGTTTTTTAAATGCAATTAATTCTTCTTCTAGCATAAATATATGATCTGTATTATAAAATTCTTCTAACTCAATTAATGATAATACCGAAATATTATCAGTATTTTTAAAAAACTCAATACGCGTTTGATTATCACCAAAATATTTATAGATTAATTCTAACACCGTTGCTACACGTATCCATTGTGCGTTATTCTTACGGTATTTATATAACATTCGTGTCATAATAAGCAATCCTGCTGGTGTAATATTATGTGAATATCCTGTATCAGCATATTTTTTACTTTCATTAATAATATCTAAAAAAGATGAATTATCAGTTAATGCAAGTTCCGGCATTAATGGAATATCGTGCCCGCGATAACCCATTTTCTTATCTAATATCTTATCAAAATCAACATTTACATATTCACCTATTTTTTTAAATAATGATTCACTATTTACTATTGATTTTTTATTTTGTTCAATACGCTTTTTAGTTTTATTATTTGTGTTTTTAATTGTATTTAATTCTGTCATATTTTTAGTAATAGTATTCATTTCTCTAAATAAATTACTTAAATTTACACCAATTAAAAAACTACCTTGTGTTCTTTTAATATCTCTTAATAATTCTTCACTAATTAAATCAGAAAACATATAACCATACATTTTGTGTGTATGCGCACCAAATTTTAATTTTTGTTTTTTTTTTAATTGCTCGGCTTTATCAACTTCTCTATATTTTGCATATTCTGGTAATCCCATCATCGCTGGAAATTTCTTGGTTTGTGGTTGTTGTTGTTGTTGTGGTCTTTGTTGCTGTTGTTGTTGCTGTTGTTGTTGTTGTTGCTGTTGTTGTTGTTGTCTCTGTTGCTGTTGTTGTTGTTGTTGTTGTCTCTGTTGCTGTTGTTCCATATTAGCTGGTTGTGCGCCTGGATTAGTTGCTTCTATCATCTGTATAATAAGACGAGGAACTGGTTGACCTTGTGATATTGCAATATCTGCTAATTGTTCTGGCATAATACCTTGTTGCATTAAAGCCTCTATATCTGCTTGTGTTAAACTATTTACATCAATAGACGGTTCTTCACTCCCAATTTGGTCCATACTATTATGTTTATTATTATATTTTGTTTTACGTTGCTATTATAAAATTATGTTATGTTATGTTATGTTATAATATTAACTGATATATTTTTATTATAAGTATTATAAGTATTATAAGTATTATAAGTATTATAAGTATTATAAGTATTATAAGTATTATAAGTATTAGAAAAAAAATATCAGTTAATATTATAACATAACATAACATTTACATAATAATTATGGATACAACATTTTGGGGACCGAGCGGATGGTTGTTTTTGCATTCAATAATAGCATTATATCCTGAAAATGCAACAGATGAAGACCATATATTAATAATTAAATTTATGGAAATAATAAGCGATATTTTACCTTGTAAATATTGTAGAACAAGTTTTCATAAATATATGAAAACATTAAAAATAACTAATTATTTACATTCTACAGCACTACTACAAGAATATTTATATAAACTACATAATAAAGTTAATTCAAAATTACGTAGGCAAGGATATTGTGATATTATAAATCCTGAATTAGACACAATTATAAAAAAATACAATACATTTGTTATAAATGGTTTATCACATATACATATACATATAAAACAAGCACCTGCAATAGTAATGCAACATATGATAAATTATATTTGTAATTTAGGATATCAATTTATAGGTAGTATTGTGTTTAATTATCAAGGATATTATTCTAATTGCCATACAACTTATGAAAAAACGCAAATAATATCAACTTATAATAATTTTTTTAATATATTACAAATAATATTATCTACATATATTGGAAAATTACATCCTGAATATAAACATTATAGAAATCAATTTATAATTAATAAAATTAATATCAATAAAATTCTTACTAGTATAGAACCATATACTAAATTAAAATTATGGTTTTATAATTGTGTTGCATTATGTAATACTAACGTAAATGTAATAAATACACATCATAATACACATCATAATACGCATTTGCGTATGCCTTTATTTACATCTTATGAAAATTATGAAATGTATTTTAATAAACATATTGTTTCATATTGTAATACACCAAAAATTACAAAAACTATATTAAATACATGTAGGCAATATAAAAATCTAAATAGCAAACATAAAAAACTAACACTAAAAACTAATACTAAACACTAACACTAAAAACTAATACTAAAAACTAACACTAAAAATATGTAGATGTAATATATTGGTTAGAGGCGTTATGCCTTTATTTATGCCTTTATTTATGCATTATTAAGAAATTGTGTAGATAATGTTTTTTGTATAGTAACTATTCTTAATCCGAATGATATACACGCATTCGTTATATTAGTATTATTGTTTGCCCCAAAATTAAACAAATCACCATTAGGTAATAATAATTTAGTTGTTAATTTATTTAAGTTAATACGAGGATTATATACACGTGATACTGTATTTTGCGAATGATCTCCAAACATACTATAATATTTATATTTACCCGATATCGTATAATCAGATAATATTGCAAATGATTTTGAAATAACATCATTAGAACCGTAATAATTACGTTGTAATTCTTCAAATTGTAATAATAAATATGGATAACTTGTATCATTTGCATCGCTTGAATCTGTTAAATCGCTTGTATCTCTGATAATAACATTCATTAACTCGCACGATTTAATATTATGAAAATTACGCTCAATATATCCAATACGGGTATCTGATGTTGATGCGGGTGGTGCTGGTGCAAAATCTATAACAAAATGATTTGCATTTGGAAATGCATTTACATTACGGTCATTCGAATTAATAACAACATAATAATCAAATTCTCTAGTTTCAGTTGTTAGCATATCAGTTTGATTTTTTCTATCACGTAAAGGGAAATCTTCAGTAAATTGATTATTAATTGTTATTGCATTTTCATCTGTTGTGTGTTCTTCAGCACTTGTTATTCCTGCTATTGATGTTGCATCAGCTTGCATACTACTACTTATACTACTACTTACACTACTATTGTTATTTTTTTTAATTTGTATTGGTGCTGGTAGTTGTGTTAATGCTGGTAGTTGCGATTGTGGGTTTTTTATTGTTGGTGGTATATAAATGTGTTCTTGGGGTGAATTTGTGATTGATTGGGTAGATATTTTATGTGTATAATTTTCTAAATATTTTTCCATTGGGATTTTACTTTCATTATCCATAGAAAAATTAGTAATATCATATTGAATACCTTGTCTATTATCACTATGTATAGTTGATTTAAATTTATAATCAATTATATCAATTATTTTACTAATTATATTACTATTTATATTAATAGTATTATTAGTATTGTTAGTATTGTTAGTATTGTTAGTATTGTTTGCGGTTGCTTTACTAACTATAATGTTAATTGTATTTTTAGTAATTCCTGTTGCTTCATATGTTGATGGATATTTATTTTTAAAATGATTATAAATTTTATTACTAATATTATCTATAATTATTAATTGTTGTTGATTTTTTTGTGATTCATTTATTTTTAGTCTGCTAGGGACATAATTATTAAGTTTATTAGGTATTGGTATATGTATTGGTATAGGTATTGGTATAGGTATAGATACATTACCTCTATTACCTATAATACCTTTATTACTTGTATTACTAGAATTATACATTTTAAATACTATGTTATTTATTGTTATTATTTAAAATAATTTGATGATTAAAACTATATTATTTTATTATTTAATAAAAAAAAAAACAATAACAATAAACATTAACAATAAGCATTAAATAATAAATCTAACTAATGTAATAAAATACATAAATAATATATATCTTAGCATATCATAATATATTGAATACCCAGAATAAATATAATACTTACTTAATATAAATATAAATGACAAAGATTCAACATACTAAGAAAAAGGTTTTTAATTCAAAATCATCTAAATCATCTAAATCATCTAAATCATCTAAATCATCTAAAGTAAAAAAATATCATAATCGTAATAGGCATACTAATAATAATAATAATAATAATAATAATAATAATAATAATAATAATAATAATAATAATAATAATAAGGATAAAAAACACAATATCACATTATATAAAAATTGTAATAATACTAGATTATTATTGTTGCCCCCGCGTAATGATATTAAAACTGCAAGTTTATATTTTTATTTTAAAGTTGGTAGTAAAAATGAACCCCCAGAGATAAATGGTATAAGTCATTTTATAGAGCATATGGTATATAAAGGTTCGCCAAAATTTAAAAAATATAGTGATATAACGCCTATTTTTGATATTAATGGTATTTCATTTAATGCATATACTACTAAAGATATTACAGTATATCACTATAAATTTTTATCTACAGAAGCAAATGTAGAATTAATATGTAAAATAACAAGCGATATTATATTTAATCCATATATGCGCACAACAGACATAATAACAGAACGTAATGTTATTATACAAGAATTAAAAGATGGCGAAGATGATATTGATGATTATATTAGTAATACAATTGATAATATAATATATGAAGGGCATCCTCTCGCACAAAACATTATAGGTTCAATTGCAACACTAGATTCTATTAAGCAAGAACAATTATTAAGTTTTCATAAAAAATATTATACTTATGATAATCTGTTAATTACATTTAGTGGTAATATGAATTCATCATATAAGAATATTATAAATAAATATTTTTCAATACCTAGCAATACATCTAGTTCCAGGCATAATAGACTTAGTTCTAGGAACTTTATGCCATATAATATTAATACACAAGAAATGTCATCACTAACTCCATATGTTGAAAAACATTTACATTCTACAGTAGCGTGTTATCCTAAAGATTTAAAACAGGATTACTTACATATTATATTTAAAACAAAAGGCGAGTTCGATGATAATTATAATAATTATAAATTACTAGGTAATATATTAGGTGGTAATATGAGTAGTCGATTATTTATTGCAATTAGAGAAAAATTAGGTTTAGCATATACTATAAAATGTTCTATATCAAATAATGAAGAAGTTGGGATGTTTATTATTGAAACACAAAACGAACACAAAGATACACTTAAATGTATTAAAGCAATATTACTTGAATTGGATAAAATTAAAAATCAAAAAAAATATGCAATTACCGAACAAGAATTAATATCAACTAAAAAAAATTACTGTGATTTATTTATAACACATTTTGATGATATCGAAACTGAAAACGAATTTTATAGTTATCAACTATTATATAATAAACCATTCAAAACAATAAATGAATATATTGATAATATAAATGCAATAACATTACAAGATTTATCAAATACAATAAATAATTTGTTTGATTTCAATAAAATGCATATAATTACATTTGGGAAAACAAAAACAAAACACATAAAACCATTTATTAACTAATTAACTAATTAACTAATTAACTAATTAACTAAACCATTCATTATATTCATTATATTCATTACATATTGATATCTTGTACTATGTATTTTTGTGTAATATTGTATAAATTTTTAGTAGTTGTTTGCATACGATTACTAAAATTATAATTATTATTATCATTATTATAAATATTGCTAATATGATTATTGTTATTAATATTTGTATTTCTAGTATCTATTACGTCGCATTCATTAAAATACAAGCATAAACCCGATAATAATGCTATATTACTTATTACATTTTTATCAATTATATTATTTTTAATATTAATATAGACAATCCATTTAATTTTTGCAATATGCTTTTTAATATATTCTGTATATACAGGTTGAATACCAATATTATATAAATCTAATAACGCACATTCATTCTTATATTGTGATTGTCTTTGTCCTCTTAATGCTAGTAAAAAATTTAATGATGATTTACCTGCAAATAATAAATGTTGTATTTTGTTAATGTTTAATTGCTTACATATTTTAGGCGTATCCATTGAAATTTCAAAGCTATTTATACAATTAATATATTCATCTATAGGAATATTTATCATTCGATGATTACCACCAGGAACAGTAATTATATTGTGCACATTGCTATTATTGTTATTATTTTTAATAAATGACATTTCTTAAATGTAATTATATCCATATATTTTAGTTTTTCAATTTTCAATTTTTATTTTAAGTTCTAAGTTTTTAACTTAGTTGTTATTTTGTTATGTATTAAATATTAAATATTAGCTATTAGATATTAGTTATTAGTTTATATTGGCGGGTGTTGCGCACGAACTGCTAGCTTGATTTTCAGAAATAATAGATTGTACGGCAATATCAACTTCAGCGCGTTTTTTATCTTCAGGTGTTAATCCTGTTGTATCAATACATTGACTGCCTTTAGATTTAGCATCATTTGCGTGTTCGAATTTACCCCAACTGAAAGTGCTTCTACCAATATTAACATAAAATACATAATATCCAACAAATGCTAAGGTTGCGAGTAATATAATTACAGTAATTATTAAACAGGTTGATAATCTTATTATACCTATTAAACATAATATTAAAAATATTAATATAACTATTTGTATAAATGTTAACATTTTATATAAAAACAAATAATATGTTTTCTTATCAAATAAATATTTCTGTTGTTTAATGCGTGCGTTTGATGTTGTTGTTTGCAATTGTTTTTTTTCAACAGTATCAATAAGTTCTTGTTGTTGTTGCTCTAGGTCTATAATATGTGTATCTGTTTTTCGTATTTCATTAAAATAAAAACTGCGTAATTTTGAATTTTCTTGATATTTTTTATTTACAAAATCCCATACTGTATTACGTGCTTTTTTTAAATCTGTAATTTGTGTGTCAATTTTATAATTTAATAAATCGCTTGTATATTGTCCTGCATCGGGATAATTTGATTTTTGTATTTGTTTAAATAATTCATCATTTCTATCAATTGTTATTTTAATATCATTTAATAAGTTTTTATATGCGGTATTCCCTACACCCCCACTATCTTCTATATTCTTATTTGTAGATAATCGTGTTATAGATGTCATTATAAATATATTTAATTATTACTGCTATATTTTTATTACTTTATAATTAGATATTAGATATTATATATTATAATAATACTTTATTATTTATTATTTATTATTTATTATTTATTATTTATTATTTATTATTTATTATTTATTATTTATTATTTATTATTTATTATTTATTATTTATTATTTATTATTTATTATTTATTATTTATTAT
>Ga0214919_10003584_pt1 | contig 23358 bp, 23 predicted proteins | sample LL1503_MetaG_FD_177994 | JGI IMG/M metagenome (GOLD analysis project Ga0214919, IMG submission 177994) | Freshwater microbial communities from Lake Lanier, Atlanta, Georgia, United States - LL-1503 | ecosystem: Environmental > Aquatic > Freshwater > Lake | place: USA: Georgia | collected... | reverse complement strand
ATCTTTATTTTAATTTAATGAAACAACAAAAATACCATCTCTATTTTTCTTTTCTAATTCATTTAAATTAAATATAGATGATTATATTCTTTTTTCTACATTTCTATCAATTCTATTAAGAAGTTTTTCCATTGTTGTTAATTTTGAAGTTTAATCTAGATTTATTTTTAATAAATTATCATTTTATAATTATGTTTTTTCATTTTGTAGTTGAGTTTTTTCATTTTATAATTATGTTTTTTCATTTTATTAAAATAATTAATTATTTTATTATTTTATTTCTTCATTTTATCTTAATAATTTATCTATTTTGTCTTCTTTTTCTTCTATTATTATATTTTTTTATTCTAATAAAATTTTATTTTCTTTGATTTAATCAGTATATTCTTTTATAATAAAATTGTCAACTATTCTTGACACTTTTATTGCAAATTATGGAGAAATCCTACTTCGTGCTACGCACTCGCTCACTTCGTTCGACAAAACTAAAGTTTTGTTTTTAATATATTATATTTAAACATATCATTATATTATAATATATAATAATAATCATCATAATAATCATTGTAATTTATCATGGAGTTTAATAAATAAGAATTTATTAAAAATAAAATTAATTAAAATTATAAAAATAAATTTATTTAATAAAAATAAATTAAAAAATATAAAAAATTAATTAAATTATCATAAATAGATAAAATTATTAATAATTTATGTCGTAGATTTAATTAAAGTTGTGGTTTAGATATAAATATGACTCATATGTAAATTCTTGGTTGTTCAAAAGAAGAATTATAATTTCATTTATAATAATAATTCAAAGAAAATATGAATTTTGATAATTATGGTTATTGGGAAGTTGATCATATTCTTCCTATATCTAAATTTAATTTATAAGATATATAATAAATTCTAATATGTTATAATTATAAAAATTTATAACCATTATGGTAAAATGAAAATAGAATGAAATCTAATAAAATATGAATAAATTAAAATTTATATTATTTTATATTATAATTATATATATATTTAAAAAAACAAAACTCCAGTTTTGTCGAACGAAGTGAGCGAGTGCAAAGCACGAAGTAAGATACTTTTATTGCAAATTATGGAGAAATCCAAGAAGCTATATGAGGAATTAATAATGGATGCACGTATGTTCCTTAATTATTTTTATCATTTCCACCTTTTAAGGTAATAATTAATTCCGATATAGGAATTCCTATATCGGAAGATAATTGTAATTATAATTCTTTTGATTATTTATTTTCATTCCAATTTGCTAAAAATTTATTTCCATCTTGACATAATTTTGTTGCATTAATATATCCATTTTCAATCATAATTATTACTTTAAAATCTGAATATTATCCATATGCATATTTATCATTAATTTTTTCATAAATTATGTCTTAAATTGAATTCATTTAAAGTTGATCTATTTATTGATGATTTTAAATTTTATTATTTATTATAATATATATAAGCAAATAATCTTTATATATCTTTTAATAATAATAAATAATATATAAAGAATTTGAATTTCAATTTTTTTTCTAGTCAAATATATTCAAAATAAGATATAAATAAAAAATAAAAGATAAATATGAAGATATTAAAAATTATAAAAATAAAAAATAAAATAAATAGATTTTAAGATTATAAAGATAATTATAATATATTTAAATATTTTATAATTATATATAATCAATAATTTATAATCAATCTTTTAAAATCAATTAATAATCATTATTTGAATTTTAATACTTTTGGTGTATAATTTAATAATTCATCTATTTCTTATTTATGTTATTAATAATAATTATTATTTATATTATTAATATTATTTACATTAATTGAAATATTTACATTTTTTATTTTAACTATTTTCTTTTTTTCTTCTTTTTTATTTACATCAAAATAATTATTTTATTCTTCATCTGAATTAGAATCATTTTCATCTTCAACAATATTATCATATTAATTAGTTTGATAATTTTGAAATGCTTTTTCAATAATTTAAATAACTTTTTCAAATTGTTCATTAATAATGTTAGATGAATGTTTAGGAATATTATTAATTAATTCTTTTTTAATAACATCTTTATAAATATGTTTAATACCAACATGATTTTTAAAATATATTTTTTGAGTATTTGCTTAAGGATATATATTTTATAATTCTTTAAATTTTTTTGTAAATGATGACTGTTATCCTCTAAATATTTTTACTCTATCTTTATTTTAATTTAATGAAACAACAAAAATACCATCTCTATTTTTCTTTTCTAATTCATTTAAATTAAATATAGATGATTATATTCTTTTTTCTACATTTCTATCAATTCTATTTAATAATTTTTCCATCGTTGTTAATTTTGAAGTTTGATCCAGGTTTATTTTTAATAAATTATCATTTTATAATTATGTTTTTTCATTTTATAATTTTATTTCTTCATTTTATCTTAATAATTTATCTATTTTGTCTTCTTTTTATTCTATTATTATATTTTTTTATTCTAATAATATTTTATTTTTTTCTAATTAAATTTTATTTTCTTTGATCTAATCATTATATTCTTTTACTATAAAATTATTAACTATTCTTGATACTTTTATTGCAAATTATGGAGATATCCAAGAAGCTATGTGAGGAATTAATAATGGATGCACGTATGTTCCACTAATTAATGTATTTTATTTATTATCACCACCTTTAATGATAATAGAAAGTTCGATTGTCGGTAAGCCGACGATCGATTATAATTATTATATTAATTCAAAAGATTATTTATTCTCATTCCAGTGTTTCATTTATTTATTTCCATCTTTACATAATTTTGTTGCATTGATATATCCATTTTCAATCATTATTATAACTTTAAAATCTGAATATTAACCATATGCATATTTATCATTAATTTTTTCATAAATTATGTCTTAAATTGAATTCATTTAAATTTGATCTATTTATTGATGATTTTAAATTTTATTATTTATTATAATATATATAAGCAAATAATTTCTATATATCTTTTAATTATAATTAATAATCTATATAAAATTTGAATTTCAATTTTTTTTTATAATATTTATGATTAAATAAAATAATTAATTATTATATTCAAAAACAAGAGAGATATAATAACAACTAACTAATTTTTGTATATTAGATAATTTATGTTTAATAGTTGTATTATAATGTATGAAATTTTTCTTTTCTATTAAATGTATATTATGATTTTTAAATTTTTCTATTAAATTATTAATATTTAATTTTTTTTCAATAGATCCATTTTGTAATCCATATGCACCTTTCATATATACTAATATATCATCCTAACCTATTAAGTTAGGTTGCGTAAAATTCTTCAAATCATTAGATTTGTAAGGATTTGAAGAATCTTCTGTATTAAATTTATAGATACCAAATATAGGTTCCTATCTATTTCTAATTTCTATTTTTTTTTTAATTTTTAAATCCTTATCAATTTTATCACCATCCATACAAGTTATAATTATTTTAGTTTTATTTTGCATAACTAATAATAAATTTTGTATAATTAAATCAATATCAGAAATTAAATAATGTAATGTATATTGAAAAGTAATAATATCATATTTTTTATTTATTATATTTTCAAATAATTTATTATTTTTCCAATTTACATTTGCAATTGAATTAATTATATCTACATTATTAATATTTTGATCTTTTAATTTTTTTAATCCTAATTTTATTGATTCAATTGATGGTTCTATTCCATCTATATGTTTAATATTATATTTAATCCAAAATTTTAAATCTGTTAATTTTCCAGATCCAATATCTAATAAATTATTAGTTTTTTTAACATAATTTGAAAATAATTGTTCTTTAATTTGTAAATGAAATATTACTATATTATGTGTATCTTTATCAAATAATTTTATACTATTATATATATGCCAACTTTCTGGATTACATCTAGTAATCATATTATTTAATATATCCTTATTTATATCTTCATTGTAATATTTTTTAATTTTTTTTCTTATATTAGTTATTCTTTTTATAATTGTATTTTTATCAAATACAGTTAATTGACCTTGTCTAATCGTCATATTTGGTATGCATATATTAAGATTATAATTAAAATATTTTTTATATATTACTAAATCTGCTAATGAATTACTACTTCCTCTTGATAATAAACGATTAATATTCATATCTAATGACGTAAATTTTAAACCCATAAAATAATAATAATATTTTGGATTAGATATTGTTTCAAAAATATTTTTAGATCCTCCTAAAGATGGAAATATATATGTGATCCAATTTTTATGATAACTATTAATTTTATAATTAATATCAATCCAATTATTATCAAATAATTTAATATTAATATCAAATTTTAAATCAAGATTAGTAGAAATTTGTTTAAAATTATTAATAATAACAATTGCTTGTTCTTTAGTTAAATTATTATCAATATATAATAAATCAATATCATCAGTATATGTTAAACCAATAGATTGAAAAAGAACACCACTCCAGATAATAATATTTTCACGTATTTTCCAATTTAAAGTCTATAAATATAATAAAAATTTATTAATATTATTATATTTATCCCAAGATTCAGAAGATTTTTCTTTCATAAACTATTTTATTTTATCTAATTTTTGATATTTTAAAACATTAAATATTTCTATTCCACATAGATATCCAATAGATTCATACATATATTTTAATTTAATACATTTTGAAAATTTTATTAAATTATTATTATTATTTTTTTTTTTATTTATTACAACATAAAATGTAATAAAATCATTTTCATTTTTTAATTTATCAGAAAAATCTTTTATATCTTTTTCTATATCATCTGATAAACTTAATATATTATTATATTTATTAATAATAAATAATTGATTAATTAATTTTTGATAAATATCTAATGATAATTTATATTTTATATATGATCTATTTTTAATTTTATTTGGAGATAAAAAAATTTCATATTTTAACTATTTAGATAATAAAAATATTTTAATTGCTTCTAATAAATAATCTTTTTTAGGTATTTTTTTAATTTTAATATTTGAATATATATTAGTTCCTTCTATATTATTAATATTTAAAATATTAATATTAGAATTATTTTTTTCATAAGATTGAATATAATTATATGATTTAAATTTTTGTTTTTTAAAATTATATTTTTTAATTTTTTCAATAAATAAATTATAATTTTCATAATTTTTAATTTTATTGTATTTAATAATTTCATCTAATAATTTTTTTTTTGATATCATTTTTAATTTATTAGATAATATATATTAATTAATACATATTATTTAATAAATTAAAAAAATTAGCAAAATTATAAAAATTAGCAAAATTATAAAAATTAATATAAAATTATCAAAATTATAAAATTAAAATTGTTATTCATTCAAAATAAATATTTAAATTTGTTTCATTCATTTCTGGAAATTCTTTTCTACAATATTAAATAAAACTAATAACATATTCTGAAGAATATTAGATAAATTCAAGTTATTCTGGTTTATTTCCTGCTCTAGTTTATTAATTAAAATAATCTAATCTGTCATTATTTATTTTATCTTATTCTTATTAAATACAGATTATCATTTCATTTAATTATGATATATTTGAAATATATCGTTATTATTAATTATTATCATAATTGGAAATTATTTAATTAAATTTATATTTGAAAAATTAATCAAATACAAGATAATAAAATTAATTACTATATATTTTATCAAGATAGTAATTAATAAATTATTTCATTTCAATAGTATTTGTTATTTAAAATTCTTTAGTCAAATTATTCAAATAAGATTAAATTTAATTAGTGTTGCATAATTATTTAATATTTTATGTATTTTATAATAAAACATATTTATAAAATACTTTTTCTGAACATAATTATTTTAATTCAGGCATTTATTATCTTTTTGCAAATAAAGAATTTTCAAAAGTTTTAGTTTTAAGAATTCTAACATTAATTTTAGTTAAGTCGTCAAATAAATTAAACATTTAATTTTTAGATTAGTGATATAAAAAAGGAGTTTTAAAATTTTAAAAATTTAAAGAGTTTTTAAGAGTTTTTTTTATATATTAATCTTTTTTTGATTTATTTATGTATTTTTAATTTCAATTTTTTTTTATAAATAGTATTATAAAAATGGATAAAAAATTCAAATATGAATTTATGACTAATTTTTGGAATAAAAACTTTGAATTATTTCATCATATTTATATTGGAACTAATGATTATGAAAATGATATTATTTATTTACAAAAAAAAATATCAGATTTAATCAATAATAATAGACTAATTTTAACAATTGATAAATTTATAACAGTTTCAGGTGGATGGTTTTATTTACTTGCATTTATTCCAAATTCTATTTATATTAAAAATATTTATATTTATGATATAAATCCAATAATGTTATATATTTATAATATGATATATATCTTATTTTGTTAGAGTTCAACATCTGAAGATTTTATAAAAAATTTATTTTATATAAAAATATTAAATAATAAATTAAAAAATAATGAAGATGTAATAAAATATATGAATTAGGATCATAATAAAGAAATATATAATAAAACTAAAAAAAAATTTAAAAAATTTGGATACAATGGAAAATTAGCATTAATGATATATAAATTATTATCTAATCAATTTTTAAAAAATAAAGATTTAAATCATAAATACACTAATATAATTCCTTCTTATTTTTATAATAATGATAATAATAGTGTAAAAATATTTAATAAAAAATTACATACCACATAGAATATTAAAAATAGTTATCATTATTTAACTACTTTTTATTATAATATTGTTGAACCTTTTGTATCATTTAAATCATTTAATCAAGTTAAAAATCATCTTCTAGTTTCAAAAATTAATTTTATTTTACTTGATTTAAATAATATCAAATTAAATAATATTTTATTTCATTCTAAAAATCTAAAAACTGAAAATCAAATAAATTCAACAAAAAAATATAATAATAAAAATATTATATTATATATTAATGGTATAGATCTTGAACATTCAAAATATATAACGATAAAACGTAATGAATTATTTAAAAATATTCAAGATATTGTAATAAAAAACGATATTAATAATTTATATATTTTATCAACAAAATCTGGTTTAACAAATATTAATAAAAATAATATAATTATAGATTCAAATTATAATAAAAATCCTGATAATTTTAATAATTTAATTAAAAATAATAATCCAGAAATAATATGGAGTAAAACAGATAATTATTATATTAATTTATTAAATACTAATTTATCACATAATTTGATATCAAGTATAAAACAAATAAATATTAATAATAAATCATTATATAAAATATTTAAAAAAATGCCAAAACCAAATAATTGTCATGTTCATTTTTCAACTATTATTCCATTTAAAAAAATATTAAAATTAATTAATAATTCAATTAATATAAATGATATAATTGATAAAAAAGTATATATAATAATTAATGATAATAATATAAAATTAGGATATGAAAATGAAGAAATAAATAGATCAAATGGAGAATTATATAATAAAGATAAACATTTTAATCTAATTATAAATTATATTAATAATTTAATTAAAGTAAATAATAAATTAAATCATTTTGATATAATTAACATCTTAGGAGATATGTTTTATTGTATAATTAAATATAAACTATTTTATGATAAATATTATATTCCAGAAATTATTAATTAGATGAAAAAACACAATATTAAATTTATGAATATAAGAATGATTCCAGGATCAGTATTTAATTTATCAAAAGAATTTAATTCTAAAAAACAAAATATATCAATTAAAGATGAATTATTAAATTTATTACAATATTCAAATAAATTTAATTTAATATTATGTACAAGTAAATCATATGATACAACTAAAATTTATAAAAATTTAAATAATTATTGTAATATTGTAATAAAAAATAATTTACAAAATTTTGTTATTGGTTATGATTTAGTTGGAAGTGAAGATAATAATCCTGATTTAACAAAAGTTATTGATAATCTATTATTATTACAAAAAAAATATGATATTAAATATTATATCCATGCAGGTGAATTTATACATTCTAAAAATAGTTTGGAAAATTTAAAATTAATTAATAAATTAAATATTTCTAGAATTGGTCATGGATCATATTATTTAATTCCAAATAATGACAATGAATTAGAATTAAATAGTAATAATATAATTGAAATATGTCCAATTGGAAATTATCTATTTCATAATACTATATATGATTTTGAAAAATTAAAAAAATATATTAATACTAATAATATTGTTATAGGATCAGATGATGATAATAAACAAAATAGTAATCTAACATTTGATTATATGTTTTTATTTTTATATTATAGATTATCAATAGATGAAATAAAAAAATTATTATTAAATTCATTCGATTCAATAAATGAAAATATATATAATAATAAATATCAAATTAATGACTTTAATAATAAATATCAAATTAATAATTTTAATGATGAATATAATAAATGGTATAATAAATATAAAAATATATTAAATAATTATTATTGAATATATTAATATTTAATATAATAATATAAATTTATATTATTATATATTCATAAGATATATTAATTATTATATTCAATTTGTTCAATCAATTTATTCAATTAAATCGACAACCATTTCTTTTTTTTATTATTCGATTTCATTTATTTATTATAATAATTATTATGTTGTTAATGTATTGTTTAATATATCAAAATCATTTTTATCAAAAACTAATTATTATTTCAATATTCTTTTAATTCTGATTCCTAAATTTACTGAATTTGGAGTTTCTATTGAATAAAATATTTAACTTCTTGGATGTCTTTATTAATAATTTTTAACTGTTTTGTTGATATAAATTTATTATCCTTTTAACATTAAATATTCATAATATTATGGATCATCTAGATTTTTTTTAATTATTACAAATAATTCTTATTTTTATCTTATTTATGGATCAACAACAAAATTATCAGTAGTAATGTCCAATCTTTAAATTATTTCAACATTTTATTATTATGTATCAATTAATATTTCTGTTTGTTCATCAAGTTAATTTTATATATTTTCATTTTGTTATAATAATTATTACATTTTATTTGTTTATTATTTCATTTATGATAGTAATTCATCTATTTTTTCATCTTTTTATATTAATTATAATTCAAATATTTTTATTTTTTTAGTTCTCAAATTATGTAATAATTTATATACAAATTTTTTAAATTATTTTGCAATCAGTGTTCTTGATGTATATAATATTCTATATAATCCTGCTTCAGTTAACATATTAACTGTTGCATATCCAGAATCTGATTTAAAATCCACAATCTGGATACCCCTTACTATTTCATCATTTTCATATTCAGATATTGTTGTAATGATCCTTTTAATACCTAATATTTTACCAATATCATTTGCAACAAATAATGGATTTTCAAATGTTCCAAATATTCTTACTTTTGAAAACATACTATTAATTTCTTCTATATCATCAAATTAAATTGAAATTTATTATGGATATTAATAATTATTATTATTTTAAACTACTAATTATTTATCATTAATAATATCATTTATTTTTTACTCTTCATCAATATATTCAATATTATTAATATCAATTATTTTATCAATATTTTTATGCATTCTTAATATATGTTTATCTAATTTAATTTAATCTTCAGATTAATATTATTTAGATTTTGATTTTTTTTCTTCAATACAAAATTAACAAATCATTTATTTTTTAATTTATTTTATTTTAATTTTTTATTCGTAATAAATTATTTTTTATATACATTATATGATGTAATTATTTAAGTAATTGATATTTCAATTTTTTTATTTGAATAAAATAAATATAATATATTATAATATTTATTTTATATAAATTTTTTATTATTTATCAAAATATACAAATTATTATTATTCATATATTATTATTGATAATATTTTTATCATATATTTTAATATATTAATATATTTAATTAATTATTTTAAAAATACATAAATTATCATCAATTTGATATCTTATAAATTTACAATTTAATTTATTTTCAATATATTCTTACCTGTTATTATCATCATTAGTTTGATTAATATGAAATTATTCATCACATTCTATTGCTAATTTGTAATTAATAAAATATAAATCAATAAAATATATATCACAATTATATTATAATTAATAATTTTCATTTTTAAATACAGTAATTATTTATTATAATGTTTATTATTCATAATTTAAAAATTTATTATTATATATATCAATATTTAAATATTTACAAATTTTTTAAATTTAATCATTAATTGGTTTTCTAGTTCTAATAATTACTTTTTATAATCCTTAAACAGTTAATAAGTTAACTATTGCATATCCAGAATCTGAAGTATTATGAGCAATTTATATTTTTCTAATTATTTATTTTTTATCAAAATATCTGATACAACTTGTTATATCTTTCATATTTAATATTTAGCCAATATCTCTTGCAACAAATAATGGATTATCAATAGTTCCAAATATTCTTACTTTTGAAAATATATTGATAATTTCTTCATCAAATTAAATTTATTACATATATTATTATTTAATATTATTTTAAACTAATTAATTTTTATTAATACTAATATCATTTATTTTTTATTCTTCAATATTTTCATTATCTTAATTAATATTTTAATTAATATTTTTGTCAATATTTTTATGCATTCTTAATATATGTCTATCTAATTTAATTTAATTTTCTGATTGATATTATTTAGATTTTGATTTTTTTTATTAAATACAATATTGACAAATCATTTATTTTATCTAGTATTTATAATAATCTATATATTTATTTTTTATACAATATAATTTATTTAAATAATTGATATTTCAATTTTATTTATTTTAACAAAATAAATAAAATATTATAATTTATCACCAAATGAAACAGATAAAAAAATATAATATTCTCATATTATAATCAAATGTAATCACAAATAGATATTGTATATATATTATTTATTAAATTAATTTAAAATGGTTTACCACATCCATAAATAAGATTATTAGTTATTAATTCATCACAATATTATTTATTAGCATGTGGATTGATTTAAGTATAATTATATTTTAAAATACCATGTCTATAAATAGAACAATTTATTTCATTAATATAAATTATAATATCATCATTACAATGTGGACATTATAAAATAATATATTTAGAATCTATTATTTATTATTAATCAATTTATTAATCCATTTAATTTTATATAAATAAATATAATAATATAATTTTATATAAAATAATTTTATATAATAATCTCAATATAATAAAAAAAATATTTGAATGAAATAAAAAATAAAATAAAAAATAATATAATAAAAAAATTAAATCAAATAAAATAAAATCAAAATTAATTACATTATTAATAGGTTGTTTCAAATTCTGTTTTATATTAAGTTTATATTCCTTTGTCAAACAAATTATCATGATTAAGAGTTTGTTCTTAATTTTATTCATCAACAATTTTAATTTTATTTAATCTCATATTATGTAATATTTAATATACTGAATCTTAAAATTATCTTGCAATTGGTGTATCAGAAATATATAATAATTAATATAAACATTCTTCAGAAATCATATCATTTATTATTTAATCTTAACATACTTCATTTATTGTCTATATATCAATATCATTTATTAAAATAATTACTTCATTAATATTAAATATTTATGTTTCATCATTACCATAATTTTTTAATTAAATATTTAATTATTTAAAAATATCCATAATTGGAACATTACTATTTTATTATTTCATTATTAATTAATTGTATTATTAAATTATTTAATTATTTAATAAATTATTTATTATATTATAATATATGATAGTAATATAGTCTTATATATAAATATATTTAATAATAAATAATATATTTATATAGATATATTTTAATTAATTATTGAAAAATACTTGTAATTAAAATAATGATAAAGAATTTAAAATAAAAATTGAAATTTAAACTATTTAAGATTACATACTATTTTTATATATATAAATATATAAATTTAAAGATTATTATATAATATAACATATTAAATTATAAATAAGATTAATGTTTACAAAAGATATCAAAAGTAAGATAATTGCACATTTTGAAAATATAGAAAAGGATGTAGAAATAGAATTGAAATTTTTTTATAATGATAATACTAAAAATGATAATAGTATTTAGCGAGATCATATGTCTTATACAATATATAATAAATTATTAGATTATTATAATATAATAAATAAGAAAGAAAATATTGAATTAAAATAGGAAACATCGTTAGATATTTTGTATGGAAGTTATAGATTTTCAATAATAGGAATAGATGAAATAAATAAATCATTTAATATTAATTAGTATAAACAAAATAATGTATTATTAAAATATGTTATAGAACAATATTTGAATAATAATAAGAATATAATAGCTATTAAAAAGATAAAAAATAAAAAAGATTATTTTGAAATAACAGATTTTAATATATTATTTAAAAAAGCAATTGAAATAATATTAACTAAATAGGAATTAAATGATTTATTAGAAATTATTTAGAATAATATTGGAATTCAAAAGAAAGAAAAATATAAAAATATTGAAAATGATGATATATCATTTAGATTTAAAGAAAGAATTAAATTAATTATACATAAAAAATCAGATTGTATAATATCATTAGATTTAACAAGTGTTCGAACATTAAAGAATTATATGGAAATAATAAATACATATAATAGGACATATAAATATGAATTAGAATTAGATATAACAAATATTGGAAAGAAGAGTATAAATGGAACAAAATATTATGAAATATTTGATAAATGGACGAGTAGAATAATAAAATTTGTTCAACAATCAAATATTTATTTAACAAATACAGAGAAGAAAGAAATGTTATCAGAATTTAATAAATTATTATATAATAATGAAAATAATTTTTCAACAGATTTACCTATTATGAATGTATCTAGTTTTGAAAAAAAAAATGTTGAAAATATAATTAATTCATATACAGTTTGTGATAAAGCAGATGGTGAAAGATATTTTACATATATAAATAATGATAATATATATTTAATATCAAATTCTATTCATATTAAAAAGATAGATGAAAAATTATATAATTTAAAAGAATTTAATAATACAATATTAGATGGAGAATATATATATTCAAAGAAACATAAAAAATATATATTATATATATTTGATATTTTATATTATAAAAATGAAGATGTAAGAAATGAAGATTTAAATAAAAGATTTAATTATTTATTAGATGTTATAAATAATATAAATAATTTAAAACAATATAAAATAATATATAAAAATAATTCAAAATAGACATCTAAATTAACTGAAATAAATGAAAATATAATTGAGGATTATATGATAAAAGAAATAGATATATATATGAATACAATAGATACATCATTAGAAAAAACAAATTTACATTTTATAATAAATAAATTTTTTATATTTCCAACAGGAATTGATAATGCAGAAGTATTTTTATATTCAACAATAATCTGGAATTAGTATGCAAATAAATGTGGATATAAATTAGATGGAATTATATATACACCAATAAATCAAAAATATACCAAAAATCCAAAAGATATACAATATTATGTATATAAATGGAAACCAGCTTATTTAAATTCAATTGATTTTTATATAACATTTGAAAAAAGTAGAACAGGTCATATATTATAGGTATATGATAATACTTTAATAAATAATTTTAATAATGAGAATGATAATAAAAATTAGTTTAATAAAGAGAATACAATAAATGATAATTAGTTTGATGAAAAGAATAGACAATTATATTCAATATGTAATTTATAGGTAAGTAAATATCAAAATAATATGGAATATCCAATTCCATTTCAAAAAAATGAAGAAAATAATATTGCTCATTTATATATTGAAGATGAGGTTATTAAAGATAAAGAAGGATATCCAATAGAAGATAATACAGTAGTTGAATTTATTTATGATAATAATAAAGAAATAGATAAAAATAAGAGATGGATTCCATTAAAAACAAGATATGATAAGACAGATCAAGTAATGAAATATAAAAAAAAATATGGTAATAATTCACAAATAGCGAATAAAATATTTAATTCAATGATTGATCAAATAAATATAGAAGATATAAAAATATTATCTAAATTTAATACAAATAAAATAAAAAAATATATTGATGAACAAAATGTTAAAAAAAATAAAATAATAAATAGTCAAGATAATAGTAAAGAAATAAATACATATTATCAAAAAAGAACAGAAATTGGTATTGCAATGAGAGAATTTCATAATTGGATCAAAACAAATTTAATAAATATATATTGTTCTAATAAAAGAGTATTAGATACTGGAATTGGAAGAGGAGGAGATATATATAAATATTATCATTCAGGAGTAAAATATGTAGTTGGAATAGATATAGATAATAATGGAATTAATTCAAAATTTGATGGATGTATTGTAAAATATGAAAATATAAAAAAAAAATATCAAGATATTCAAAATATGGTATTTTTGGTTGGAAATTCTGGAATAAAATATGATTATGAAAATCAAAAAAATATATTTGCAGATATAAATAATACAAATAAAAATAATTTGATAGAATATTTTGGAAAAAATGAAAAAGATAAAAATTATAAATTATTTGATGTTATAAATTGTTAGTTTATGATACATTATTTATTTAAAGATGAAATAACTTTTAATAATTTTTGTTCAAATGTTAATAAATATTTAGATATTAATGGATATTTAATTATTACTACATTTGATGCAAATTTAATTAATAATTTATTTTTAAATAATAATACTACTCATTCTGAATATTTTAATAATAATGATAATAATCAAGAAAAATTCTTTGAAATTATTAAAAAATATGATACAATTAATTTACAAAATTTTGGATTAAAAATAGATGTAAATGTTTCAATATTTATGAAAGAAGATGAATATAATTCAGAATATTTAGTGGAACCTGATTTTTTAATTAAAAAATTAAATGAGAAATGTAATTTAAGATTAATTGAGACAGAATTATTTATTAATATATATAAAAATTATAAAAAATATTTTATAAATAATTATGAAAATAATAGTAAATATAATAATATTAAAAATTTATATAATATTAATAATTCAGAAATATAGGCATCAATAAATATGATGAAATTAAATAGATATTATATATTCTAGAAAAATATTTGATATATTTGATATATTTGATATATTTATTTAAACTTTCATATATAATTTAAATATATTATATAAATTATATATGAAAATTTCAACATTAAAAAATATATTTAATATTTAAACTATTTAGTTATTATATATATAAATTTTAGAAGTATATATTTAAATTTATTCCAAAAAATATATTTTACAAAAGTATTATATTTTAAATAATTATTATATGTATACAATTATCTAATAATTATATGATTTCATATTGTATTGACTATTTATTATTAATAGGATTATTTGCATTATATTATATTTTAAATAATCCATGATTTTTTTCTAATAATTTTAATGAATATATTGATTTAAAAGCAGATAATATAAAAAAGAAATTATCAAATTATTATGATAATTTTGATAAATTAAATAATTTTGATGAATATATTAATTCAACAAATGCTTCAATTATAGAATCAACTAACGATTTAGTAAATAATTTAAATAAAAACACAAATGAAATTAATTTAATGGATAATATAAATAATAATTTAATAAAAAATAAATTAAATGATAATTTATTAGATGATAAAATTGATAGTTTAATAGATAATGAATTAAATAATAATTTAATAAATAATAAATTTGATAATTTAATAGATAATGAATTTGATAATTTAATATATAATGAATTAAATAATAATTTAATAAATGATAATTTATTAAATAATAAATTTAATGATAATAAATTAGATAAGGAATTAAATAATAATTTATTAGAGAATGAATTAAAATAATAAATTAAATAATGAAATAATATTATAATTATAATGATAAATTTTATATATTATATTATTTTTAATTTTTTAATAATATTTTTTATTATTTTAAATATATTTAATAATTTATTAAATATATTTAGAAGTTATTATTTATTATTATTTATTATTATTTATTTTTAGTTTAAATCAATTATTATAATAAATTTATTAATTCTTTATTACAATTAATTTTAATTTATAATTAAATAAAATGAATTAAGTAGATTAAAATAAATAAAATAAATAGAATGAATAGAATGAATAGAATGAATAGAATGAATAGAATGAATAGAATTAGATTTTATATGTTATCAAGAGAAATAATGTATTATAATAATTTAATAAAGATAAAATTAAAATTAGAATTGAAAAATTAATTAATATTAATATAAAATTATTAAATATAAATATTAATTACATTATTGATAAGGTAGTATAAACAATATATAATAAAATATCAACTAAATTATTAGATGAATTATCTGCAGAAACTTGTGCATATATGAATATAATACATTCTGAATATAGTATATTGGCTGCTAGAATAGCAGTTAGTAATCTTCATAAGGAGACGAATGATTGTTTTATTGAAACAATGAAATAATTAAAAGAAAATAATATATTATCAGAAATAGTATATAATATAATGATTAAACATAAATAAATAATTGAATAAACAATTAATTATTAACGAGATTATACATATGATTTTTTTGGATTTAAAACATTAACTAAATCATATTTATTAAAAGTAAATAATTAAATAGTTGAGAGACCATAAGATATGATAATGAGAGTATCATTTGGAATTCATTATGATGATATATAATCAATTATTGAAACATATAATTATATGAGTTTAAAATATTTTACACATGCAACTCCAACATTATTTAATAGTGGAACGATACATAATCAATTGAGTTCTTGTTTTTTATTAAATATCAAAGAAGATTCAATTGAAGGGATTTTTGATACATTAAAATAATGTGCATTAATATCAAAAACAGCAGGAGGAATTGGATTATCAATTCATGATGTTAGATCAAAAAATAGTTAAATTAAAGGAACAAATGGAATATCAAATGGAATAGTTCCAATGTTAAAAGTTTTTAATGAAACAGCCAGATATGTTGATTAATGTTTTACTAAAGATACATTAATATATACTGAAGATGGGATAAAAAATATAAATTTAATATAAATTAATGATAAGGTTTTAACATAAGATGGAAATTTTAATAATGTATTAAAAGTATTATAATATAATAAAAAAATTAATATTAATTAATAATTAGATGATGAAAAATTATATGAAATTTAAACATTATTTTCATAATAAGTATAAATAGTAACAAGTATGCATCCATTTTATTGTATTTAAAATATAGATAATAATTATGATGATTTATTAATTAAATTATAAAAAAATATTATATAATCATCATATATAAATGTATGTTATATAAATATGAATGATTATATTGGATATCCAATTCCAATATATAATGATAAATTAGATATATTAGAGTTAGATAATGAAGATTGTTTAATGTATGGATTATTATTAAGAAGTAGAATTAAGATATAAAATAATTAAATTAACATAATAATCAGATAAAATAATAAATAAATTAAATTTAATTAATTAATGACAAATAAATATAATGAATATTAATTGAAAAGATTAAAAAATAATAATTATAAATATATATATAATTTGAATTAATTTAATTTATATAAATTAAATTTGATATAAATTAAAAAAAATAAAATTTAATTTAATTAAAAATTATTACATTTACCAGAGAATAAAATAATTTAAATAATAAAAGGAACTTCATATTAATTTATATATCCATTTAAAAAAAAAAATAAATTATATTAATCTTCAAATAAATTAAATTTAGAATGTATCAAATATTTATTATTACGATTAAAAATACAAGTAGAGATAAAATAATATGATAAATTTAGTTAAATTAATTAATTAGATAAATCATTTATATTTGATAATATAATGTATTATAAAATAAAATAAATTAAATAAATTGAATAAATTAAATAAAAAGAAGAAGTTATATAATTATATGATTTAGAAATAGATATAAATCATAATTATATGACTGACAGTGGATTATGTCATAATGGTGGTGGAAAACGAAGAGGTTCAATTGCAGTATATATAGAACCTTGGCATGCAGATATTGAAGAATTTTTATAATTAAAAAAAAATAATGGTAAAGATGAAATGAGAGCAAGAGATTTATTTTATGCATTATGGATTTGTGATTTATTTATGGAAAGAGTTGAAAATAATTAAGAATGGTCATTAATGTGTCCAAATATATGTAATAATTTATCAAATTTATATGGTAATTAATTTAATAAATAATATATTTGGAATGAGAATAATGGTAAATATGTTAAAAAAGTTTAAGCACGAGAATTATTTACTAAAATAATTGAATCATAAATAGAAACAGGAACACCATATATGTTATATAAAGATGCTTCGAATATGAAATCGAATTAATAAAATTTAGGAACAATTAAATCTAGTAATTTATGTGTATCACCAGATACATAAATATTAACAGAAGATGGATATTATAAAATGAAAAATTTGGAAGGAAAATAAGTAAATGTATGGAATGGATTTGAATTATCAAATACAACTATTTTTAAAACAGGTTCTAGTTAATATTTATAAAAAATAAAATTTTCAAATGGATAATCAATTTTATGTACATCTTATCATAAATTTTATATAAATAATTAATAATAATTTATTGAAGCTAAAAATTTAAAAAAAGGAATGATAATCAATGATCATAAATTGCCTTATATAACAAATTTATATAAATAAAATATAATACAAAATGCATATTTATAAGGATTATTAAATTCACATAGTTTCAGAAAGAAATTAGATGTAATGAATTTTTAATTTATAAATATTAATAATAACTTATATATATAAATTAATATTGATAAATATATATTTAATAAAATAAAAAATTATATATTATAATATAAGATTATTCAAAATAATTAGAATAATCTTATATATACTTGTATTATTAAAAATAAATTAAATGATGATTTAAATAGTAATTTAGATAGTAATTTAAATAGTGAATTATAATTATAAGAAAAAATGTGTTATAATTTAGATTATAATAATATTAATAAATATGTTCCAATTAATGAAAATATTTATGTAAAAATAAATTATTTAGAAGGTGTATATGATATATGTGGATATATACATAAAAATATATTTAATATAAATAATGATGATAAGAAATTATTATTAAATTTATAATTATTATTACATACAATTGGAATATAATCAATTGTAAAGAAATTATTTAATAATATATATGTGTTAAAAATAATATATTCAAAAAGTTTACTAAATTTAGGATTTAATATTAGGATGAATATTAATGATATTATTATAGATTAAAAATATTAAAATAAAATAATAGATATTTATTATAATTATAAAATAGATGATACTTATTGTATGACTGAAGAATTAAGAGGAACTGGAATATTTAATGGAATATTAACAGGAAATTGTTCAGAAATTATATAATATTCTTCACCAACAGAAATAGCAGTATGTAATTTAGCATCAATATCTTTACCATAATTTGTATAAAAAGATTTAACATTTAATTATTAAAAATTAATAGAAATAACCAAAGTTATAACAAGAAATTTGAATAAGATAATAGATATAAATTATTATCCATTAGAAGAAACTAGAAATTCAAATTTAAAACATCGACCTATTGGAATTGGAATTCAAGGTTTAGCAGATACTTTTATTAAAATGAGATTAGAATATGAATCAGAAGAAGCAAATTAATTAAATAAAAATATTTTTGAAACAATATATTTTGCAGCTTGTTCTGAATCAAATGAATTATCAAAAATATAAGGTCCATATAGTTCATTTTATAATTCACCATCAAGTGGTGGAAAATTATAATTTGATTTTTGGAATAATTATAAATAAAATAATGAATTAAATTATGATTGGAATAATTTAAAATAAAATATAATTAAATATGGATTAAGAAATTCATTATTAACTGCATTAATGCCAACTGCTTCAACATCATAAATATTAGGAAATACAGAAAGTTTTGAAGCAATTACTTCAAATTTATATGTAAGAAGAGTATTATCAGGTGAATTTATTTGTATAAATAAATATTTAATTACAGATTTAATAAATTTAGGAATATGGGATAGTGAAATGAGAAATTAATTAATAGCAAATAATGGTTCTATTTAATAAATAAATAGAATACCTGATAATATTAAAAAATTATATAAAACAGTATGGGAAATATCTTAAAAAAAAGTTGTTGATATGTCAATAACAAGAGCACCATTTATTGATTAGAGTTAAAGTTTAAATATATTTATTGCAGAACCAACTATTAATAAATTATAAGCATTACATTTTCATACTTGGAAAAATGGATTGAAAACTGGAATGTATTATTTAAGATCCAAACCTGCAGTAGATACAATTAAATTTACAGTTGATGTTGAATTATTAAATAATTCAAAAAATTTAAATAAATATTAATGTATTGGAGATGAAAATTGTATATCTTGTTCAGGTTGAATAAATAAAATTTGAATTTTTTTATTTTTTTAATATATTATATATTATCATATATTATTTATATTTTTATATTTTTATATTTTTATATTTAATCAAATAAAATAATTAAAATCAAATAATTAAAAATCAAATAACTAAAATAAATATATAAATATATAAATATATAAATAAATGTCAAAAATATTAGATTACTTATTTTTAGGATCATTAGAAAATTCAATAGATTATAATTTTTTAATTAATAATAATATAAAAATTATAATAAATGTATCAACTGATGATAATTATAAATATGATAATATAAAATATTATAAATTAGAAATGTTAGATACAATTAATTAGCCAATAATATTTGTTATAGATCATGTAAATGAAATAATAGAAAAAGAAAAATATAATGGAAATATATTAATACATTGTTATGTTGGAAAATCAAGAAGTGTAAGTTGTGTCATCGGATATTTAATATATAAATATGGATGGAATTTAGAAAAATCATTTAAATTTATAAAAGAAAAAAGACCAATTATTAATCCAAATTCTGGATTTATGTATCAATTAATGATATATAATAATAGATATGAAAATAATAATAATAAATATTATATAATAATAATTTTTTTAATATATTTTATTTTATTTAATAAATTAAATAAAATATATTAAATTATATATAAATTCTAAAATTCAACAAATAAATTTAATTTAATTTAACATATTCATTTATAATTTTAAATTATTAAATAATTATTTTATATTTTCATTAGTTTTCATTAGTTATTATTTATATTATATTAATTATGAATATTACATATCTTAAATTATTAAAATTAATGAGAATTTAAAAAAAGAATATTTGTATATTTATTATAAAAAAAATCAATATTAAATATTATGTAATCTCTAAAAATATCATCTATTTAATTATAATATTAATTATTTTTATTTTCTTTTTTAAATTATTCTTTTTTAATATTTATGATATTTAAATAATTGATGATATTATTAAATTCTTTTTAATCTATTTAATTAATAACATTTTTTATTTTTTATGAAAATAAAAATTATTCAATTTCTGGTCCAAATTAAATATAATTTGATTAACCAAAAGATATTATTAAATTATAATATTCATTTTAGTGATCAATTAATTCTTGAATGGTATAATAAACATTATTATTTTATCTAATAATTATTGATCCAATAATATTATTTTAATTAAATAATTTTGTTGCATTTTAAATATATTTTAAATAATCATTTTTATCTAAAAATAATTCAGATAATAATATTTCAATATCAACATTTTAATTATTTAAATAATTAAATAAATATTCTGTCATTAATAATTCTGCTTAACAATTGCCAGAAAATGGAAAAATACAAAATAACTTTTTTTTAGTTAAAATTTATTATACAATAATATTCATTTCTTATTCTAAATTATTTTAAATTGAATATTAAATTTTTTAATCATTAAAATCCATTTTTTAATAATTAAATATATTTTCTTTAATAATTTTGAAATTATTAAAATTTATTTACATTTTATTTATTTATTTATTTATTTATTTATTTATTTATTTATTTATTAAATTAAATAAATTGAATTCTTCATAATTTAAAATATTCAATTTTTATTAATTAATGTATCAAATAATTCATCATATTTTTTTATTTTTTGATTTAATATATTAATTTGATCATTTTGTAATTCAATTTTTTTATTTAAATTTTGCATATTATCAACAAGATAAGGAATAATTTTTTCATAATTAACACCTAAATATTTATTTCCAGTTTTAATATCAATCATTTCAGATACAAGATGAGGTGCAATTTCTTGAACTTTTTGTGCAATAAATCCTATATCAAAAGATCCCTATTTTTTTTCAGAAATAAAATCTATATTTTTTTTCCATTCATATTGAACAGGAATTAATTTTTCTATAATATTATTTTCTAAATTTTTAATATTTGTTTTTAAATTAATATCAGATGGTGATATTGTTGCTCCTGAATATACTTCACCACTTGCTTGAATATTTCCAGATATATATAAATTATTTTTTGCATATATATAATTTCCAGATGTTGAATTACCTATATTAATTATATTAGAATTTACAGTTCCAATATTTAATATTTTATTTAATCCAGTATCATTATCAATTCCAAATGTTGAATTAAATAATAAATTTCCAGTTAAATTATCTCCACTTTTATTTACTTTATTATTAAATGTATTCCAATCAGTATTTGATAATGCACCAATAGTTGAAGTAGATGATAATCCTAATGTAAATATTCCAGTTATATTATCATAAGTTAAACCATTACTAGTAGCATTAATACTAGAAACTAATTTTGCTCTTGAATTGGTATAATATAAATTGGTTCCTTCTAATATATTTGAAGTAGATATTTGAGATCCATTAACTTTATATATACCAGAAATATTAGTATTTCCAATAATATTCATATTATTATTAAAATTAATAGTAGAAGATGAAT
>Ga0214919_10003583_pt1 | contig 23360 bp, 29 predicted proteins | sample LL1503_MetaG_FD_177994 | JGI IMG/M metagenome (GOLD analysis project Ga0214919, IMG submission 177994) | Freshwater microbial communities from Lake Lanier, Atlanta, Georgia, United States - LL-1503 | ecosystem: Environmental > Aquatic > Freshwater > Lake | place: USA: Georgia | collected... | reverse complement strand
ACTATGAAGGTGAAACTTGGCTATTGGGATGGTAAATTCGATTGTGAAATCTACAGCCCCGATGGAAAGATGCTTTACTCCCAAGAAACGCATCCTAATTCTTCGCCGGTTGAATTAATTCCCAAGGCTTCGCAAACAGCTATTATCGTGCAATGTGGCGGTATTTGGTTCGCCGGTGGTAAGTTCGGTGTAACTTGGAAGTTACTCCAAGCTGTAGTAAAGCCAAAGCCAACAATGAAAGGTAAGTGTTTGATTTCACTGACTCAAGAAGATAAATCAACAATCGCTACACAGCAACTAGCAGTAGAAGAAGATGAACCAGATATTCGTGCAGTAGTTGCTATGGAAATCGCGGAAGATTCAGATGAAGAGCAAGAAGTGCCTGTTCAAAAAGCTCCTGCTGTTGTAGTGCAACAAGCTCCTGTTGTAGTAGAAGCGCCAGCGGCTGTTCAAGCTCCAGCAGCAGTTAAGAAAATCGTTAAACGCAAAGTTGCAGGTAAAAATGAAGAGTAAATTTATATATAAAAAATAATATAAAATAATATAATATAAAAAATAATATAATCTATATATTATTTTTTTATACAAAAGTTTCAGCATGTACTATCTCAATTAAATTAATAGCTATTTTTTCCAAGTGATAAATCGGCCTATAATTATTATTATAATTCTTAAAAAAATCATAAATTTTCATTAAAATAATTGGCAAATCATCTGATTTAATTTTACCCTCATTTATTAATTTTTCTAATATCAACCATATGCATGTATCTACATTTAAATTATATACAAGAATATCGTACAATTGTTCTCTCAGCGTATTAAAAGTAAACCCTTCTTGTGTAACAATAGAATTATAAATGTTATTACATATTACTTCATATGGCTGTATAGGTTTTACTATATTCGAATGAACATCTTTTATATTTTTTATTTCATGAAGAACTACTTGAGTTTTAAATGTATTATTAAAACATTTATTATATTGTATACGAGAAGGTCTCGAAACTTGAATTATCTTACAACAATTTCTTATATTATCAGGAATAAAACTTACAGTTTCTGTTAAAATAATAAATTTTAAAACAATTGTACCGCTTGACATAGTTTGCATGTAACTATAAAATGAATCTAATAATTCAATGTGAATATCATGAAAATTTTTACAGACAATAATGCCTAATTTTTCTTTTTTTACCATTATTATATCAATGATTTGCGTATACACATCATTCCACAATAATTTAGCATGGCAACCTAAGATAGATAGATCTATTTCATAATGTATATCGCTTATTTTAAAAAAATAAGTATTTTTATTATAGGTAACACTGAGTTTTTTTTCATACTTGAGTTGGCTGGGACTATATCTATTTATTAAAGATAACATTTGTGTATACTTACCTACTCCAGACGGCCCATAAAAAATAATATTCTTCATATCATCTATATTTTTTGGCAGTGATTTATATAATTTTTCTAATTTCGGTTGCAGATTTATTTTTTTATTAGAAAGCAAATATTCTTCAAATGTAGTTTCATGAAATTTCATGTATATACTATCTAATAAATTAAATACTTATATACTTTATACTTCACATATACAACGTAATTCACATATACAACGTAATTCACATATACAACGTAATTCACATATACTCAACTGTATAATTAGGATAATATCCTGGTTTTATATTATTTATATAATCCTCCTGCTCTTCTTCCGAATCGTGTTCGATATGTGTCCATTGACTGCCGCATTTTATCCGCTGATTATCATCGCATCGTTGTACATCGTCGCATATACACGCCCCACAACACCAACTATCGAACGGCGTATCCAGTAAATCAATGTGGTCGGCTCGCGGCGAATTGTATCGCTCTTCATTAACATCGTAATACAATTTTTCAATAGCTTCTTCTACTTTCATTTTATTACCCTTAAGGATAAGATAGGTGTCTTTATAAAAGATTCCATTTCTTTTGAATGTTATGTATATGTTTTCTTCATTCTTATTTGCAGCATTTTCAAAAGCTAATATAATAGTTGGGTGATCCATGGTGTATTGTACATTATTATTATAGAGAGAAATTATATCAATTTTATAATAGATATAACTTAAATATAATAGTTTAATATTCAATAGTTAGCATGAATATTGCAGTTCCTATACATGAGTTCAATATAAATAACATTTTTTTCCAAGAATCAATAAAAAATACTATAATGGATAATAGTAGTTTTGCAAGAGTAGTTTATTCTACAGATTTTTGTATGTGTAATGGAATTTGCATAGAATTTAATTTGCCATTATTACACATCGATAAATTATTTAATAAATATAAATGCACATTTGATATACAGAATAATAATAATTTAATACAAACAATAAATAATATAGAAAAACAATTTATTTCTAAAGTTAACATAAAAGATAAAATTCCTAGATTTCGTATATCTGAACAGTTATTAAATGGATTTATTAAGGTATCTATTATTAATAATACACATACAAATTTACAAAATATAAAGTTTATTATTAAAATTTCTGGAATATGGTCTAATGATTTAGAATATGGATTAACTTACAAGTTTCTACAAGTGTAGCAGTATTATACAAGTGTAGCAGTATTATACAAGTGTAGCAGTATTATACAAGTGTAGCAGTATTATACAAGTGTAGCTAAAGTGCTGTTTCTATCCATCAGTTGAAAAGAATGTTAATATAATATTCATCATACTAATTAAAATCACATTAATTGCTGTCATAATATATACAACATAAGACATTTTACTACCAGCACCAGTACTATTACCTGAACTCTGGTCTCGCAAAAACATAAATAATACTATTATTTGAATAACTAAAAATATTGTATTTACCTTAGAAAATTGGACATATTCGCTAGATACTTTACCTTGATTTATACGTTTAAAATATGTTACATTTAAAGCTACTAACCAGACTAGAATGAGTAATGTTAATAAAGACGGCATTGAATCAGCAAATAACTCTTTTATAAATCCAAACAAATCTTTATTCAAATTACTCATATTTGATGCTAAAGAGAAAGAGAGAAACATTACTGCAAATATTGATAATGCAACTACACCATAACCCCATAAGGAGGCATTCGCGGGGCCACTTGTACCGTCTACAGTAAGATCACTTTTAAAAAATAATTTTATTATAATACCAACTATAGAAAAAGCCATTAAGTTGTTTATTACATATTCTGTGGCACTCGACATTACTATATATATATACTTTTCTTAAAAGTATATACTTTTTTGCTATACTTTTTTGCTATACTTTTCTTAAAAGTATATACTTTTCTTAAAAGTATATACTTTTCTTAAAAGTATATACTTTTAAACCATTAAATTTTTCTTTGAAAAAAAATTTTCCCACAAGTGTAATTAAAATATTTGAGAAAAACTTACAATATCATTTAGTGATAAAATAAATCCTACTAAAGTTCCATACATCATATATACTTTTTGCGATATTTTTTTATAAAAGTATTTCAAAAGTATATATATAATGTATAATAATAGTTCGTTTAATACAAACAATCCTAATCCTTTAATTCCAAGAGAACAGAACTATGTAATTGAAAGAAAATTAGTCTCTATTCATTCAGAAGATAGAGATATTAGTAAATATCCATTCGCTAGCCAATTTTCTGTAACTCTTCCTCAACCCTTATCAAATGTCCAATCTTTGCGTTTAGTCCAATCTACTTTTCCTATAATCCAAGCATATTATACCTTTAGCACTGAATATCAAAACACTAAATTCCGATTTAGCGTACAATTAATAGGAGGAGAGAATTTTACTCCTTTTTGTGTTAAAATACAAGAAGGTACCTACACGGCTTGTCAGTTAGCCGAAGAGTTAACAAATGTCATGAATAATGCAGTCGGAGCAGTAATATTTAATGTATTCTATGATGTAGTCGGTAGTAAGTTTTGGTTTGGAAGTGTTGAATTTTTTCCATTTACACTTGATTTCAACTATAAAATGGATTATCCTGAAGTAAGATGTAATCAGCCCGTTGTCTGGTATAATTATGCTCGTTGGGGTCTACCTTATTATTTAGGTTATAATAAAGAAACATATATTGCCACTACAGATGTAATGGAAATTAACTATATACCGAAAACCACTGGTGGATCAAATATTATATGGATGGTTCCTCTTATTAACAAAGTTATAAATATCGGAGGGGAAAAAGACATTTATATGGAAGTTGAAAAATATAATTCATATGATGAAATTTATCCTTATACAGAAAGCAATAAAAACCCATATGATAATAATGCATATAATGGAAAAGTGAATTCGGCTTTTGCAAAGATACCTTTAGACTCTTCGCTGAATCAAGACTCTAGGAATTTATTATTAATCAATTTCGTTCAATATGAACCGCCTATCGAGCGAATAAATAAACTCAATTTTACTTTTCGTTTTCATGACGGACTTTTAGTGGATTTTCGAGGTCTAGAGTTCAACTTTACTATTGAATTTAATATGTTGAAAAATGAAATTTTGAGAACTAAAAATATCCGTTTACCAGCGATGATTTCATTATAATTAAATATATATTAGAGTTATTTTTAATATACATTGTATAACAATAATGTTTGGTAAAAATACTACTGGTGACCCTATAATACATTGGGGAACAACAGAATCAAAACTGATTATTGGGAATTATTGTACTATTGGTGAAAATGTGAATATTTATTTGAATGGAGGTAGCATTATAACAAAGGATAATAAATGGATAATACCATTAAGCAGTTGTTCTTGTTCAGTAATTATAGGCAATGATGTATGGATTGGTTCTAATGTAACTATTATGCCAGGGGTTACAATTGGTGATGGAGTAAACATAGCAAATAACAGTTATATTATGTCGAATGTTAAACCATATAGTTTTATTTATGGAAATCCAGCAAGGATAATTAAATATAAATTTAATAAAAAACAAATTAGAATTTTATTAAAAATTAAATGGTGGCAATGGACCGATAATAAAATACATCAGAATTCGCATTTATTAGACGGAGATATAAATACTTTTATTACTGCAGTATATAATAATAAAATACTTTAATGTTATAAGGAATAGTTACTAATTTATTTTAAATAAATTGTATATAATGTCTATTGCGTGCGTGAGTGGATATTTTGATCCGATTCACATCGGTCATATTGAGTATTTTAAGCTTTCTAAGCAATGCGCAGATAAGTTAATTGTTATTGTAAATAATGACGACCAAGCTAAATTGAAAAAAGGTTCACATTTTATGCCTGCAGATGAGAGAATTAAAATTATTCAGGAATTGAAATGCGTAGATTATGTTGTCAAGTCTATTGATACTGATCGCACTGTTTGTAAAACTTTAGAAACAATTGATCCAAAGCCAACATATTTTTGCAATGGAGGAGACCAAAATAACAGTAGCATTCCTGAGGCCGAAGTATGCAATAGGTTAGGTATTACTCTGCTAGATGGTTTTGGCGACAAAATACAGTCCAGTTCTTGGTTAATCAAGAAAGTTAAAGATAACTAATATTTTTGCTATACTTTTTTTAAAAGTATCATATACTTTTTTTAAAAGTATCATTCACATTTACTAATTCCATAAGTTTTCTTTAACCACTCATGCAAGACTTCTATGTCACATGCCTTGTAATCTCCTTTAAAGTCTGTGAGCTTTAAAAATTTAGGTTTTTTCATCTTCTTATTTTTATGGAAAATATAATCATCAAAATCACCCTTGCCTTTTCGTATAGAAGTTTCTTTACTTATAGTGCGTATTATTGATGATCCGCCATTTTCCATATCAAACAACATTTCTGCTACATCGTCCATGGTCAAATCATTGGCTGCTTCTAAAGTTAGCTTTAGTGCCTTTTTTTCAGTTCCCCATTCAATATACCAACCGAATTTGCCTGAACGTAAAAAGACCTCTTTATTATCATGGAGACCAAGCGAGCGGCCTTTTTTACTTGCGTCTGATTCTGCTAGTACCTCTTCCAACGTATAACCCCCCTTGCGAAGAGTGTCTAAATCCAGATCAGACTTAACTGGTTTAAAAGAAATACTTGATTTTTTATCATTTGGATTCTCTAGACATTTTACAACAGGGCCATATTTACCCATTATATAAACATGTTCTCCATCTATGCGTATCTCTTCTTTTCCTTTATGTTTTTCATCTATAGATGAATCTACATCAGTCAGACATTCTTTACATATTTCATACCAGACTTTATTGCCTTTTGATACTTCATCAAGTTTTTCTTCCATTTGTCGCGTATACTCATATGCAAATAGAGGCTCAAAATTTAAGAGCAAATATTCTAATACCATTATACCTAGAGGTTTAATTACTAATTTATTATTCTCATTCCCAAATTCGCGCTGAGATTCTATAGTGTCAATTTTATTCCCTACTAGGTCATAATCTATACATTTTATTAGTGACCCTTTCACATTTTCTTTTTTCACATATCCGCGCTCTTGAATTTTATCAATTAAAGATGAGAATGTCGATGGGCGGCCAATGCCACATTGTTCTAAAAGTTGGACTAATTTTGCTTCAGTATAATGGCTTTTCAATTCTTTCATACTAATTTTTGCTGTAATTTTTTTATATTTCATTGCAGTATTTTGTTTCAAGGATTGCAAATAAGCAAATTCATTACTTTGTTCTTCGCATCCATTGACAATCTTCCAGCCTGGAAAAACCACTTGAATTGTTGAGAATTTGTATACATTTTCTAATGGAGCTGAAATACTCGCACTTAATCCTTTATAGAGAGCAATTGCCATGCAGCTTTCTACGGAATTACTCCAGATAAGTTGATACATTTTACATTCTCTCGGGGTATATTTATTTGGGTCGATTTTTGACAACATAATATTTGTTGGACGAATTGCTTCGTGAGCGTCTTGTGTGATACTCGTACTCGTACTTGCGCCAGCCATAAGCACATTTATATCCACTCTTAAATATTCCTTACCATATTCTTTACTTATATAGATAATAGCTGAATCAATAAACTCCTGTGAATACACGGCACTATCTGTCCGCATATATGTAATATAACCCTCTTCATATAAACGTTGACAAAGACCCATAGTTTCTTTAGGAGAGATATGTAAATTCGTGCTAGCGACTTGCTGCAACTTACTAGTTGTAAATGGATTCGGCGGATCTTTAGTAACATCTTTAAGTTCACCGCATGTATATATGTGTTCGAAATCAATGCTAGCTTTTAAAAAATTCTTTATGTCTTCACATCCATCTTTAAATGTGTTCTTTAGTATAAATGGCATGTTCTTCGTAGTAAAATAACCAGTCACATTATATTCTTTTTTGCCAGGTGAGGCTTGTATATCTTTATAATTATCATACACTAGACGCAGAGCAGGGGTTTGGCAGCGACCTGCGGAAGTTCCGTCTTTGACATTTTTCCACAAAATAGGCGATAACTTATAACCGACTAATACGTCCAAAACTTGTCGTGCTAATTGGGCGTTTACTAATGCCGTATTAACATACCGATAATCCTTAACGGCTTTATTTAAAGCTGTTTCAGTGACTTCATGAAATACAATCCGTTTCGTAGTTTTTACTGGAAGTTCGAAATAATCGCATAAATGCCAAGCAATGGCTTCGCCCTCTCGATCATCGTCCGTTGCAAGAAAGACTTCTTTCGCATCTTTAATAGCCTTCTTAATTTTATTTACTTGACTTTGTTTACTTTCACTAATAATAAATTTCGGTTCGAAGTTATTATGAATGTTTATTGATTGCAACCCATTTAATTCGCGAAAATGTCCATAGCTGGCAATACACTTATTTCCTGGACCCAGATATTTTTCTATTTTGTCGCATTTGGCAGGTGACTCTACAATAAATAGGTTAAATGGCATTATATACTAATAGTAATATATGTCTAAATGCTTTTTTTGTAAAATTGAAATCACAAATGAAATGAATAATTATATAATATAAAATGGCGGAACAACAACCACTCGATTTTAATCATGATGATAATGAACTTATTAACAACCAAGAAGAATTTACGACAATTATTCGTTTACTAGATGATAGAGAGTTAGCAATTCTGCATGAAGCTTTACAATTAGAAAATGAACAAGACCAAGTTCAGATGATGCGGAAGTTAAGAAATAATATTATTAAGTATGACACTATATACAATGCATATACTGCCCGAACATTAGTATTAGAACCCAATTATTATATCAAAAAAGAAATTGTTAATAGATTTATACATAATGTAAAACTACAATGATAGTTTTATTCGCTCTTCATACTATTATCCAATTCTTTAAATTCCTTCCACGATATTTTCTTTGCAGGTACAGCATTAACGTTTTCTATCTTCTCTCCTGTTTTCTTATCGATTTTTTCAGCCTTTAGTAAAGCACTATCAATGTACATCGCTTTCAATATCTTTCCAACTTCAAATGCACCTGTATGTTGGTCAATTAGACCTTCTTCAATATTCTTTAGAACTTCAATCAACTTTAGTAGAATTTGTAAATTCATTTCATTCTTCTTAACTTTATTAAAAATGTCTGTATAATTATTGAAAAGAAAACTACATTGAGATGTACACATATCATCAAACTTCTCTGGATTATCTACACCGAATGTCCTCTCATATTTAGTTTTTAGCTCCAATAGTCGTGTAACATCTACATAGATTTTCTGACTATGTTTTTTCTCTCTTATTTCTTCGGTGCAGTCCTGGACATTGTTCGCATTTATCATTTTTTGTAAATGAATTCTTTCAGTGTTATTCATAATTATATATACAAAATATAATTTCTCTTTATATATATATATAAATGAAACATAGCATCAAACATAGCACGAAATATAAAACTAGAAAATATAAAACTAGAAAATATAAAACTAGAAAATATAAAACTAGAAAAAGTATCAGGATAAAAAAATCTTATAAAGGTGGAGATTTAACAGCTAAACCTTATCAGACGCTTGGCTTTCCTAATGGGGCTAGTTCAGAGAGAGAAGCTGCACTACGAGTAGGTCAGTCTAAAGACCAAGCACAACACGCAATGAATAAAACTGGAGGACGAGGAGGTGGAGTACCACAGTATACAGAAGTTCAAGCAAATGTAAGCGCAGAAGGAGCAGGCGCAGGAGCAGGCACAAGAGGAGGCACAAGATCTGGAGGAGCAGGCACAAGCATACCACCAGGCACTATGGTTGTACCACAATTTCCTCCGATTGGCGGTATAAAAACTGCTTATACTACTAGTGGATTAAGTTCAGCTGGAAACTTATCTAGTTTAGTAGGAACAGTAGATAGCTCTAATGATCATTTTGCAACAGAACAGTCTGGCGGACGTAGGAGAAGGAAAACTTATAGAAAATCACGACGCAATACAAGGTTATAATATACTTGTTTACACCTTCGAACTTAAAAAGTATATTATATATATATAAAAGATGACTACTCTTAGATATAACACTTTCAATGATACATATGAAGATATACTAATAGAGCCAGAATCAGAACTAAATTTACAATGTTTAATATGTTTAAACAACTCTAGCAATACTAAAGATGAAATTAAACAAATAAATGACATGCATTTTTTAAAAAAACCATGTAAATGTATATGTTATTCACATCATAAATGCATCGAATCATGGATAGCTACAAATTCTGTTTGTCCAATTTGCAAGGGACCATTATTATTTCCCAAAACTACACCTGAATTAGATAAAAATGAAACTATAATAGATATATCTATAATAGATAATCACGAAATGCAAACTAACAGTTGCAAAGAATCCGCGCCGACATATATGTGTGTGATGGGAATAGTGTTTGGTATGCTATTTTTAGGAAATGTAATAACAGAACTTCAAAATATATAAATATTTGTATTACATATTTATTTATAATCACAATATAATTTAGTATGAAGACTTCTGATTTGAGTATAACTATATTTATTATAATAGTATTTATTCTTCTATATGTGTTCAATGTATTGACTGTAGGTATAAATAAAATTAAACAAGATTGGCCTTTATATAGATGTAATCCTGCTATAATGCCTTTTGCCTCTGTATTCGGACAAGATACCGTGTCAAATTTTACATATTGTATCCAAAGTATGCAGGGCAATTATATGAGTTATTTAATGCAACCTCTTCATTACAACTTAAGTATCATTGGAGACATCGGTAAAAGTTTGACTGGTTCTCTCAATAATGTACGAGCATTCTTTAATAAAATTCGCAATTTTATAACCAATATAATAAAAAGTGTTTTTGCAGTATTTCTGAATATATTAATTGAATTTCAACGACTTACTATAAATATAAAAGATTTATTTAATAAACTAATTGGTATTATGGTAACACTCATGTATACATTGAATGGTTCAATTATGACGATGAACAGTGCATGGGCTGGTCCTCCAGGGCAACTTACGCGCGCTCTTTGTTTTCACCCTGATACTAAATTAAGGCTTAAAGATAATACATTGGTAAGTATGAAAGATGTGCCTTTAAATTCAGTGTTACATAACGGCACAATTGTTAATGCTGTCATGCATATTAGTAATTTAGATGAAAATGGAAAACCTATTGAAGCGCTATATAAACTAAAAGGAGGGGAGCATAGTGAAACTGGGCATCATAGTGAAACTGGGCATCATAGTGAAACTGGGCATCATAGTGAAACTGGGCATCATAGTGAAACTGGGCAAGATATTCTAGTCTCAGGTAGTCACTTAGTATATGTTCCTAGTAAAAAAATATTCGATCATGTGGAAAACGTATTAGAAGCCGAGAAAACCAATATATTATGTGATACCTTTACCTGTTTAATTACTTCAAACCATACTATACCAATTGGCAAATGGATATTTCATGATTGGGAAGACAATAACGGCTCCAAGGCTAAATCGGTTTAATTTACATTTTATAAATACTATTATTCTCTATAGTATTTATACGACATGTCTACGGAGAATACTAGTACTTATTTTTCTAAAATAAATGATTTATATAATAAAAAAGGATTCCTCGATAAATATGGTTTAGATATATGGACGACCATTATTATTACTCTAGTTTTCTTTTTAATCACCTCATATTTCTATGTTTTAAATAATATTCAACCCATCAAAGCTAACTGGGAAAATCAAAAATGTAGTCCTATTGTTATGCCTTTTGCTGGTATGATAAATAAAGGTCCGAATGATACAGTGTTTGATTTTACTGGAAAAAATTTCACTACTTGCGTACAAAGTATTTTAACAAATGCAATTGCATACGCCTTCCAACCGATTTACTATATCATGAAAGGTTTCACAGACATTTTTTCAGACCTAATAAGTGGTCTAAACGATGTGAGAGCAGTATTCGATAAAATTCGCAAGTCCATTAAAGAATTTTCTACTGAGGTTATGGGTCGAGCTTTGAATATTACTATGCCTTTAATACAGGTAATTATTAATCTTAAAAGTATAGGTGCAAAAGCAATAGGTATTCTAACTGCCTCTTTATATACTCTTATTGGCAGTTATTTAACGTTACAATCGTTTTTCCTCTTGATACTTAAATTTATAAATGTAATAATAATTGCATTAATTGCATTAATTGCTGGATTAATCATAGCTAATATTTTTGCCTTCGGCGCTCTGTCTCCAGTTATTGCAATAAATACTATTATGTTAGGATTAATTACAGTGCCTATGGTTATTATGCAAATATTTATAACAAACGTATTAGACTTGTCTATTAATAGTTCTGGATCTCCTCGATGTTTCTCAGAGAGAACGGAATTAGAAGTATTAAGTCCAGATAGTGCTACATATATTAAGAAAAATATTAATAAGATTGAAATCGGAGATAAGTTGAAATACGGAGAAACAATCACGGCTGTTATGAAGTTTTCTGCGGATAATCAAACTTTATATAATATAAAGGGAATTGTTGTCACAGGAGAACACCGTGTTTGTCACAGCAAATTAGGGTGGATAAAAGTTAAGGAACATCCTGAGCGAATGCTACTGTCTAATTATAGTGAATCCTTTGTATATTGTATAGGTACTGATATAAAAACATTTACTATTGAGAATAATTTGGGAGAGAAACAAGTTTTTTCTGACTGGGATGATATAGATGAAAAGGTAATGGATTCATTGCAAACTAAATGTTATACCTTGCCAAAAATTTTTAGACAGACAGATATTCATACTTATTTAGATAATGGTTTAGTTGGAACTGCAAATGTAGAATTAAAAAATGGTAAAAAAGTACCAATAAAAGCCCTGAGAGTAAATGATATATTAAATAATGGGGAGAGAGTATTAGGTATAATTAAAATAGATGCGACTAATTTGAACGGATTTTATGAATTTGAGTATAATAGACAATCAGTATGTGGATTTAATATATCTTTAGCTAATGAAAATGATTTTATACAAAATGAAATAGATTTAACTGGAGAGAAATTCTTATATCAATTATTAACAGATACTGGTAAATTTACAGTGAATGGAATAGAAATTAGGGATTACAATTATGGAATTGATATGTATATTTTGTAAAAATAAGTGTATATTTTGTAAAAATAAGTGTATATTTTGTAAAAATAAGTGTATATTTTGTAAAAATAAGTCTATATTTTGTAAAAATAAGTGTATATTTTGTAAAAATAAGTCTATATTTTGTAAAATATTATTTTTATCTTCAATAGTATTATAGTAAAATGGAAATCACTATTTTAGGACAAAGACTGCGCATAGAAGTTATTATTATATGTATTCTTGTTGGTTGGTTTATTTGTGCCAATATGTTTTGTTCTTGTGCTGGCGGAGTTAAAGAAGGATTTGAAGCTGCTTTAGATCTTACTGGTGCCGCTATAAACTATACGATGGGGACTGGGGTTAAAGGTAGTTGGGACGCAGCTCGTAAGGATATTCCGCGTAATATTAATCAACACTTGGAAGGTAATGTAGGAGGACCTATTCCTTTACCTGAGAATGAATTATTTATTTGGCGAGAGAACAAAAGTGATCCGAATTGCTGTCCTGCGGCGTATTCCACTTCTCTCGGGTGTGTTTGTTCGTCTCCTGAACAAATGAATTATTTGAATGAACGCGGTGGTAACCGTACAATTGGATATGGAGATTTTTAGACCATATGTTATACTATATGCTATGCTATACTATATGCTATGCTATACTATATGCTATGCTATACAATATGCAATATGCAATATGCAATATAATATAAAGAATTATTATTATATTACAATAACAATGAATATATCATTAGAGAATGCCACTTGGAAGAATACTATCGATTTTGTTCCCATTGTTACAGAGGGAAAGGTTATAAAAGTTTATGATTGTGATACAATTACTATTGCTACCAAAGTTCCATATTTATCAACATTAAATGAAAGCAATGTAATGTATAGATTTCATGTTAGATTACTTGGGATTGATACACCTGAAATGAAAACTAAGAATGAAGATGAAAAAACCGTAGCTCATTTGGCGCAAAAAACACTTTCAGAAATGATTTTGAATAAAAATGTTAGTTTAAAAAATACATCACTGGATAAATATGGACGCATTTTAGCAAATGTGTATACTGATAATGGGATTGAACTTAGCAAATGGGCAATTGACAACAGGTTTGCTGTATTTTATGACGGTGGTACAAAAAAGTCTCCTGCATCTTGGAGTGAATATTATAAAAATGGAAACAAAGTATAAGTATAAGTATAAATAAGAATTATTTAAAGAACTTATATTATATTATAATAATGGAAACGACTTGTGCAATAGTACTTTCATCTATTATAGGGGGTATTTGCATAACAATGGCTGGGTGTTTATGTTATTATAAAAATAAACCAAATAATAATGTTCCATATATTATAGAAACAATAACAATAACCAAGGAACATTATGATACTCTTAAAAACTATATGACAAATAAAGATACACATGAAAATTCTATTCTTCCAGAATATGTTGATACTCTTGAGTCTCCTCCTGATTATATTAATCAATAAAAAATAACCTTACCTAGTTATTTTTTATATATAATTTTTTATATTTTTTACAATTTTTTATATTTTTTACAATTTTTTATAATTTTTTATATAATATTTTAGTAATAATCATCGTCTCTTTCTCTCTCCCTCTCCTCCCGTTTTTGACGGCATTCTGGCTTGTCTACATGCGGTAAACCTCGGTATGTAGTGAGGTCAGTGAGCCAGACTAGGGTTGACTTGTCCGCGTAGGGAGCGCCTATGATCCTCACAAAGCCAGTGTTGAAGTTATCGCCTGTCTTCGTTTCCATCTCAAAGGTCTTGGATTTCTCGTTCATCGCCCACAGGCAAGATTGAAACGAAACATTCTTCACGAAGATCCAGAGTTGATCGATCCAGGGCGGTGATGGATTAATACCATAACCTTTACGTTTAGTCTCTGCTTGTTGGGAGTTAAATAATCCTTCTTCATACGCTGCCCAGCCCTGCAAATTCTCGCCTTGTTGGATAAATGTATCGTTTTGCGTGCCATTGAACTTGGCAAAGAAGGCAGAAGCTTCATCAACTTTTTCTTCTCTATAATACTTCTTGACATATGCCATGTACGCCGCCATGAAGACTTCCTTGAAGTCGCCAACGGTTTTGCATGTGGAAGTCACTTCAGGGTAGTTCACTAACATCCGTTGGATGTATTTCAATGAGCGTTTGTTGACATTGAGAGGCACCGCTAACTTTCGATAGTTCTTCCAATCTATGAACTCGCTCGGTATTTCCTCGTATCGCGTTTCAACCTCCTTCGCCCAATGACCTTTCTCTCGAGTGAATAACTCTTCATACTGTTGTTTTTGTGCGATACGGACAGAATTTTGCGCCTCAAAATCTTTCTCCCGTTTTTGCGATGCAAGTTTTTTACGCAAATTTTCTTCTTCAATTTGCTCTAATTTGGCACGTTTAATTTGTTCCTGCTTTTCTCGTTCCTTGGCTCGAACGGCTTCGATCTCGGCTTGTGTTTGTTTCTTCCCTGAAGCCACAGATGACCAGGTGAAAACTTTCGTTGTGTTTGTTACGTTCGTTACGTTCGTTGCTGAAGACATTTTCTTTACTGTTGTTCGGGGGTAATACTAAATACTTATATTAAAGTTTTTAAATCAATTTTATAAATACATTAGAGATTTTTCAAATTTTTTTTATAAAATTGAAATACTTTACATAGTAATATACTATTATAACACACAGTATCATAATGGCTTTCCACAAGAATTTGCAAAATAAATATGTCCGCACTACATATGAGAATGAAGGATTCTTATATATAAATACACAAAATAATGAAACCTTTAAAAAAGGTGAAATAACAGACGCCAATGGTAATATAATTTGTCCTGGAATTATTGTGCCGACTCTTCCTATAAAAGAATCGAATAGAGAGATCGGCGATGAACAATTTGTCTCTATTGATAGTTGCAAAGCGCAATTCAAGCAATATTACCCGTTGAAACAATGGAAAAATTTGCGCATATACTGGGTAGAAATTCATGAAGTGTTTGTTGTCTCGACCGACATGAGAATTTATATCATGCATGATGAAATGTATGATATGTCTAGTGTAAATTTCGATTTACTAGATAAGACGAAATGTTATTATTGCATTACTGATACCGAAAAAGGCATGATTTTAACAAATATCGTGGATAAAGATGCGCCGTGTTTAGAAACTTCTTACGATATCGACGAAGATTTGGCATTTGCTAATCACATAGATTGGATTGATATAACATGCGATGAATTATTAGAATGTGCCGCACAGCAGGAAAATGGAATTTTGTGCGTTTTACAAGATGGACGGCAACTGGAAATACGAAACTTGCAATATAATTATCATTGCTCCTTAGCGAAGCCCGACAATATATCAATTTATATTTACTACATTATGTGTTTGAATAAATACGCCGAGGGGGGTAATTATGTGGAATATTTTGATAGTCTACATGATTATGTCCGCGAATTTACTGATGCTTACCCCGAATATACTAGACAGTGCAATATACTAAGTAATAAATTGCGCAACTATATAAACACTTTTGAATTCGAAGAGATCTCTGATTTGAACGATAATATCCAAGGATTGTTATCAAAGGAACCAGAGGAATTATTGCAATTGTTGATGAAGTACTAAGCGGTAAAATATTGCACTTTTTATGCGAAGTAAATAAGAAGTGCAGCAAAACATTGGACTTTTTTATATACATTATATATATGTCTGGATTTCATGATATTCTTGGAAGGGTTGGAGGAATAGCTGTTATAGATGTTGTTGGTACCGTTATTATTTCTGCTGGCGTAGCTAAAGCATGTAAATGGAATGTAGGTAAAACTATAATAGGCGGGTTTCTTGTAGGCGAATTAACTCATCTTGCTCTAGGTAAGAAAACTCCAATTACCTCATTATTTATCGCGGGAAATAATATAGATTAATCAAATGTCCGCATTTTAGATACATATATACCTATAAATATAATAACCATTCCTATATAATCATCTAATGATGTAGGTAAATTAAGCCAAAATTTATTTGACCAGAATTGTCCTAAAAAATCAAATATATACGAGCTTAAAGCTATTTGTGCTGGATTTAAAAATAAATTACTTATTCTAGTTGCTGGAATAGCAAACATCCATTGTACCGACGCCCAAAACTCCGAGACAAGAATTTTCATATAGATTGATGAATCTTTCATAGAAGGTGTAGTTTGTGTAAATAAGCCCAAATCCATAGTTATGGCTGTTAGTATATTCAATATTATCCATATTATGAATAAGTAATAGTAGTTCATATATATAACACTTTTTAAAAAAGTGTAGCAAACCAACACTTTTTTAAAAAAGGTTGAGCCAAAACAACACTTTTTTAAAAAGTGTAGCAAACCAACACTTTTTAAAAAGGTTGAGCCAAATTTTACATCAAAAACTGTACTATTGTTGTTTTGGTTCAACCTTTTTGAAAAGATTGTTTCTGAAAGTGTTGTTTTGCTACACTTTTTTAAAAGTCTTATATATATGCTTAACTTAGATAATTCACCCAGATTTATCCAATACCTTGCATATGTTATTTTATTCATTTTAGGACAAAGTGCTGCGATATGGGGGTTATTTTCAAATTTACACTTTAAAAATCTCTCAATGTTTCAAGCCTATAAAATGGCGATTCCTTTTGCCTGGCTGGATTGGTTATTTATGACATTTGCTGTTAATATAGGAAATAAGTATGACTTAGTTACACCTACACAAGATACGTTTGTTTTAATTTTTGTACAATTCTCAATTATTTTAATAATAAACCAATTTTATCTAAAACAGAATATTTTTAAAAGTGATATTATTGCATTTTTTATTATTGTAATTGGTATAAGTGTTAGTTTTTTAAATATTTTTTCAAAGATATTTGGTATTCCAATACATAAAGAAAAAACTAATTCATTTACTAAAATTAAGTTACATAGAGAAATAAATACATAGTATATTTAGTCATTGTTAATTTGTTCTACGTGCGATGCTTCTTCCACACGCAATGCTTCTACGCGCGATGCTTCTTCCACACGCGATGCTTCTTCATCTTTTCGTTTCATTTCTTCGCGCCATTTTTCTAACATTCGCTCTTCTTCTTGAATGTGTTCTAATATTTGCTCCATTGTGATAAACCCATTTAATAGGCTCTGAATTACTCGCAGCATCCACCCCCACGAAGCTCCGCTGTGGTTAGCATTGCCTAATACATTGTTCATTTGTTTATTTAATCGCATTCGTTCTGCATTGGTTTCTTGTGTATACATAAATCCGTCATCTTCATCAAAAGTTTTTATATATTCTCTCAATTCGGGATACTTTTGTAAAATATCTAATGCACTAAGAACTTGTTGTAAAGTCATTTTATAGTGTTTGTTAATATGTTATAACATAATAGGTTATATCAATTTTATTATAAAATTGATATATAATAATTTATATATATATATAATATATAAACTGATTGATACTTCTAGAATGCAAACTTCAGCTCCCACGAAATATGAATTTAATAAAGAACCAACTAAGATTGAAGGTGTAATAAAAAATAAATCAAATTGTTGTGAGTGTTATAATAATGATTCATTTGATGCGCGGTTTTGCGGGGCATGTTACTATTGTTGTCCTAAAAAAAATAAAAAAGACCAATGTGAATTTTGTCCGAATACCTTTACTATATATTGGGATTCTGGATATGTCCAGACGTATACTGGATACGGTGATCAGGAAAAAAATGGTGTATGTTGTTGGCTTTGTTTTCCATTAAAGTTTCCTATGTTCTTCACATGTTTTCTAGGCTCAATTTGTAATAGTTGTATAAATGGGATAAGACATACGGATTTAAATTATTTGTGTTAAACACACACTTTTAGAAAAACACTTTTAGGAAAAGTGTAGCAAAAAACACTTTTAGAAAAACACTTTTAGAAAAACACTTTTAGAAAAAGTGTAGCAAAAAAAGTAACTAACTAATTTACTTTTTTTATAAATATTTTTTTTGCTACACTTTTTCTAAAAGTGTTTTTCTAAAAGTGTTTTTTTGCTACACTTTTTCTAAAAGTGTTTTTCTAAAAGTGTTTTTCTAAAAGTGTTTTTTTTGCTACACTTTTTCTAAAAGTGTTTTTCTAAAAGTGTTTTTATAATATTGCGTTTGTATTCTTGAACATTACAAATATGTTGGTCCAATGTAATAGCTTCTTCTTCATCTTTTGCAAACCCCGTCATCAAGAAATGAAACACATTTACCTCATCAGTTTGTCCTATACGATGACACCGCGCAATAGCTTGGTCTTCTATAGCAGGATTCCAATGTGGACTTACCATATAAATTTCCTTATAGGCTTGCAAATTCAATCCTTCATTGGTCGCATCGATTTGGCCGATTAATACTTCCGCAGGATTTTTCAATATATTCGCTCTTTCCTGTTTACTTGTGCGTCCATCAATTTTATTGACAACTAGTCCGTTATTTTTCAAGACTATCATTAGTTCATCAATTTCCTTGTGAAAGTAGCAAAATACAAGTTTGGGTTTGCCATTGTCTCTTCGTTCTAGAATAGCTTTGATTACACTTTCCAGCTTGCTAGACTGATTTAAAGTGTTGAGTGTGTGTTTTATCTCACGTTCTTCCGCTTCGTCTTCGTCTTCGTCTTCCAAGACTAATCGTATTAGTTTGCCTCCCCTACGTATACCTTCGCACTTTTTAAGTGCGTGGTAACTGTTACCTTTGCTACAAATAATATCCGATGAAGTCGGCGATTTAATTGTGCGAAGGTGTAATAATTTGGGCAATACGCATACTTTCTTGGCCTTTGACAAGAGTTTCAAATAGCCTTGCGGTCCAACCGCATCACCCTTATCTGCATGTCCTTGCAAATTACTAAAAGACAAGCTAGCGTGTATGTTTTCAGCTAGTTTTTGTTCATTTATATACTTCCACGGCACCTCAATATTTGTTGAGTGACATGCAGGCAATATAATACCCGCCTCTTCTTTAGTACGTCGCAGCATATACGTACGAATATAGCTAGAGGTATTTGTTTTTATATCTGCATCATGTTTTAATCCTAGAAGAGAGAACAAATTATATAAATCCTGTCCGCTATTTTGTATAGGCGTCCCTGTCATTAGCCATGTTATACCCGTTTTCATGCGGAGCGCTCCTTGATGGACGGCCGTTTTTTTATTGCGCAAATGATGCGCTTCATCATAAATAATTCGCGACCAATTGATAGCAGATAATGGATTCGTAGAGTCTAGGGCAACCCGTGACTGACTTATCAAACCATATGTGGTTAATACAATAGGATGCAATAGAATATCCTCTTCTGTCAAGTGGGTTCTTTTCGGGCCGTGATACACTAGGGGAGCGCGATGAAAGAGTTTGGTAATTATATCACTCCACTGCCCGAGTACACTGTAAGGGAGGACAATTAAGGTGTTCGGCAATTGGTTACAATGCATCGTACCAAGTATTTCAATTGTTTTTCCTAAGCCCATCTCATCTGCAATGATACCGCCTTTATTATCAATATCCTCTTCTCTCTTCGTACACCATTCGACGGCAAATTTTTGGTGAGGTTCATGTTTTAATTTGTTAAAATCTAGCCATTCTTCAAATGTTGTCATTTTATTTTACATATGTGGGAAATACTAATAATAAGAAAAAACTACTCTAAATCAATTTTTTCAATTCGCTGCTATTTTGTATATATTATTTTATAAATATGTATTTATTTTACCTTGAGTTTATTCTCTAGACGGAGGATTTGTTGTTGTAATTGTTGAATTGTTTCCTCCAACTTGGAGATCCGTAATTCGTGTTTGTCGCCTTGACGTGTGGTGGGCCAGAGATTTACAGGTTCTTCTGGCTCTTGCGGTCTTTTATTGCCAAATAACAGGGCAGCGTTATCGATAATTACATACTCCTGCGTATGTTCATTATATAAACCGCTGTGTAATTGACAAATTGCGTATATAGCACGCTCTAACTTTGCATCTTGTTCTGCAATAATTTCGCGTAATTCTTGGTTATCTTCTTGCAGGGCTTCGACAATTTCTTTGAACTCGGAAGATATAGAAGTCATTCTTTATGTTTAAATACCATACCTTAGTTTATATAAAACTATTTCAATTTTATATAAATAACTTTATATTTTACATAACTCAATCCACATTTCAACACATTTACAATGGGCAAACCACTTAAATTCATATTTACCTACAATTCTTAAAATATGTTTACCTGCTTCGTACTGTTGGCCTGTATCAGTGTTATATTTTTTAACAATTCCTAAATCTATCGATTCATCAAAGTTATTTTGATCATGTCGTTCAATTGCTAATATAGCCTTTTCAATAATTTCAGCAGGAAACTTACTAGATAATTCATTAATACATTTATTATATGAATTTGAAGTAGATGATCTATAATGTTCTGTATTTTGAATATCGCCTGTTGTTTTTTTTGGAACAGTTATTTCCAAATTTTTTGAATCTCCGAACATTTTTGATAATTGACTTCCTAAATCCATGACTATTGTATTGATTTCCAAAATCTTTAAGTAAATTATCCTATATAATAACCATATGATTTTACAAACTCAACCATATTTTGTGATCCCATAGAATGATTACATGGAGGACAAATTGGACGTAAATTACTTATTTCATCTGTACCACCATCTTTTACACTGATTACGTGACCGACATGAAATTGACGATTTGTAATTATTACTTTTTTACAACACAAACAACGATGTTTATTTATATCGTCGCCTATATAGTGATTCCATACATTATCCCTTACGCTTGCTGGTAGGGGTCTGCGTCTTGACATTATTTTTACAGGGTCCTGTTTTACAATAGATTTATTATCATTAAATATATTTGAAAGATAAATATCTAAACTCATAATTATATAAAAAAATATATATTTAAGTGTGTTTTAATGGATGATAACTTGTATATTTTTATATTTTTATATATTTTTTACATATTTATTTTTTAACACATGAAAATTTGTGTGTTTTTCGCCAGTGAAGGAGTTGACATTCTTTATCACAATACTCAACAATACCATTGCAAGACCCACTGCATTTCTTCGTAATACATGAGAGACCACAGTTGTCGCACGTAGGTGCTTTTGGAGCTTTTTTGTTTAGTTTTGTCTGTTCTTTAATAAATTTCATTGCGGCTTTCCATCCCTCCTTCCATCCATCTTTCCATTCGTAATTACAACCTTCGCAACCGAATATATTTTCAAATTCGGTTTCGGTCTCGGTTTCTGATTGAAAAGGCGGAGCATAATATTCAACTGGCACATTATCAGGATCATCTTCGTCTTCATCATCGTCTTCGTAATCGTCTTCATCTTCGTCATCGTCTTCTTCTTCTGGTACATAATCGGGATCTTTTTTATAATCGTCTTCCGCTTCATCTTCATCTTTCGCTTCAACTTCGTCTTCCGCTTCAACTTCAACTTCAACTTCGTGATCCACTTCAGGCTCATAATCAGAATCATCGTGTTCTGAAACAGGAACATAGTCGGGATCGTTTTTATAATCGTCTTCGTCTTCCACTTCGTCTTCGTCTTCCACTTCGTCTTCCACTTCGTCTTCCACTTCGTCTTCCACTTCGTCTTCGAATTCTATTTTGTATTCAACTTCGTCTTCGTCAAAATCTTCTTTATCTACCGAAACAACTTTTCCAGGGTGCAATATAGATGGTGCATTCTGGCTTCCGCGTTTAGCAGCATTAACATAGGAATCTTGCGTGTTACTCATTTTGTCTTAATACTATATACTCTTATAAAGAATTCTATTTCAATTTTATTATATTTACCTAGCAAAAATGATATTTATAAATTGTCACCATATATGCTATGAAAATACTTCTTCATTGTTTTGCATTATTTTTTTTGTAATAAAAATTTTTCTGGGTTTGTCAATTCTTTTTTCATTTTGGACATTTTTAAAAATGTCCAATTTGTAAAAGTGGCTATTAATATAGGACTTGTTTTTTTTGAAAAACGTGTTTTGCTAGAAGATGGTGTGGTTTTTATAATTTAGAGAAAATATTTGTTATGATAATATTTTTCTAATTATTTATAAAAAACGATTTAGGCAAGTTTATTATATTGTACTAAGATATAGGAAGATATGAATAAAATCCCGAGAAATCCCAAAATATATTCTTGCGAAATATGTGAGCTTGTTACAAGCAATAAGAAAGATTATTCGAAACATCTTTTGACATCTAAACACTTAAAACATACTAAAGGATATGAAAAGATAACGGAAATCCCAAAAAATCCCTTTTCTTGTGAATGTGGGAGTGTATATAAACATAGCTCAGGATTATGGAGACATAAAAAAATATGCGAAGTTAAAAATGTAGGAAGTACGTCAGACAATTCACAAGCTCCTCAAGAGGATGTCAAAAGTCTGACGTCTCTCGTAATGGATTTGATGAAAAGCAATAATGATTTACAGAAACAAATGTCTGAAATGTGTAAAATTAGTAATACGACTAATAATAATCATATAAATTCTCATAATAAAACTTTCAACTTACAATTCTTCTTAAACGAGCAATGCAAGGATGCTATGAATATTAGTGATTTTGCAAATTCTTTTGACCTCCAGTTATCAGACTTGGAAAGCGTAGGCGAACTCGGCTATGTTGAAGGTATAA
>Ga0214919_10003582_pt1 | contig 23365 bp, 19 predicted proteins | sample LL1503_MetaG_FD_177994 | JGI IMG/M metagenome (GOLD analysis project Ga0214919, IMG submission 177994) | Freshwater microbial communities from Lake Lanier, Atlanta, Georgia, United States - LL-1503 | ecosystem: Environmental > Aquatic > Freshwater > Lake | place: USA: Georgia | collected... | reverse complement strand
GCGCCTAGCCAATACCCGATACTGCTCATCGCACCACCCGAGAACATCAACGCCACAGCCGGATCACCCGTAAACACTGACAACACAGCCCCCACCAAGACGCCAGCAATGGCAATACCTACATGAATCGTGTGCTTTGGATTGGCCATAACCACACCCTAGTTCCTAAGAAGTGAAGGGGGAGCGTAACCATTGGTTGGAATTGCACGAAATCTTCTGATCTAAGGTACAAAACATGGGGCCAATATTTCATCCGTCGTTAGATGAGCAATCACGTTTTGCAACACCTCTGACCGATGGGGAGCGACAACTCCGTGATTTCTTTCTTGAAAGACTGGACGAATCTTGGCATGTATTTGTACAGCCTCATATGTTGAATCAGCAACCTGACTTCTTGCTTGTTTCTCTGGAGCATGGAGTGACAGTAATTGAAGTGAAAGATTGGAGAGAAGACGGTATTCGATGCGTCACGCCCCGAGAGCTGAATGTTAAAACTGCATCAGGAGAATGGGTATATACAAATCAGGATCCAGTCCTTCAGGTTGAGTTATATCGGCGAGGAATAGTAAACAGATTTCTTACTCCACCAGAAGCCAACACTGCAACTGAGAGATTAATTTATGGTGGAGTCAATGCAATTGTCGTTATGACAAATTGGCCAGGAGCAAAAGTTCAGATCCCGTTGAAGAAGGGTTCACGCCTTGAATCAAAGAATCAAACGTACGTAACAATTGTTGGGCGTGAAATTTATGAAGAGGCACGCCCAATTGATCGACTGTTATTTGGCAGAAGGAATAAGGGAGTCCCTCTCGATGAACGTACCTTTAACCGCTTAATAAATCGTCTACAAGAACCCGAAGCGCTCGCAGACCAACGCAGACCACTCAAACTAAGTAACTCTGCTAAGCGAGTAGTCGGGAATCCAGATAACGCAGTCATCCGCCGAGTCAGGGGTTCTGCGGGCTCCGGAAAAACTCTTGCTTTGGCAAGTAGGGCAGTTTCATTAGCGGCACAAGGTAAATCTGTACTCATCTTGTCTTTCAACATCACACTTCCTCACTACATCGAAGATCTTGTAGGTAGGCGGTCTAGAGAACTTGGGGTTGACCGCCGCAAAATTGACGCCATCCATTTTCATGGGTTTTGCTGGGATGCTCTCAATGCATTTGGAAACTCGAAATTAGGAGCAGACGTAGCAAATCAATCACGAGGAAAAGTTTCCGAAGAAGGAGACTTTGCATACATGATTAATTCTGTAATTCGTTTGTATCAAAGCAATCCAGTCGGTTTGAAGAAATACGACGCCATACTGGTTGATGAAGGGCAAGACTTCACGCTTGAGTGGTGGAATTTTCTTCGCAATTACGTTCGATCGGACACAACCAACGGAGAAATGCTCCTCGTCGCAGATATCTCACAAGATATTTATGGACGAAGGGCTTGGACTGCAGAGAAAGAAATGCTTAATGCAGGATTTAGAGGTCCATGGACTGAACTGGGAGGGAGCTATCGATTACCAGTTGACTTCATTCCAGTGGTCTCAGAATTCGCTTCGACCTTTATTGGCGAAGACATTGAGGTCCCCACAATTCCCAAGGATCATGATGGAAGAGCTGCAGCAGAGACGGTGCGACATTGGATTAATGCAATAAATAATGATGACAGCACAATCTGCCAGTTAGTCGCGAAAGAAATTGCACAGTTAAGAGAACTGCCTCATGGCCCCCATGAAGCTGACATTGTGATCTTGACAGAAACTCATCAGCTTGGCTTGATGGTTATGAATCATATGCAACAAGTTGGGCTTTGGTCAGAGCACATTTTTACTGAGCATGATGATAAGGAACGCCGAGGCAGAAAGCAGAAATTTTGGCCGGGTGTTTCAATGTTGAAGGGCTCAACAATTCAGAGTTTCAAAGGTTGGGAAGGTCGTGCGGTTGTTTACGTGATGCAGAAGTCAGACGTAGTGAATGATATTGCTCGACATGCATATACGGCCTTGACGAGGTTGAAAGGTGATCCAACTAATCGTGCGGCTTACATCACGGTCATTAATCGGATTGAGGAATTTCAGCAATTCAAACCGCGATTTGAACGCGAAATTACTTCAGAAGAAGTTCCTCAGCTGGCTGGTGAAATGGAGTTTGATTTCTGAGGAAATCAAATTTCTGATCTTAGAATTTCAGAAATTCTGGAATAGAACTTTTGTAATTCTGGATGCCAAGTTAAGTCTGGATCATCTAAGGCATGCGTAATTGAATTGACATTGATTCCATGTTTCTTTTTGAATCCTTCGCCATTTAAGTTTTCCCTGCGCGCAGATTCATGTGCTTCTGCCCAGTTGGTTACATCCTTGAATTTTTGAGGGTCCAGACAATCAACGATGTCGGGCACATCCAGGCCAAGAATGATTAAACGATCAACTCCGCCGTTTCGGATAACTTGCTTCATTAGATCAAGCATCTTTCCCAGTTCATGGTGACCATCAGGCAGTGGTAGGCGCTTTTTGTATGACTGTTTTTTACTGATTTTCAAATCTCTAGAGAGTTCCTCAAGCCCGGACTCTGTCCATCCATCAGCAGTCCTGGGCAAACTTTGGAGTTTCTGAAGACATGATTCAAGGCGGACATCTCGTTTGTCGTAAACCATGAGAACTGGCATTGCAAACAGTCGAATACAAATCTCCCATGCCAATGAATAGTTGTTGATTCCGTTTGCCGTCATGAGCCAAACTGAGTCTTCGATTTGGGAGTTTGATTCAATTAAACGACCAAGAATTAGTTCCTCATGCATGCCTTCACCGAGAACTATGAGGCGCTTCAGTCGATAGGCATCAATTTCATCGACCCCCATATCTTGTGCGGCCACTGAAACGTCACCAAAAGTTGTAGCAACAGAGAATTGGCCGAGTGCATCGCGTGACGCATACCAATTTTCATTTTCACTTGCAGTGGTGACACTTGGATTATGCGTTGACAGCACAGCTATACCATCAATCCTTTTTAATGTCTTTTGTAGCAACACTGCAAAAGATTTAGCTGCATTTGGGTGTAGGGCTCGGTCAAATTCATCTACGAGTAAAAGGCCAGATGCTGTTCGATCCTGTGAACTGAGTGACAGAATCGCTGCCATAATTTGTTTTTGTCCATCGGATGCCGCCAGAAGTGGACGAAGTTCTCCGTCGATAGCATCTTTCCAATAAATAGAAACTGTGATGGGTGTCTTCAGACCCTCGTTAAATGAAAAGACAAAATCAGGCTCTTCGATATTCAGTACTAGAGCAGAGATTCCAATATCAATTGACTGAAATTCATTGCTAATTAGTTGAAGTGCAGATCTTGCTTCTGACAAGCCCTGAAATTCCAGAGTAATTGTGTCTTCTTCAATTTTGTAGCTACTTGAAGAAGTGAACCGCTGAATGAATTTTTCTTCTGCTTGGGAAAGTGAGTCGTTCACTTTGTCGACTGGGGAAATGGACAACTGATCAAATAGCCATCCTTCTGTATGTGAAAAATCTACAGACTTCCAGCTGTCAGAAATCTTTAGCCATTTGGTCGCCAGGGCAGGTCCACTCGGCAAGGTCGTTCTGGTAAATACGTCATGGGGAAAAAAGCGATAGATCCCATTCCAGTCATCTTGTTTGATTCCGTCGGTTAATTTTGAAGCAAGTTCACCGATTTCAATATCAAGTATGCGTATGAGATCGATAAGTGGTCCTGCCGGTGGGATTTCTACTATGTACCTGAAAAGAATTGATTTCCGGTTATGTTGAAATTCAAATTTCAAGTTCTCGCAAAATTGTCTGAACGACTTACTCAGTAACTCACGCTTATCCGCATTCTCTAGCCATGAGTTAACTTCTGTTTGTTCTTGACAGGCCGTGTAGTCATCCGAGGCATCCAATTCGCTAAACGAACTATTTGCAAGTGTCTCAAGAAATATCCATGCTGGGCTTTGATCTACTCCTAAAGTTTTTGGAAGATTCCAGAATTCCGTATAGGCATACGGATTATTCTGTTCAAATACGAACCCAATGTTTTTGCTTACTACGGCTGGAACTTCCTCTTCCGTAAATCCAAAATGAACCGCGACGTCAAACCCTGATTTCTTAAGGTCTTTCGGCAGTGGTAGGGATTCGTTGAATCGATGGTGATTGATGCAACCAATTAGGCGTGGAGCTGAACTATGCCACCCGAACATAGAGCCATTGTCGTCATTTTGATCTAGGTACTCTTCCCAATCAACTTGTGAAAGTTGAGAGTCTGAAGTCGTTATGAGACTTACAAGGAAAATATTCCCCTCTGTCTTTATGCCGACTAAATGGCCGAGGCCGTTGAGTAGAGATGACTTACCAGCGCCATTTTTGCCGAGAAGGAAAGTCACACCAGGCGGTGGAACTTCAAGAAAGTACTGGGCATCTTTTGCGGTTTCTATTCTGAAGTACAGCTTTTTTAGATCAGCTGCTGTTCGAATTAACGCCATGATTGCCCCTTAAAATCCACACTTCTCATGTTACGACTAATTTGTGACACCTAAATTAGTCGCCCTGATCGAGACCCCAACTGGCAGAGAAGTTACCGCGCGATGTTTCTGCCGGCCGCACACCCAATGCTGTTGCATAATGCCCAGTTATCACAGTTGCATAAAAGATGTGGACAGTGAACAGCTGTACTCAGCCAGACGAAACATATGCGTTTGATTAGCGTTGCTAAGGCGTCGTTGTTCGGTGTGTTTAGTCTGGTCAGTCGTCTGAATCGTAGACGTATGGGGGTATCTCTGGAACAAAGTATCGTTTTTAGTTATGAAGATCGGCGAAATACTGAGATATACGGCGAAGGTTTCTGTTGAGCCCTCGATTGATGGATTACCAAATTGGTATTTCGAAACTCGTGGCCCGGACGGGTCTGGATGGAGTGTTGTAAGGCTTGATTCGGGAATCAATACTTCTGCAGTTGAATCAAAACTTGAGGAGAGGTTGCCGTTTTTGGCAATTCGCTCTAGCCCACATCGATTTGGTTCAAGTTCCACACCTTGGGAAGATGTGCATAGACCAGACCAAGGTTTCAGTCGATACTTTGGCGATGCAAAACCTGGAGAAAAATCTGCTGAAGAGTACCTCGGAAACGACCGAATGCTGGACGCCTTTATTTTGCAAAGTGGGGACAAAGAAGATCGCATAAAGGCGCCGCCCATTTTGGTGTTCGAAGCGGTTCCACATTCTGGAAGAGTCAAGGGGCAACTAATGTTTCACGGTCTTGGTGTGATCACGAAGGCCGAGCTAGTAGTGCAACGTGATGAAAAATCAAAACAAACATTTCCGAACTATGTATTTGATATCGCACTTTTGGACTTGGGTGCTGAGAACGAAGAACTTGATTGGAATTGGATTAATTCTCGTAGAAACTCGTCGATCCTTCTGAAAGATTCTTTAGAGCTAGCTCCGACTTCTTGGCGAAAATGGGTGGATTCTGGCCCAGCTTCAGTGACACGGCTACGACGAAATGTGATCACGAGAAGTGTTGTCTCTGAAAAGATGCAGCGTCCGGCCAAGGATTCACCAGAAGAGAAAATTCTCTTCACTATCTATGATTACTACTCTCAAAAGAAACATAGATTTGAAGCACTTGCTGAATTCGTTGCCCAAGAAATATTTCGGGAGCAAGGAGTTTCTTACAAGCCAGGCTGGATTACGCAAGGCAGTGGCGATGGTGGTTTCGATTTCGTTGGTTCGATTGATCTAGATCCGTTCGGGTTGTTAAAATCGAGTAGACAAGTTGTCCTTGGTCAAGCCAAATGCGAGAAGTTAACGAAGGCAACGAATGGACTGCACATTGCTCGATTAGCTGCGAGATTGAGACGGGGTTGGGTAGGGGTTTTTGTAACCACCTCATATTTTTCGATTCCCATGCAGCGCGAGATTCTTAATGACAGATACCCAGTAGTTCTTGTGGACGGCGCCCGAATAGCCAGTGTGGTGCGTAAGTACCAAGCCGATCATGGAATTGAACTCCTGGTCTTACTTGATCAACTTTCTGAGATTTATGAAGACCGGATTGGATTCGGAGACCCCGATTCAGTACTCGCCTGACACATCTACGAACTAGAGTTCTAGACGTCATGAAACAGAAAAAATCCTTCACATTCGCTGACCTTTTTGCAGGAATAGGTGGCATGCGGCTCGGTTTTGAAGAAGCGGGGGGCACATGCGTATTGACTTCAGAAATAGACGATGCCGCCCGGAAGACCTACAAGTATCGCTTTGGACAGGAAGATTGTGAAAATCACCAGTACATCGATGATGTTGTCAAATTAGGCAAGCTCAAAAAGGAAAAGTTTCCGCAATTCGATGTGTTGGTCGCTGGTTTCCCCTGCCAGCCTTACAGCATTGCAGGATTGCGCCAAGGTCTGAATGATGAAAAAGGTCGCGGGCAGGTTTTTCTGTCTATTCTAAAAATTTTGAAAACTGCGGAGCCAGAAGCGTTCCTGCTTGAAAATGTCAAAGGGATGTTGTCGCATGACCGGGGCCAAACTATGGCATGGATGCGAAAGAAGCTCGCTGAGTGTGGGTACTCAGTCTTAGATCCCAAAGTTTTGAACAGTATGGTCCATGGCGGTGTTCCGCAGAACCGCGAGCGAGTATTTCTCATTGGGTTCAAGAAGGGCATAGACGCAAAGAGATTTAAGTGGCCAGAAGAAATTGCCGTTGGTAAGCCCTTGTCAGAACACCTAGAGAAGATTGAAGTCGATGAGAAGTATTACTACACCGATCGATTTGAATGCTTTAAACAAATTGAAGAGCAGGTAACTAATCCCAATACCGCTTATCAATGGCGCCGTGTTTATGTTCGAGAGAACAAGAGTGGTGTCTGCCCCGCTCTGACAGCAAATATGGGATCAGGTGGTCACAATGTTCCGCTTGTCAAAGTGGCTGATGGCATCAGGAAATTGACACCACGCGAGTGTGCAAATCTGCAGGGCTTTAAGAAGAACTTCAAATTTCCACCAGGAATGTCTGATTCTCATCTGTATCACCAATTTGGAAATAGCGTAACGGTCCCTTTAATTGCGAGACTTGCCAAACAAATTCAAAAGGTCATAACTAATGCTTGAGCGCGACAATGACAGGTACTCCGCACTCTTGCGTGCAATGGCTGCTCTGTCGGGATTATTCAGTGATAACTCAGCTCCGTATATAGATTCTCGATTTGTAGAAAGATTGTTTGTCACGACGACGGATGGAATCGATATTGGCAGAACTGACAAATCTTTCGATGCAGTCATCGGAGACGTAGGCGTTGGAGTGAAGACCTTCTTGGGTGGCGCCGGTAGCTCTAAGCGGGAGAAAGTTGCAGAATTCACTGCGCTTGCACGTACTGGGAAGTTTGCCCGATTAGAAGGTGAAAAATTAGTACGGGCAGTTGTCGCGGCTCGCAACACACGCGTTGTTTCGGATGCTCGTGAGCTAGGGCTTGATATCAACAAGTGTGTTTACCACTGCCTAATTCGATTTTCAGGTGGAGCAATTGTTCATGAGGAGCCATACAGATTGATTTCTGCTGAGAATTTGCAACCAACAAATCAATCTGGAGCGATAGTTGATTCTTGGTCAAAAACTGGGCGTGGGATTTACTTTACTGACGGCCAAAGTTTTTATAGCTTCAGCACTGCTAAAAATGTCTTGTTCAAGCGCTTCGTATTTGACAAAGAAATTGGGTTTATTCCATTAGATATTCGATCGAACGCCATGGATCTTCTCGGATCAATTTTTGGGGGTACCTCTACGGCACATGCGGCAGATTCTCTAGGTGACATTGAGGAGATGGAGATGAGAGCTGGAATAGATTTTGTGATTTTGCCGCTGTACTCAATCAGCTCTGGCAATGTTGCCCCTAAATCTGGCATTAACCAGTGGAATGCCGGCGGTAGAAAACGAAAATTTGGCGAAGCATATTTGCCAATTCCTTCTGTCATTCACCATAAGTACCCGGACTTCTTCCCAGTGAGGGATTCAAGTTTTGATTTGTTTCTACCTAACTCGCCAGAGGCTCAAAGCGGGAAAGTGTGCCAAGAAAATTCGAAGGCTCTTATGACTTCGCCGAATAACGCACTTGGGGTGTGGCTCGTGAGCGTCCTTGACCCTTCCGTTCCGCTGACAGCGTTCGACGAGCCGCCTAGTCGTAAGCGACCGTTTACGTATGATGATTTACTCTCGGTTGGCAAAGATTCTGTGCTTGTTCGCAAGAAGGGTCAAGGGGCAGATGCTCAATATCATCTGTCGTTTGCGGCAGTGGGCTCCTTCGAAGAGTTCATCGCTGATTAGTCAAGTTTCCAAAAAGATTCCTTACGCAACTCACTTGCGCATGTTCTATTGCTCTGGATACACCTGCACGCTAAGTTAGGCAAGTTCAGCAGAGTGATTTTCTGTTGAAAATTTGGGGGTTCTATGTCGAATTTGGAATGGCATTTCAGGCAGCGTGATCCCGGTGAAGCGATCATTGGCGGAGTGAATCAGTTTGCGCTTCAAATGTCAATTGACACTCTTGTTCGAGAAACAATTCAGAACTCAAATGATCAGCGTCTTGACGCAAAGGTCGTGGTTGAGTTTGTTTATGAAGATTTGGTGGGGCCACAAGCTGACAAATTGCTCGAACTGATTGGATGGGACCAAGGCCTCCGCGAACATCTGCAATCGATTGCAGATGGATCAAGTCATCTAAAAGAGCGAGCAGCTCGCGCGGTGAGCGCCGCCAAAGCACGCAAGATTCGTACATTGACAATCAGGGATCTCAATGCGCGCGGTTTGGAAGGGGACGAAGACGGGGAATCCGGAAACTTTGCCATGCTCTGTCGGCATTCTTTAGTCACTGATGGACAACAGAAGCGGCTACGTGGTGGTTCTTTTGGTATTGGAAAGTCAGTTCTCTGGGCCTTCAGTGGTGCGTCAACAGTTCTGTTTAGTTCGTTGCCCATGGAGAAGAAAGCAAACTCAATTCAGAAATTGGGCGCGGCCCGTTTCTTTGGTCGTGCATATTTGGTTTCTCACGTCCATTCCAAGCAAAAGATTTGGCATAATGGAGATGGACATTTTGGTGAAATTGATCCGGGAGAACGTACTCGCTGGGCAAAGTCCATTCGCGACGCACACGCTAAAAACAAAGTCGCTGGCACAGTCCTTGATAGAGATTGGAAGAGCGCAGGGACTTCAATATTGATTCCTTTTTTTGACAATCCGCGCCTTGATGAAGATCTTTCCCCTCAACAAGTAGTCGATCAAATCACTAAGGCTACTCAGGAGTGGTTCTGGCCCTGTATTGATTCTGGAATTTTGGAAGTGCATGTGGGAATCCGGACCAACAATTCAGAATCTCTAACTAAAGTCGATTTTCCTGCATGGGCAAGTTTCCATAAGCGAGCGATTGAAGAGGGAAAGACCGCAGACAAGATTGAGGTAGAAGGTGGATCTGCAAAAGCGCCACTTGCAATTAAAATTCCAAAACGACTTGCTGATCCGACCAACAATGCTGTTGATGGAAATACCCAGCTCTATGTCACTCGACTCTTCGAAGATGAAGAGAAACAAATCCCAGAACGTATCCGGGGAAGTGTCGCTCTAATTCGTGGAGCGCAAATGGTGGTTGAGTACCACAAAGCCACAATACCTGCCTTGCTACCTCCATTTGTTGGAGTCTTGAAAGCAGGACACTTCAATGATTTGTCGGATGATGCGGTGGAATATTTCCTTCGAGATTCAGAACCACCAGCTCACGATAAGTGGGATAAAGCAGCTGAAAAGATTGGTTTGAATTATCAACGGGGTGGCCACATCAATATCGTGAATTTTCTCAATTCAATTGGAGCAATGACACGAACGCTGCTTGGATCAGGGAATGCAACTTCAGGTCGTTTACCGAAACGTCTTGCTGAGTTGTTGAACGGCGGTAAAGGGAGGGGAACTCCACCGCCACGCGTAGAAAGATTTAAATTCACGAGAGACAATTTGTCACGTGATGCGTCCGGGCTAGTGACTGCTGACTTTACGGCACGAAGAAATCGTGGTACCGGGCGTTGGAATTTTGTCGCCTCAGTCGTACTTCGTGATGAACAATCAACGGCACGTGAAATTTCACACAAGAAAATTGATGAATCCGCATTGAAAAAACTAGGAGTTACGGTCGTCCCTGAGTTAGGGAAAAATGGGAAAACAATTGTGGGATATCGCTTTGGTGTGCCTGACGACATTAATGAAGTCAAAGTACAAATCGTAGGTGACGGTGGCGTTGGCGTTGGATTACGGGCTCTTGCAGATTTGCAAGTGCGTTATCAGCCTGAAGGAGGTGGGCAATGAAAGGCTTACCTGTATACACAACATTGGGTCAAGCGCAAGTAAAAATCAAGGTTCGGGTCTTACTCAATGGCATCTGGTACGACCAAGATGGTCTTGACAAAGAGATTACAAAAGTCTGGTCCGATTTTCGCCTTGATCTGACGTCTCTAGAATCTGTCGAAGCTATTGAGATTGACTTTACAGCCACGGCAGTAGCGGATGAATATGTAAAAGCGTATTCGCTGGACACCATAGAGAATGACGTCGATTTCGTCATTCGCTCGTGGAATGGTCCATCCCGTGTTCGCGGAATGAAAATTGGAACTGTGACTAAAAAAAGCACAACTGCGAGAGGCGCAAAAGTTCACCTCATTGGTGAAAAAACAATCTCACTTACGCTGTCTGATTTTAGGGGAGAGATCGAATTGACTCCGCTCTTTGTTGCAAAGAAAAAGATTCACGATCGAAAAGTAAGCACTGCTCAACAGAAAATAGAGTTGCCCAAGGGAGGAATTCTAGGTTGGGGAGACCAGGTAGTTGTTGCCCTCGAAGAAGAGAAGGCTGGTTTACAAAGTCTCTTCATCTTCAAGTGGGTGCCTTTTTCCGAGTGGCCTGGTTTAAATTCATCCGATTTTTTCTCTGTTGAATGGAATACGCCTCCAGTCATTTATCTCAATCAGGAAGTAGAAAACCTTGAGAATGTTCTGGTCAGCAATGCGTCACAAGGTGGTCCAGCAAGTGCGAGAGATGCGCTGAACTCGATTATCGCGCACCAGGCGATGACGTCGGTATTGTCCTCAATACTTCTTGGGGCGAAGCAATCGATGAGAGAAAATGAAGAGATGACTGCTGAGTACGTTCTTGAGAGCTTGAATCCAATGGAACAAAAGGTTGTCAGAGCTTGGTTGCATGTTGCTGATCCTGATGCGACTGGAGAAAAGACCCCAGTTCTGGAATCCCTTGAACGTCTTCTTGCGATGGACGAAGTGCAATTACAACGGGCACTTATCGAAACGCTTCCACAGAATCTTCAGGTCGCATTTGGTTCTAAGAATGCAGCCGAAAAGCTTTTAGCTCAAATGACGAAAGGTAATACCAATGCCGACTGATCAAGACAACGACGAGGGACTCTTAGAGGGATCAAAATTTCTATATCGAATCAAAAATATAGAGTATTTAACGGCTGCAGAAGTTCAAAGGAAGATTTCTCAGAAAGAAGATTTCGAAACTGAGAAAGTGATTTTTGGTGGTGCGCCGATCCTATTCAAATTCAAGTCTCCAAAAGGTTTGGACATCAAGAAAAAGAAGTGGTCAACTGACGACGAAGCAAAACTAGCCGTAGCGCTCTTTGAATCGCTGAGTCCAACAAGGGACGCGTCGGTTGGGTTACTTTCTGATCCCGGAATTTGGGCGTGGATCGGACTCACTCAGTTTCCTGACTACGTCATCAATCGATGGTGTGATGGAGTTGTCACTGTAAGTGAACCTAAAGACATAAAGAAGTTTGAATACTTTCTGACTGGATATGGCAACCATACGCAGACACGTTGTGCTTTGCGTCGGCTGTATATTGCTGCAAATGCAAGTTGGCGAGCAGAAAGCACTTTTGATTTTGTTCATCCGTTTCTAGAAAAAGCAGACTTGTTCACCTCTATTTTTGAAAGAAATATCGGTGCTGATTCTGGGTTAGCAGTGGAGATTGTCAAACAGTATAAAGATCTGGCTCGCAAGCAATATCGAGTTGCCATCAAATTGATTGGATTGATTTTGTCCACCATGTCACTTGAATACATTGATGAAAAAGAGAAAAAAGCGATTGTTGCAGAAGCTAAGGCCGCAATCTCAAGTGGTCTTATTTCTGAGTAGTCTTTAGATGATGTCGAACCGAGGATTTTCAACATCCATTCCGACTGTCGCCCCTAAGGGTTTTGTAGTAATCGATACAGAAACAACGGGTTCGACAGCAGATTCCAGGGTGATCGAGTTGGGGATGGTCTTCCTTTCATCGAGAGGAACCCAACAGAAGACTTTCTCAACGCTCTTGTTCGGTGATGGCACCAACGGCGAGTGGTATGTGAGGCGAGTGCATCGAATTAGTCAGAAAGAATTAGTCGGTGCTCCACGCTTTAAGGACATCGCTACCAGTTTTTTAAAATCTCTAGAGGGCAGGATTGTGTTTGCTCATAACTCAAATTACGATATGAGAAGACTTAATCATGAACTAGCTCTCGTCCGTCGTCGTAAAATTGTGGAAATGGCCTGCACCATCGAATTAGGCAAGCATCTAGGTTTTGGGCGGTTAAGCCTTGAAAAAGCAATTGAGAAATTTGATCTTAGTAGGCCAGTTTCACATCATGCTCTTTACGACGCAGTTGCAACTGGGCAATTATTGCGACATTATCTCGGGGCTAATCCTGACGGCGTAAAGGAATATCTCATCAACAAGGGTCTTCAGTTATGACAGATGCAGGCGCCAAAACTATTTGGAAATAATGGGGAACAGTTTTAATTTCACCGAGCCGTACGGAACGCTTTTGTCATGGCCAGGCTCATAGAAAGTTGTTTCTCGAACTTTCTTCCATCGATCCTGTTTATTTGGTGATATTTTCCGCAAAGTAATCTCAGCGGTTCGGTCACCATCTTCGCTGTTTTTACGTCCCTGGGCCCCGCCATAAATCAGAATCACTCCGTAGTCCCAGGACGGTGCAGTTCGTAACTCGTTGTTGGATTCGGCTTGTTGAAGAATCTTTTTTTCAATCTCTAGCTGGAATGAAGCAGTGCTCAGGGAACGGGCACGATCAACGGTCACAACTATCGGCTGGAATCTGACGCCGCCATTGCCGATGCCTGGATCAATGGTTGACGTAGTCGATGTTGATACTGGTGGCTTCTTGCATGGGGAATCCGCAGACAATTTGTCTTGTCTTTCGCACCGTAAATCATCAGACGTAAGGCCCGTTGACGCGAAAAGAATCATCAAGACAATCGAGAGGTCGGCAAACAACCATCCTGCAAGCGATGCAGTGGAGCGCTTTTCTGACCTAAGTGCCATGGCTAGTTGGCCCTAAGGCCGTCAGCAATTTCGCGATTGAGTTCTTCAAACAGCGACGTGGCGGCCTTTACTTCTTGAACAGACGTGTGAATTGAATGTGCAGTATCAGACAAGCTTTGTGCAATGCGGGCCATTGTGGCCAAATGTGGTTCATGTGTTTCTGTGGAACTCGCAACATTCGCCAAACGGTCGGCAATCTCTGACGCTGAAGTGAGCGCATGAATTAGACGATCGTCGGTAGCACCCAAAGCTTTGCCAGCGGCTGCAACTTGAGCCATCAGCCTCGTACTTGCTGCTTCGACGGCAACTGAAGTTTTGCCGATCATGTCAGTTCCTTCACTAAACGCCGACAGGCTGGTAAGTGCTGTAGTCATTGAATCGCGCATCTCTGCCATTGCCTGTGTACTCGACTGAATAGTTGAGTTGGCGTTGCTAAGAGAGGTTTCAAGATTGACAATTGGAGCCAGAGCATTTTCCAAACGGCCACTCACGGTTTGAATGGTGAGAGAGGCGGTCGTTAGACCGTCTGTTGCCTTCGAAATATTGCCAATCATGGAACTTGCTTCTTCAACTACTGAAGTGATTGTCGTGAGTGCGATTTCTAGACTCTCCGCAGCTGATGAAATCGCCTCTGTAAATTCCTGAGGAGTTAATGATCGAGACTTGGCAAGCTCTAATTGGACATTGAAAATAAGAGAGTTGAGTTCAGGAGATATTTCCGACTCTTCTTTGTTAAACCAGTCAATCAATAGTTGAGAAAAGAAGAGAAAGAGAATAAAAAGAAAGATCCGAAAGCCAACCACCTGAAGATGCATTCCTGAGTAAACATTGTTTCCACCGGCCCAGAATGAAATAAGGTTTGCATTCTTTTCTGGAGGAAGTCCGTTCGAATAAACAATAAAAGCATCGATGACTTGGCTGAGTTCGAACCACGTAAACGCGATGGGGAGCAAGTACATGGCCAATACAGCAGCTCGGATTTTGGATTTGTGGTCGCGAAAAAACGTTGCCGATTTCTGAATCAACTTATTTTTGAATGTTCGAGATTCTGTACGGGATTCAAATTCACGACGCACATCGACAAGACCGAGTGTTCCTTTACGGCTCTTTGAGGTCATCTCGCTTGCGATTACTTTTGCGAAAGCAGCTCGCTCGCCATGATGTGATTCTGACCAGCTTGTCAACTGCTCAATAATTTCTTTACTCATGAGTTATTTTCCCCCGAAGGTTTCCAATGTAGTCTGTGCCCGTGGAATCAGACTCAGCCGACAGTTCGATAGACCCAACGAAGCTGGTTTTATTGGTCGATTTAGCTAACTTTCGACCACGCGGGGATGCACGGAAGGTCTTTTTACAAAACGGTCATTGGTGGACTTTTGATAAGAAAGAAAAGACGAATCTTCAGTACATAGACAGATGTCTTTCGGAACTTGAAGATCAAGCGCCCGGCTCAATCATCATCAGTTTTTGTGATCAGAATGTTCAAAAATCAGTAGGCGAAGAAGACTGGATTGAAATTGAGCGCCGCAGTCAGTTGTCGGTATATAACCCTGACAAGATTTTCTTTACTCAATCAAAGACAGCAGATGATGCACTGACTAGGGCGGCGATGGAGACAGGATCGCCGATTATCTCTCACGACAAGTTTCGGGCCGAGGGATATCTTGGGATCGCGTTTGATCAATCATTTGATATTGAGGCAAACTCATTTCGATTTACACAGATGGAGAATGGTCGACCAGTCGGTGCACAATTATGTGATTGGTGGGTTGATAGAACAATCGACTTCACAGAAGAATGGTTAGAGAGCAATGAGCGTGAGGCTGCTGAACTACTAATCAGACAACAGGTTAGAAATAGCACTTTCGAATTTCTATTGAAGGAAGAAGTGACCCATAATCCCATTGTGCCTGAAAATGCGCTGGAGACATTTGAAAGTCGGAAGAGTGAAAGAGCAGCTAAGCGCGAAGAACAGCGAGCCCTAGTTAAACGCAACGTTGAATCAGGAGATCGATTTACGAATCCTGAAACTGTTATTTATGCCGATGAGTGGTCGCGGTTAGAGGAATACCAAGGTCGTGTCGTGACGTTGGTCGGAAGATTGGTTGATACTGAAAATGGTCAGCTAGTTGAGTGGTTCAAAAACTTCCGTCAGATTTCAATAATTGGCGACACAATTCCGGAAACGTACGGGAAAGATAGGTTCGTTGTTGTCACGGGACGACTTGAAGAGGTCGATGGAGTGCAATCGATCCGCCTTGATCCGGCTGTACATATTGGATACCGGTGGTTTGCGGATGTAGTTGCAGGGCGACCTATATATCTGCAAGATGAAGACCCTCTGGACGATTTCGAACCAGAACGTTGGCGCTTTCCATCGTTTATTCCTTCATTGAGTTTTGTAAAAAGATTGCGTTTGGAGCGCGATCAAGGGCAGCGTCTACAGAATGCTTCAACCACACCCGCTGTTCCGCCGCGTACGTCGCCGACTCCACCTGCTGTGCCTGTTATACCTACACAGCCGACACAACATTCGGTTCCGCCGCGTACTCAACCGGTAGTTCTGCCCGGTGTGCCTTCGACTCCACCGTCGACTCCTCCTGCGGTTCCGCCTACGACTTCTGCTGCTGTTCCGCCGCGTATTCCTCCGACCCGCCCTTCAGTTCCGCCGCGTATTCCGCCTTCAGTTCCGCCGCGTATTCCGACAAATCCACCAGCACCGGCTGTTCAAGAGGACGGAGAGAAAAAGGGCCGCAAGCGCGGGCTAGTTCTCGGGATAGTAATTGCAGTGGTGGTTGCCCTCGGTTTCGGAGTTTCGAAATATGTATTGAATGGCTCAACCTCTGACACGGTTCCTGGTCGCAAGATCACTGGTGCGACTCCATGTCCGAAAACTGATGGCACAGAAGATCGGGCCACGAAGTTTGAGCAAGCACCATCGATCTGTATTGACCCTGCAAAGCAATACTCAGCAACGTTTAATACATCTGAAGGTGTGATCGAAGTTACTCTCGATACGAAGAAGACCCCACTGACCGTAAATAACTTCGTCATGTTGTCTCGTTATAAGTATTACGACACGTCGTTTATCTTCCGTACTGATCTATCGCTTGACCTCATCCAAGGTGGTGGTTCAAACAACACCAATAGTCCTGGGTACTCAATCAAAGACGAAGGCACCGGATTTAAATACACAGAGGGCGACCTTGTTATGGCTCGTAGTTCGGTTGCCGATTCTGCTGGTGGACAGTTTTTTTTCGCGACTGGTCCGAAAGTGGCAAGACTTAATTCCCAAGGCAACTACGTAACCTTCGGCAAAATCACAAAAGGTCTTGACGTCGCCCAGGCAATCTTGGCGTTAAATACTGGTGAAGGCAGGCTTGGTGGGGCACCAAGCCGCGTTATCAGAATCAATACAGTCGTTATCACCGAGAGTTAGATATCAATTTTTCTTTAGAAATGGCAATTGCCGTAGCTGCAATAGCTACGGCAATCACCAAGTGTCTTGGAAGATTCCTCCGAAGAGGATTTCCTAGTTGAATGCTGTTGGAGGAGTTGAGTACCAACCGGTCATTGCGTCTACCAACTGCTTGACTGCCTGTGAACGTGAACCAGGTGCTGATGCACCATCAGCAAATGCTTTGTCAACGGTTGCATTGATCCACAAGTCACCTGATTTGGTTCCGGCACGAACCGGAGCGTCAGTATGTTTTGCGATCTTCTGGAAGTAGGAAATGATTTCTGCACGTGGGATGTGGTCAACGTTGGCCAAGTTGTAGTACACGCCAGCTAGAACACGAATCATGGTGACGCTCACCATGATTGATTTCTGACGCATGTCTCCAACAGTTTCTTCACCTGATGCAATATCTGCGAACTCTGGAAAAGATTCGGTGAGGACATTGAAGAAGGTGTTTGCATCTTGTGCAACATGCTTGTGATCAAGTGTCTTCTCTTGCGCTGCAGAGATACGCCCGTTGATACCAACTTGAACAGCACGAACCACTTCGGAAAGGTTGCCCGCACCAATGATGTTTGGGTTACGTCCAGTGACGCGATCATTCTGCGTGTCAACACGATTGCGGATAAGTGCGCTAGTTGCGCCGTCTTCTAAAAGTGTGCTCACGGCGCGATTGACAACCTTGTTCTGATCGAAAAGAGCTGTCACCGATTTCGCAACACCACGTGCATTGTTTGCTACGTCAACGAAGATCTGACGCGCAAGGTCTGTGTCGTCTTCAATGAGCAAGTCGATGGTGATTGAGTCATTCTCAACACGAGTCTTCAATGCTTCAAGAGCGGCGATCTCCTTGTCGAAAAGCTCAATCGCTGCTTTTTCAGCGCGGATACGTTCGGCCTTTGCACGACGTGACCGGGCTTCCACCAATTCGTCTCCCAATTGACGCAATAGAATTGAGACACCAAGTACGCGGTGTTGACCGTCAATAATGCGGAATGCATTGTTGCTATTGCGGGGGACTTCGAGCATCCCGATCTTTACGGGGCCCATGTCGCCACCCTCGTACATCTTGAACCTGACTGCTGAGGAGACGGCGCGGACCGTGAGTGAACCTGCATGCCACCCTTTGTGGTTGCGGATGTATGAGGCGAAGTCCTTGGCGTGACCTTCGTGGACTTGTCGGTTGTCTTCGAATGGCTCAAGGGGGTTCGGAATAGGAAGGACCAGGGGAACCTGGGTGAGGGGCAAGGTGATTGCGTAGTGAACGCGCTCGCCTTGAAGTGAACGTTGGGCAAAGTAGGAATCGAAAGCCGCATACCCGGATGGGGCTTCGCCGATGGTGGGTTGAATTGTTGTCATAGTGTCTCCTTATAAAGTGCTAATTGATATTTAATACCTTAACAGACGATTTAACGAATTACAACTTCCGTCACAAGATTTATCCAGGACTGCTAATTTAGGGGTACTTGGGCGAAGAATCCCTGATGAGAGGCTGCTTATGAGCGCAAAAGTAATACTGCTCCCCGGGAATTCGGGCCCCGTGAATGATGGAGAGAAGAGAGTTCTCGAGCACCTCACCGCGTCATTAGCCGACGGTGTTGTTCTGATTCCTAACATCACCATCCCGTATCCGTATCCGAATACCCCAGAAGAAAACGACATCATCGTGGTGACAGACGATGCAGTGTTCGTGGTCGAAGTAAAAGACTTGGCCGGCACAGTCGAAATCACCGAACAGGAAATGGTTGTCGACGGGGATGTGCGTGGAAACCCATATCTCAGTACTCGGATAAAGGCGCAGAAGTTGAAGTCGCGAATTAGTGCACAGCTGCCGTGGTTCAAAACAATGGGATGGGTGGAGCACGTAGTCGTTCTTGCACGAACACCGCAATCTCTATCAATTGTTGAGTCGATGAAGAAACGCATCGTATTGGTGGGATCTAGTTCACCGCTAGTCAACAACAACTCTCCCATCTTGCACCCCAAACAAATTGGAAGGTTGGTTGCTCACAAAGATCAAATCGTTCAGATAATTACAGCTGGTGCCACCAATAGAACAAGCCAGGTTCTCTTCGGACAGTTTCGAGGTGAGCAGAAATTATTTGACTTCGCTGGCGGAGAAGCTTGGCGTGCAGTGCATGTTGTGTCAGGAGTTGCTGCAGTACTTGAGGTTTTTCAGCAGCCGTCCAACTTGAATGCGGAGCAGGAAAAGACGTGGCGTGACAAAACAATGGAGCTGTTTACTATCTCTCAGAGAATTGGTCCATCTGCAGATTTTGACGCTCCTCGCGATGTGGTTCGTCTGGATAATGGCTCAATAGTTGTTGTGTGGCCAGATCGTGAACGAAACACGCTTGAACACTTCCTCGCAGAATCAATAGCTGAAAATGACGTGCTTGATCTCAACAAAGCTCGTCAGCTGCTTATTGGTTATGCATCAGCAATGCAGCAGCTACATTTCCGGGGGTGGACACTTGGTGTTACGCCCCCACACAACCTTTTGGTTCGGCCAAACGGTCGTGGTGCAATAGTGATGGGTGGGTCACTGCCCACCTTTGGAAACGACAAATCTCTCGATCTTCAATTTCTTGGATCAGTTATTGGGAAGGTCAATGACAAAGCAAAAGATGACTCTTTAGGTGCTTTAGCTAAGGCACTCAGTAATAGTGACCCTGAAAAACAACCGTCAGTGTCGTTCGTGTTGGCAGCGTTAGAGGGGGCAATAGAGATCCCTGCGAATGTTGAATTAGTACACGCCGATTTGCTCGAGCGCTTCACAGTGACACAAGAATTGGCGGGCCATAAATATGGTCGAACATTCCGCGCATCTGATTCTCAGACTGGCCGCGATGTCACGGTGAAATTTGAAACGGGGCGCCCCGATGGTGATTGGGCCCGTCGTGAATATCGGTTCTTGTCGTCTGATGTTGCATTGAATGAGCCAGGAATCATTGGTGTCGTAGCGGGGGATAGCAATGATCGAGGCTCATACGTAGCGACAGAGTTTCTTGATGCCCCCACAATTGCGACCCTAATTGACGCTGGGGAATTGGCTGAACCGAGAAACGCGCTTGCCGTCATTGTTAACTTGCTCAAGATACTTCAGAGAATCCATCCAAATATTCAAAAGATTCACTCAATTCTTGATGCGAACTCAGGCTCATTAAGTACCGAGCAGATTGATCAGATTAGTGAGTTGCGAGGAGCAGGGTTTGCTCATAATCATCTCGACCCTTCCAATATTCGATTGGTTCCGAATAGAGGAATAGTTCTGACCGACTGTGTGCGTGCGGCGAAATTTGGAGAAGTCATTCCTAGTCGTCAACCTCTGTATTGGCCTCCAGGTCAACCAGTTGATGTGTCCGACCCTCTCGCGGACCTTTATGCAGTGGGAGCATTAATTATTCGGATGTTGTCTCAGGGACCTTCGACGGGGTCTGATGATTTGATTCGAAATATTCTCCTCGACGCATCACTTCAGGCGATTCATGAAGATCCGAGTCAGAGATTCTCATCTGCCGCTGCCTTTCTCAGTGCATTAGAAATTGTTGGTGCTGAGCCACCGTTGCCATCACCATCGATTGACGTATATGAACTCCAACTTGAAATTGAAAAATTGGTGGCGAATCATCAGTTCGATGAAGCGTTGGCGATGTGTCCTGCACAATGGGAACAGACTCGTGATTACATCTTGGCGAAGAAGCAACTTGTTGAAATAGACGGTGAATTACTGCTAGATATTGAAGGCGTGCGCTTGCACTTTGCCGGTTCAACAGACATTGGGCCCGGGAAAACTGGTGGAAACGTAGACCATGACGGTGGTACTGCACAGGTCTACATAGTGACGGAACCAGAAGGCGGTGTTATGGAGGTACGCGTGTGTGAGGCTATGACCGTAGAGGGGCAAGCACGTTGGGTGGGAATAGAGCAAGGTCTCGGGGAGCCGGAACGTCTCAAGCATGCAGTTCGTTCACTCCGCATTTCCATAAGCGAGCTTCCGTATTCAAGTACGTGGATGGAATTAAGCCAAGCCCAGTTGAAACTAACGGGAACCATTCTTGGTCAAGCCACAAAGAAGCTCGTGAACGAAGAGAAATTGTCATCGCCGCTGAGCCCTATAAAGGCGAGAGATTTGTTTGAGCAGTTTGGTGCGAGCAATTTTGGAACTCGCGCAGAAGTATTCGGCGAAACCAATAACCGTCGAAATTATCTTGCAATTACGTTTGGTCCAGACTCGGTTCACTTAGGTGCAGTGGCGCACTTTGTCTGTCGCATCATGCCTCTATACAAGGGTCTTGTAGAAACCTAGAGATCTAGGTTTGTGCCCGAGGGTTATCGCTACGCGCTACCACCGACGACGAACATAAAGAGGCCGAGAAACATGGCCAGGGTTAATGGAAACAGGACAACTGCGATCACGAGGATAAACATCCATTTCCAAAAAGTTGAATAACCGTAATACATAGCATTACCTCCTGAAACGAATGTAGGACTTCGGTGTGTCAGGCCTGCACGGGTTCGGGCGACACACCTTCTCCATATGGTGGCCCTAGATGTTGTGTGTAGCAAAAGTAAGTGGGGCAGATGTTTAGGTATGAGTCTTAAAGCAATCATTATCAAGTACGTGCTGCTGATGATGTTTGTGTCGGCACTTCCGCCCATGTTGAATCTCATTGGGTTAGTAATCATCTACGGAATGATGTTCAGCGGCGGGATGCGGATGTTTGTTGTGATGTTTGATATGCCAACCACCAAGAACTTGTGGCATTTGATTCAAACTCAATACATGAAAAAGAAAAAACTACGAAATGGAGAATCGTCATTAAACATTTCAACATCTTCGCCTTGGCCAAAACCAAACGATGCGGGGAATGTAAAAACCCCTTAACTGATCAGAAAATGGGCGTTGATGGGGCGATGTGCGACATGTGTGTTGAAGAGTTGACACCATGGATGAACGTGCCAGTCGATCCTTATCTATTAGCTCTGTGGTCAATCAGCGGTTACGGCTGGATGGGTCGCTAAATCAAACTAAAATGGAGACAATCTCATGTGTACTACGGTTTCTGAATATCGAGTTTAAAAAAGCGAGAGTTTTATGAATGAACTTAAAGATTTCCGGAATCAAAGGTGGCAGCGAAAAGATCTTCGGGGGTTTGATTGGTCCGATCACGACTTCACTTCCTCAATATTGTTTGGGGCTAAATTTCAAGAGTGTTTGGTAAAGGGATCCATTTTTAAAAATGCAGACCTTCAAGGAGCAAACTTCTCTGGAGCAGTGTGTACAGGATCTGATTTCTCGGGGGCTGATCTAGCTGACGCCACGCTGGATAACGGAGATTTTCGTAATTGTATTTTTGACTCTGCAATTTTTTCTGTTACATCAATAAATCATGCAGACTTTTCTGGCTCAACATTCATAAAAACAGATCTCAGATTTCAGGACTTGACGGGAGCTGATTTTCTAGAGTGCAATTTTACTGACGCGATTCTCCTGTAGATCTCCCTCCCAATAACTTGTGACGTTTGATGATGTACATTCTTTGACAAGTACTATTTTAAAAATCCAACTAATTTGAAGATATTTGAGAGCTAGGCATGTACAAACCAAATTGTTACTTATTTTCCCGTTCAGATATTCATAACTGGGAAGACTGGCATCCTGTCGAACTATCAAACCAAGTTTTCTTTCAAATGTGGTCTAAACGGATGTTCCCTTACACCGAAATTTCGGAAGGAGATGTCATTTATATAGGTGACATGAAGTCTCGTCGCATCTATTGGGAAGTGCGAGTGTCTGCATTGGTCAAGCGTGACAATCTGAAGAATCGAGGTGCTATCGCACGTGTTTTAAGGAATGTTTATGGGCTAAATGCGACCGACTTGAACGAATATTACAGAACAAGTCAAGATTTCAATGTTCTTATTGCTTGGGCCCCGAGAGTCATGGCAAAACACGATATTCATTTAGGCAGTTTCCACTTTGGGCGAAACGGATATCAGAAACTTTCAGCTGCGGATATGAAACTCCTGAAGATTCCCTCACTAAAGTCGGGCAAGGCATTAGCGATACCTGATAACGAATTTGACGTATCACGTGAGAACGCCAAAACTAACCCCAACAAAGCGCGATACATACCTCTGAGTGTGCGCCGTGCCGTGATTGTTCGTGACCAAGCAAAATGCATTGGTTGTGGATCAAGAGTAAATCTTCATTTTGATCACAAATTACCGGTGGCAAGAGGAGGCGGAAACCAGCTAAGCAATATTCGTTTACTTTGTGCTCGATCAAATTTGGCTAAGGGTGTAAAAGGTCCATCTACAAAGTTGGCTTGTCTAATAAGCGAGACAAACTGATTCAATTCAGTGCGACCTATTGACGTAGGAAGTTTCTCGTGAGACAATTTAGTAATAGGGGTGATTTTATTTCCCTTACAAACAACATCCAGAAGATCTGAGGGGCTAAGCCCGATGACGATCTCCCAACCCGAGTCATGTCGGGTGGGAATGCTTAGTCGATGAGCCGGAA